>Ga0302182_10000124_pt1 | contig 52488 bp, 39 predicted proteins | sample I_Palsa_N3_1_FD_198781 | JGI IMG/M metagenome (GOLD analysis project Ga0302182, IMG submission 198781) | Peat permafrost microbial communities from Stordalen Mire near Abisko, Sweden - I_Palsa_N3_1 | ecosystem: Environmental > Terrestrial > Soil > Palsa > Peat permafrost | place: Sweden...
CGACCATCCCCTGCATGCCAAGGCCGAAGCCATTCAGCAGGCCTCCGACCGCGCCACCACGCTCACCCGCCAGCTCCTTGCCTTCAGCCGCAAGCAACTTCTCGAGCTCAAGGTCATCGACGTCAACGCCATAGTCGAAGACATGGAGCGTCTGCTGCGCCCGCTTATCGGCGAAGATATCGAACTCACCACCAGTCTCGCCACCTCGGTCGGCTGCACCCGCGCCGACGCCGGCCAGCTCGAACAGGTCATCATGAATCTGGTGGTGAACGCCAAGGACGCCATGCCGAGCGGCGGAAAAATCTGTATTCGCACCGCCAGCGTCATCCTGGACGACTCCTACCGGCCGGAAAATACTTTCATCAAGCACGGGCCTTACGTCATGATCTCGGTCAGCGACACCGGCCAAGGCATGGACCGCGAGACCCAGGCCCGCATCTTCGAGCCCTTCTTCACCACAAAGGAAAAAGGCAAAGGCACCGGCCTCGGACTTTCCACCGTGTACGGGATCATCAAGCAAAGCGGCGGCTACGTTTTTGTGCAGAGCGAACTCGGCCGCGGCACCGTCTTCACCATTTATTTTCCGCGCGTCGATGAACCCTCCGAGGCCGACAGCGCCGTTGCTGTTTCCTTCGCCGCCGCCGGCGGGTCTGAAACCATCCTCCTCGTCGAGGACGAAGAGTCCGTTCGCCAGCTTGTTCGCGAGACGCTCGAGTCCCGCGGCTATCGCGTCCTGGAATCCGAAAACGGTAACGCCGGACTCGCCCTCGCCGCCAACCATCCGGATATCATCCATCTCGTCGTCACCGACGTGGTCATGCCCAGCCTCAGCGGCCACGAACTTGTGCAGCAACTCCTGCCCGCGCGTCCCGGCATCAAAGTGCTCTACCTCTCCGGCTACGCCGAGGACGCTTTCGCCAACCCGCTTCCCGCCGAAGGGCAGAAGGCGTTTCTGCAAAAACCGTTCACCCTGCAGAACCTTTCCCGCAAAGTCCGCGAAGTGCTCGGCCCACCCGCCAACTAGGACTCGTCTCGAAAAACGTTTGGTAAGGGCGCGACTTCGGCCGGCATGAGTCCTAGCGGAAATCACTTGAGGCCTCTGCACCCGGCCTGGCCGGCAACTATCGTAGAATTCTTGTTGAAGCAACAACGCCGAACCAGCATTCATGAGATAAGTGGGAGTGGCCAGTCCTCGGTTCTCCGTTGAGGAAAGGATCTTTCTGTCATTGCCCGAAAATCCGCAGTTCGAGCCGCAGGCGCCAGGCCGCGAGCCGCAGACTTCAGCCGAGCTTATTGCCGAACCCTTTCCGCCGCCTGTGTTCCTGCCGATTCCTCGTGCTCCGAAAGCGGGTGAGAATCCCGTATGGAGTGGATGGGAAGTGCTGCTGATTGCAGCGCTGACGCTGGGCGCAATTTTGGTCGTGCAGCTTCTCATTGTTCTGGGAGCGCGGCGGTTCGCTTACCCGCACGAGAGTTGGTTTGAGGTTGCCCAGAAGCCTGCGCTGGCGCTGCTTTCCGAGCTTCTGGCTTATGTCGCCGTCGCGCTTTACATGATCTTGCTGGTCGAAGGAAAATATCAGACGCGTTTCTGGCCAGCCATTCGCTGGAATTGGCCGGGGCTTGCCGGAGTGAGTCTCGTGGGTCTGGGCGTCCTCATGCTCAGCCTCGACTTCCTGGGAAAATTTCTGCCCCTGCCCAAGACGACGCCCTTCGATCAATTTTTCGACCGGCCCTTGGATGCTTATCTCACCGCGGCCTTCGCCATTACCATCGGACCTCTGATGGAAGAACTTTTCTTTCGCGGGTTTCTTTATCCCGTGCTGGCGCGAAGGCTGGGAGCAGTCTGGGGAATTCTGCTCACCGCGCTGCCCTTCGGCCTGATGCACTACCTGCAATATCGCTCCTGGTCGGCGGTTCTGATCATTATTCTGGTCGGTGTGGTCCTCACCACGGTGCGGGCAATAACGAAATCTGTAGCGTCAAGTTTTCTGGCGCACGTGGGTTACAACGGAACGCTCATGCTTATCGCCGCAGTGGCCACGGATGGCTTCCGTCACATGGAGAAAGCAGGAGTGCTGCTTTGGCTGGAGCCTTCGCTGAAGTGACGTCGCAATGCAGGCCGGACTGCGACCTTCATTTTTCAGGCCACTAAACCACGCTGATCTGCTTGCGCAGATCTTCCGCGAAAAGATTCTTGGGGATCATGGCGTGCACTCCGCGGACGATGTCCACTACCTGCGTTACCCGGAAGCTGACGGCAATGCTGCACAAAGCGTAAGCGTCGAGCTTCGTGAGATCGGCGTGTGTGGCCAGAAAGTTGATGGCGTTGCGCGCCGCCAGGGTCATGGCCACGTTGAGGTCTTTATCCAAGCCTAAAGTGATCCAGTGAGTCGGAGTCTCCGCCACCGGCCAGGCGAAATTCTTTTGCTTGTGAAGTACCACCTGGATGCGCAACTCCTTCATGCGGGTTTCCAGCGCGGAAAGGTTAATTTCGCCATCGCCTTGCACGGCATGGGAATCACCGGTAAAGATCAGCGCTCCCGGCTTCCACACCGGAATAAACATAGTCGATCCCTCGACCATTTCGCTCAAGTCAGTATTGCCGGCGTGAGGACCTGGAGGAACGGAGCTGGTCACTCCCGGACTTAGAGGAGAATAGAAACCATCCGGAGGCGCCACGCCCAAGGTTCCCTGAAAAGGTCTGATGGGTACATGAATGTTGCGATTGAACTCCGCCGTCTTGTTGGGAAAGTCGATCTTCAGATACTTCACTTGTCCTTCGGGGAAATCCTGCGCCAGCAGCCCGGTTCCGAGCGACCCCGTATTATTGAATACCGCTCCCCAATCAAACGGGCGAATCCGTTTGTACCGGACCTCGAGTACGTCGCCGGGTTCGGCATGGTTGACGTAGATGGGGCCGATGATCGAGTGCGGCCCGTGTCCCGGATTGCTGACGCGGATCTTTACCAGGGTTTCGATGGGAACGTCAGGTTGCAACTGGTTTAGAAAGTGGGACCAGGTGTTGGGATAGCTGATAGTGTCGCCGGAATCGGCTTTGAGGATGGGGTCGAGCGTGGTGTCGTAGACGCCCAGGTGCACGGTTTTGTCATTGCTCTCGACCACGTGAACGCCACCCTGATCGTCGCTGTCCTTCTCGGGTGCTGCCGCGGAACTGACGACCCCGTCCGTCGCACGCGCCAATTTTGAAAACCAAGGACCGATGCCCGCTAGCGCGCCCATGAAGCTGCTGGCGCGCAGCAGCCGGCGGCGAGAGTGGCCGCGGGCGTTCAGGTAGCCATCGATCCGCTCCTGGTTGATCTCGTCCATGTGCAGCAGCCGGTCCGCGGCGCGCTTGGTGAAGGCGGCCTCCTTGATGTCTTCGCGGAGGACGCCGGTGCCCTGCTCCTCGCCGCATCCGAACAGGTTTCCGCAAGCGTGATGGCGGGGTTGAGACTGGCTCTCGTCTTCTTGGTGGTCGAGACCGTGCGGCATCGTTTCCTCCTATATCAATCCGCAAAGAGAAGTTGGTTTGCGACAAGATGGCGCAACGCAAGGAAAAGAGTGGGCATTATAGCGCACGATACCGCCGGAGCGGCGTGCGCACCATCACCGTGAAGTCTTCGATTGAAGAGGGATTGCCCTAGAGGGTTAAGCTCGGTACTTGCAACTCGATACTACTTCACCGTAATCGTCAGCAATTGCGCCCCCGATACAACGTAATCCAGCGGAGCCGTTGCCGTTTCATCCACGCTGGATTCCGCCGAAACCACCATCTCCTGGTTACCGCGCATGCCGTCCATCACATTCATAATCGAGAGGGGCAGCGTGGGCATCACCTTATCGGCGACGCGGGCTTCGGGATCGGCCTCGAGCAGCGAGACGTAGACGCGATTGTTCGAGTGCTCTTTATTCAACAGCGCGATGGTCGAGGCCAGATCGAGCTTGCGGCCGAAGACCGTGTTCGAATGTCCGATATGGTCGAGAGTATCTCCGTCGCTTACCAGAATGCGCAGCGTTCCCTTGCTCGCCGAGGTCGGAATCTTCACCGGAATCTGCTGCACGATGCGCTCGCCGCGGTAGGGAGTGAGCACGGTTTCGAGCATAATTTCGTCGCCGGGACGAGCCTCCGTGACATCCGTGCGGGCGCTCTCCAGACGCGCCCAGCGCCGTTCGCGGACCAGATCGAAGTCGAGGTTCACACCCGCAATGGCGGGTGCGTTATAAGGATTGTCATAGATGCGGCCGAAGCGCTCGCCCAGCGAAATCGCGGCCTGCATCGCCGCCGGCTGTGCGCCCTCGGCCGGGGCGAACAGGTTGCGCATCGTGACGTCGGGAAACCCTTTGACACCGATGCTGCCAGCGAGCCGGTAGGTAATCTCTTCTCCGAACTCATTGACGCCATGCAGCGCATTGAAGACCGTCACCATGAGAGCGACTGGCGTGAGCCGCGGATTATTCAGCACTTCGTAATGGAATTGTTTCACCCCGGTGCCGCTGTGGATGCTCAGGGTGACCGGAATCATCTCCGGTTGACGGTTGAACACGCCCATGATGCCGGTGTGGCGATCCTGCACGAAGGTTCCCGCAGGTTCGGTTGTGTTCACGATCTTAAAAGCATTCAGCGGAGATGCCAGTGTCGCCAGGACCTTGGCCTTGTTCATCGGCAGATCGACCGAGCCGAATTGCAGCAGGGGGTGTCCGCAGGCCAGCAACCGCTCCGCATCCACGTAGGTCACTGTGCAGGTGGCCTCCATGTTCATATCGCCCCGCACCAGGATGGCGCTGACCGCGGATCCCGCTTCGAGCGGTTCCGGCTGTTTGTCGTCGCTCACCGACCCAGCTCCCATCACCGGTACGATTCCGGCGGAAGCAAACTGCCCAGAGAAAAGCTGAATCGCTTGTTCGGAAAATCCATTGAAAACCAGCGGAGTCTCGATGGGCTTGAGGTAATTGCCAAAATCCTGCGCCGAAGCCGGCAAAACAACAGGCTCGCCCGGCGCAGCAGTCTTGCCAGCAACCGCATTTACTGAGGCTTTGGCTGCGGACGTCTCTTCCGCGGGTGAACGATCAAGCGCGCTGATCTCCAGCATATCGGCGATGGGTGTAACCCCGGCGATCGGCTCCTTGGAGAATTCTCCGATGCGGAAGGCGAGGGCGCCGGCGAGTTTGCCATCCAGGTAAACCGGGCTGCCGCTCATGCCCGCCACCACGCCCGTGTACTCGACCTTTTGCCCGTGCAGCCGCACCAGAATAATGTCGCCCTTCGGCCCATTCACGTTGTGCAGCACGCCGAGCACCTCCACTTCCATGCTTTCGGGCTTCACGCCTTCAAACACCGTGTAGGCCACGCCCCGCATGCCGGCGTGAATCTGACTGATAGGAATGGTTGGCGGGTTTTGCACCTTTTGTGCGGAAGGAGATGTTTGCGCACACGTAAAAGAGGGGAACGACAGGCAAACGGCGAACAACGCTACACCCAATTTTTTCATGGACAACGCCCGGAGAAACTGCATCAACCCTACCTTATCCCTAGTAGACTCAGCCAGATTGTAAGTCGTTGCCAGGAGGGGAAATACCGGGAGCCGGGCAAACATCCCAATCGCGAATCCCTGCGTCTATACTAGCACAGGGAGCTTTTGCTCCCAATAGTTCTCTACCTCCTCGGGGTTCGTATGTTTGCTTATTGGCTGCTTCAGAACCGAAACTCGCTCTCACAGAATCTCACCCGGTGGATGCTCGCGACGGCCGTCTGCCTGGTGCTGCTTTCCGGAGTGACTCCCGTCTCCGCCCAGGACCAGTCTCAGACGCCGCCGCAAGACAACGGCAAGCCCAAGCAGGACGCACCGCCCGAGGCTGGCGGTCCAGGCCAGGATATGGGCCCCTACGCCATCCCGAAAAAGACAACCCCCGAGGAAGCTCCCCCGCCGCCTCCGCCGCCTTTGCCTAAGAAAGTCGAAGGCATGCCCGACTATTCCATCAAAGTGAACGTGCCTCTGGTGAATGTGGACGTGCTGGTCACCCTCAAGAACGGCCAGTTTGTTCCCGGCCTGAAGAAGGATAATTTCCGCCTGTTTGAAGACGGATCGCAGCAGCAGATCACCAACTTTAACGTATCGAAAGCGCCTATCACCGCGGTACTGCTGGTGGAATTCGCATCCACTCGCTACAGTTTCATGATTGACGCTCTACGGGCTTCCTACGCCTTTGCCAACACGCTAACCAGAGACGACTGGGTCGCGGTCAGCTACTACGATATGCAACCGCACATTCTGGTCGATTTCACCCAGGACAAGAAAGCCATCTACGGCGCGCTGAACCAGATGCGCATTCCTGGATTCGCCGAAACCAATCTGTTCGACGCTTTGTATGACACCCTGGATCGTCTGGACCGGGTCGAGGGCAAGAAATACATCATCCTGATCACTACCGGATTCGACAGCTTCAGCAAACTCACGCTCGACAAAATCACGAAGAAGATCAAGGACACGAAAGACGTGACCATTTTCCCCATCAGCGTGGGACAGATCGCTCGCATCATGGGGCGCGCCGGGGACCGCAGCATGGGCATTCACGCCAGCGAACTGGATTACCTTCAAGCCGATAACGAAATGAGGACCTTCGCCGCCATGACCGGTGGCCGCGCCTACTTTCCCCGCTTTCAAGCAGAGTATGGCGAGGACTTCCAGGATATTGGCTCCGATATCCGCAATCAATACTCGCTCTCCTACCACCCCACCAACTCCAAGCTAGACGGCACCTACCGCAAACTGAAAGTGGAAGTGATCGCGCCCGACGGTGGCCCGCTCAAGGTGAAAGACCAGAAGGGCAAAGAGCAGAAAATCGAGGTCGTCTCGCGCGACGGCTACACCGCTAAACACACGGTGGACTAAGCGCGTTTCAAGTTTCGGAATTGCGACCGGGAAGGACACGACCTCGGTCGAGAATCAACTTCGGCCTTAAGCCTCTGAGATGATTCCTGACTTCTCCCGTCTGTGATATAGTTCTCCCTCAGCGGAGACGGTCTCCCCTCTGTATCTCTGCAACATTCCGCTCCGAGGTTTCGAAATGTCAGGAAAATTCTCGCGTTTCGTAATCCCGGCTGTAGCCTGCGCCGTGCTTATGATGGCTGCAATCGCCTCTGCGACTGTCACTGAAGAGGTCCTCTATTCCTTTGACTCTAACAACAGCACCGGTCCCAGGGATAAACTGCTCTATTCCTCGGGCACGCTTTACGGCACGATTCCCGACGGAGGCCCGAAATCGAATGCGTGTACTCTCGGGTGTGGCTCCATCTTTGCCTTTGTACCCAAAACAGGCGGCGAGTCAAGCTATCGCGTGATCTACAATTTTTTGGGCGGCAGGAACGACGGCTCCTCCCCAATCGGCAATATGGTGATGGATTCCGCCGGCAATCTTTATGGTGTCACATCGTTCGGCGGCGGATGCGGCGGGAGCGGATGCGGGACGGTGTTCAAGCTGACACCCTCTGCCGGCGGGCAATGGACGGAAAGCATCGCCCATTCCTTTTCCGAGGCGGAGGGATCCAATCCCCAGGCTGGTTTGGCCATGGACAGCTTCGGAAACCTATACGGCACCATCGGTGGCGGCGCGAACGGATACGGCTCAGTTTATGAACTGACTCCTAACGCAGATGGAAGTTGGAACGAGCTCGAGATTTACCATTTTCGTGGGCTAGCGGACGGAGAATACCCGCGCGCAGAAGTGACGCTCGACTCCGCGGGGAATGTGTATGGAACCACCAGCGGAGACAATTCGCAAAACGGCAGCGTGTTTGAGCTGACTCCCAGCTCTGGCGGGGAATGGACAGAGCACACACTTTATGATTTTGTGACCGCCACGGGTTGTAATCCGATGGCGCCCGTTTGGCTCGACTCGGCCGGCAACCTCTATGGCACGGCTGAGGGTTGCGGTCACTATGCCGAAGGAGTGGTCTATAAACTCACGCGAAATTCCGACGGGAGCTGGACCGAGAGCACCATCCATGCCTTCGGCGAAACTGGGGACGGACAGAACCCCCAAAGCGGCCTAACTCCCGATTCGCAGGGAAATCTCTATGGGACTGCATTGCGGGGAGGCGCTAACGGCGGGGGTACGGTCTACCGGTTGCGGCCGAACTCCAACGGCACCTTGAGTGAAACCGTGATTTATAGCTTCTCCTCCACCGTGGGCGATCCGACTTCAGTTTTTTCCGGCGTCACTTTCGGCGGCGGCACCACCATGTATGGCACTTCCTCCGGAGGAGGTACGCTAGGCAACGGTGCGATCTATCAAATCGCGCAATAGAACCCGGCATCAGTCGCCAATGCTAGTTCCCAGCCCGCGATAGATCCGAGGTTCAAAGAAAGTAAGGAGACGTTCGAATGAAGAAGACATCCAGCTCCCTCGGCCAAGCGCTGGCCATCCTCGGCTCAGCCTTGCTTTGCGCAACCACAGCCTCGGCCACCAGCAACGAAAAGGTCATCCACAGCTTCGCCTCCGCCGCTGGAGCCAATCCGTTTTCAAGTCTGGTCTTCGATAGCGCCGGTAATCTCTATGGCACCACACAGGTCGGCGGCGGCGGGGGCTGCGAAGGGCACACAGGATGCGGCACCGTGTTCCAACTCACCCCGGCAACTGGCGGTGGCTGGACCTATCACATGCTCCACGCCTTTGAGCTGGGCAACGGCGATGGCATCTTCCCCAGCTTTTCCTCCGGCTTAGTCCTGGACGCAGCCGGCAATCTTTATGGCACCACCTGGCAAGGCGGAGCCATCGGCGATGGCTGCGTCTTCGAAGTGTCGCCTCATTCTGACGGTTCCTGGAGTGAATCCGTCATCTACAGCTTTGCGGGATCTCCCGACGGGAATGGTCCGCAAGCGGGATTGGTCTTCGACGCGGCCGGCAATCTCTACGGCACCACCATCGCGGGCGGCGCCAACGGTTCTGGCGCAGTTTTTCAACTCACTCCCACCACCGGCGTTGGCTGGAGCGAATCCGTGATTCACAGCTTCGCCGGCTCCGACGGCGGTACTCCATACGCCCCGCTTGTCGTCGATGCCGCGGGAAATCTTTACGGCACCGCAACCTACGGCGGCAGCCACCAGAATGGAGTGGTTTTTGAACTCTCCCCCGCTTCTGGAGGATCGTGGACCGACACCGTGCTCTACAACTTCACCGGCAAACAGGATGGCGGCGATCCCCAAGCCGGACTCCTTCTCGACTCCGCCGGCAATCTCTACGGTACCAACAATGCCTTCCATGCCGATGGCGTCTACGGAGCCGTCTTCAAGCTCGCTCCCAATTCGGACGGCACCTGGACCGAGACTTCCCTGCATACCTTCTCCCATGCCGGTGACGGAAGCAATCCCCGCAGCGGTTTGGTCTGGGACGCTGCCGGAAATTTGTACGGCACCACTTATGTTGGCGGAGCCAAGGGAGCGGGGACGGTCTACAAATTGAGCCCGAATTCCAGCGGCGGCTGGATCGAACGCATCCTCTACAGCTTTACCGGCAGCAAAGATGGGGACGGCGTGCTTGGAGGCGTTATCTTGGACTCGGCCGGTCACCTTTACGGCACGACGGCTGAGGGCGGCTCCGCCGGCTACGGCGTGGTGTTTGAAATGCAGCAGTAACCCATATTTCCAACTTGGCTCGGGTGTTGCGCCAAACTGCTGACGTGTTAGGAACCGACGCCGACAATTCTGCTTCGCGCCGAATCTCCAGCGGCGCGGGCAGAGAATAAAGTCTTCGCGGAGCGCAGATCTACGATTCGAGAATAGTACACGTTCAAATAATTTTGCTAAGAGGAATACCGTTCATCTCCCCAACTGTAGTACCCTTGTTCTCCCTGACTTCAAGCGCAGTTCACGGCAATCGATTCACTTTGATCCAAAAACTGGGGGAGGGTTTCTTGCTAAGGAAATTACTGACCGCAACAGTGCTGCTCGCCGTCTGTGGCATCTCAGCCGCGCAATCTCTAACGCGACTCAAGCATCAGCCGCCCGACGGCGCCATCCTAACGTTTCAGCTCACCGACGGCACCGTGATGGCGCAAGGCAACGGCGACTCCGACTGGTGGAAGCTTACGCCCGACATCACCGGAAGCTACATCAACGGAACCTGGACCCAGCTTGCAAGCCTGCCCAAGGGGTATGTGCCGGATGCCTTCGCGTCCGCGGTGCTGGCCGATGGCCGCCTCATCATCGAGGGCGGCGAATACAACAACGGCAATTTCAGCCTTACCAACCAGGGCGCCATTTACGATCCCGCCGCCAATACCTGGACTAGCCTGAAGCCTCCAAAGGGCTGGAGTTATATCGGAGATTCGCCCGCTCTGGTCCTGCCCAACGGCAATTTCATCATCGGCGACAAACTCACCACGCAGATGGCCGAACTGGATCCCAAGACTCTGATCTGGCATGAAGTCAGTTCTGCCGGAAAGAATGACTTCAACGCCGAAGAGGGCTGGACCCTCCTGCCCAACGGCACGATTCTCACCGAGGACGTGCTGAAAGCTCCGAACTCCGAAATCTATACGCCCTCCGCCGGCGCGTGGGCTTCGGCGGGCAGCACCATCGTGGATCTGCACTCGCCTTCGCCCTTCGGTTGCATCTCCTATGGACCCAACGGCTCGCTGTGTTATTACCCGCCCGGAGAAATCGGCCCGGCGATTCTGCGTCCCGACGGCACCGTGTTCGCCACCGGTTCCTATTCGAACGACGGCAGCGGCCCCGGGCATACCGCCATTTATTCTCCAACCACTGGGTGGTCCGTCGGCCCCGATTTCCCCAACGGCGACAATGCCGGTGATTCCTTCGCCGTGCTCCTCACCAACGGCAACGTCCTGGTGGAAGGCGACACGGGCACCTCTTATGTGTTCGACGGAACGACCTTTACCCCCGGCGTTTCCATCCCCGGTAGCCTGATGCTTCTGCCCACGGGCCAGGTGCTGGTCGGCGGATTCGAAGTCTACAACTCCACCGGAACCTACCAGACGGCTTGGGCGCCGAAGATCAAGTCTGTACCCAAAACGCTCGTGCCCGGCTCGACCTACAAGATCTCCGGAATCCAGTTCAATGGCTTATCGCAAGCCGCTGCTTTCGGCGACGAGTACCAGACCGCAACCAACTATCCTCTCGTTCGCATCACCAATAACAGTACAGGCCACGTCTTCTATGCCAAAACGCACGACCATAGCACCATGGCCGTCGCTACAGGCACCGAGGTTGTTTTCACCAACTTCGATGTACCCGCCGGAATCGAGACTGGAACAAGTTCGCTTGTAGTAGTCGCGAACGGAATCCCGTCGCAGCCAGTGAGCGTCACAGTGAACTAAGAAGTAATTAAAGTCAGTACGACTCAAGCCCCCGGAAACGGGGGCTTTTGCTTTACGGCGCGGGGGCCATGGCTTGCCTTACGCGGATTGTTTTGCAGCCGCCACTGCCGCGAAAGATGACATTCTGGTGACGGCGGATGCGAAGGACTTCAGAAAGATTCCCGGACTCCACATCCTCCCCCTCCCGGAACACAAAACCTAGAACCTGTCCGGATCGACTCTAGGTAGTTGTCATAGTGAGGCACCTGGCAGGAATCGCCGGAAACCGCAAGCTACTTGCTCCTCTGCAACTCGCGATAAGCCTCGCTCTTCGAAATCCCCCGCTCCTTTGCCACTTTCTTCAGCGCAGACTTCTCGTCGACGTTCTCCTCCGCCATGAGCTGTTCCACCCTCTGGTGGACGCTCACCCCCGGCGGCGTGGCAACCCGCGATTCGGCTCCCTCGGCCTTCCCGATCAGCAGCGTGATCTCGCCCTTCACGCCGTCGCGTGCCTTCAGGGTCTCCAGCACCTCGCCGGCGCGCCCACGAAGAAACTCTTCATGCAGCTTGGTCACTTCGCGTGCGATCACCACATGCCGGTCTTTTCCCAGAACCTCGACCACATCCGCAAGCGCCTCCACGATCCGGTGTGGAGCTTCGTAGAAAACCTGGGTGCGGGGCGAAGTCCTGATCGCCTCCAGCGCCGCCCGCCGGTCTCCGCGCTTCGCCAGAAGAAAGCCGCTGAAGCGGAATGAGTCCGTGGGCAGTCCGCTCGCCACCAACGCGGCCAAGAACGCCGACGCGCCCGGAATCGGCACCACCGGCACATGATGCCGAATGGCCAATGAGATTAGCCGAAAGCCGGGATCGGAAATCCCCGGCATTCCGGCATCTGTCACCAGCGCCACACTCGCGCCTTCTTGCAGCTCTTTCACCAGCTCCGCCGCGCGCGTCATCTCGTTGTGCTCATGGTAGCTCACGGTGCGGGTTGTGATGCCGTAGTGGTTGAGCAGCTTCTGGGTCTGGCGGGTGTCTTCGCAGGCGATGAGGTCAACTTCTCTTAACACCCGCAGGGCGCGCAGAGTGATGTCTTCCAGGTTGCCGATCGGCGTGCCGACGAGATAAAGCGCCGGGCCATGGGAGGATTTGTCAGGTATGGCAGCATTCCGGACGGGATCGTGGCTGGAGTCGTTCATGCGCGGAGTCTACCACCGTGGCGTCCGTAACCTGAATGACTCAGGCGCGGTTATGGTAGCGTAGGCACAACTCCCTGGAGAAGGCCCGCATGACTGCCAATGATTTTCGCCGTCTGGCGCTGGCTCTTCCTGAAACGACGGAGAGCACGCACATGGATCATCCGGATTTTCGCGTGTGCAAGAAGATCTTTGCCACACTCGGTTATCCTTCCGAAGGTTGGTCAAGCTCACGACCGAAGAGCAACACCACTTTTCTAGAGCCGAACCGGCCGTCTTCGTGCCTGTGAACGGCGCCTGGGGACCCCGAGGTGCGACCCGTGTGAATCTCAGAGCCGCCAGCAAGAAGACGCTGGTGAGAGCGATCCGCGCCGCCTGGCGCAACACGGCTCCCAAGCGTTTCGCGGAACAAATCCCGCAGGAAGTTTAAGCGCAAGCGTCGAGAATCGATCCCGCCACGATCCCCGCGCCTGAATTGACGCAATCGAACCCGCGCCCCTAGAATCAAGGTGGAGATAATTTCCCCACAACTGTTCCACTACTCATGCCTCTTTACGAATATCAGTGCGAGAAGTGCGGTCACCGCTTCGAGAAAATCCAGAAATTTTCCGACAGGATGGTCAGGAAGTGTCCGGAGTGCGGCGGCCGGGTAGAGCAGATGATTTCCGCGCCCGCGGTCCAGTTCAAGGGATCGGGCTGGTATGTAACCGATTACGCGAACAAATCTCAGGCGTCCGCGTCCGATGGCGGAAGCTCGGACTCGAAGAAGGAAGAGAAATCCAAGTCTGATAATTCCGCGAAAGATAATTCCCCGAAAGAAGGCTCCGCGAAAGAGACTTCCGCGAAAGACGGCTCGTCCAAGGATAGCTCTTCGAAAGAAAGCTCGAGCAAAGAAAGCTCAACGAAAGAAAGTTCGTCCCGAGTAAGCTCGTCCCGGAAGCCCGACAAGCGCAAGTAGCTGTGAGCCGAGACCCAGTTCGGGCAGCTTCCTACTTCAACGCTCGCTCAAAGTGCTCCTCAATCATGTGGAAGAGGTGATCGCGTGCGTCGCTCCCCGCGATGCCATGGGTTTTGTTGGGGTAGATCATCAGCCGGAATTGCTTGCCCGCCTTGATCAGTGCGTCAATCATCTGAACGCTGTTCTGAAAGTGCACGTTGTCGTCGCCCGTACCGTGAACCAGCAAGAGATCGCCGTGCAGATTCGCAGCACCCTTCGTTACATCCGAACTCTCATAGCCCGCTGCATCATCCTTGAGTTGGCCCATGTACCGCTCGGTATAGATGGTGTCGTAGTTGATCTGGTCGGTCACCGGAGCCACGGCAACTCCGGCGCGGAATCGCTCCGAGTGCGTCATAGCATACAGCGTCATCGAGCCCCCATTCGACCATCCCCAGATCGCCAAGCGGTCTGGGTCCAGTTGCGGGTATTCTGCGAAAAGCTGATCCAGCGCCGTGAGTTGATCTTTCAATTCGATCGCTCCGAACTCGTGGCGAATCGCGGTCTGGAATTTACGGTCGCGTCCCGGAGTACCGCGATTGTCCACGGAAAAGATCGCAAAGCCTTTGCGCGCCAGGATCTCATCGAACGGGCTCACTGGCTGTTTCATGACCGTCTGCCCAGCGGGGCCGCCGTAGATATTCACGATCAACGGGATCTTGCCGCTGGCTGCCCCGACCGGAGGAAGCAACAAACGCCCATAGAGGGCGGTCCCATCCTCCGCTTTAAACTGCAGGAACTTTGGAGCCCGCAGTCCATATTCAGTGGCGTCATCGCGTGCCGACCACACGGGAGCACATGTGCTTCCCACGGTACACAGCGATATCTGTTGCGGCGTTAGAGGTCCTGAGAAAGTCTGCTCGTAGTACTTGCCATCCTCGGAGAATTTGCCGGAGTAAATTCCCTCCTCATGCGTAAGCTGCCGCAAACCAGTCCCATCCAACTGGACTGAGAAAATATGGCGCTGCCTCGGATCCCCTTTGTCGGAAGAGAAAAACACCGTGCCCGCGGCTTCATCCAGACCTACCATGCCGAGTACTTCAAAATCGCCCTGCGTAAGCTGCCGCTCCAGTTTTGCTTCGGCGGACAGAGGGTTTTGCTTGTCGAAGCCGTAAAGATACAAATGGGTATGCCCGTCACGCCAGCTCGACCATAGAAAACGATCGCCGGACTTCAACACCCGGAAGTCGTCATTCACATTGATCCACGCGCCGGGACTGGTCTCAGTGAGCACTTTCGCCGATTTCCCGGACTTCGCGTCCACGAAATACAAATCCATCTTGTCCTGGTTCCGGTTCAGCACTTCCGCCCAGACCATTCCACTGCGGACCCAGCCAAAACGTGGGATGTAGGCCTCCTCATCATTGGGCAGCGAAATCCAGCGAACTTTGCCTTTGTCCGCACCCACCACGCCCAGCTCCACCCGGGGATTTGCGTCGCCTACTTTGGGATACTTTTCGTTGTCCACCGTCGGATGCGTCGGGAGCCAGTTGGTGATGGGATAGGTCGGCACCCTGGTTTCGTCCATGTGCAGGAAGACGATCTCTTTGCTGTCAGGCGACCAGAAATAATTGCTGCGCACCTCCAACTCTTCGGCATACACCCAATCGATATCGCCGTTGAACAGGTCGTCCTTCGTGTCTTTGGTGAGTTGCTTTTCCCCACTGCCGTTCACCGGCCGAACATAAAGGTTGTGCTTGCGCACGTAGGAAACATGACTGCCGTCGGGGGAGAACTTGGGATCTCCACTTGGATCGGACGCCGAAGTGAACTGCACAGCCGTAGTCGTCGCCAAATCAAAGAGCCAGAGCTGCCCCTGGGAGTCGAAAATCAGGTGTTTCGAATCCGGCGCCCACAGATAGGCCGCGACGTGATAGCGCGTGAGGCGCTCTTTCTCGCGCTCATCCTGTACTTTGTTGTAGTCGGGAGCGAGCGAGGCGAGCTTGGCGGCGCTGACCAGCAGTTTCTTCTCGCCCGTGGCCGCGTCCACATACCAGAGTTCGCCGTGTTCTCCCTCATCGTCGCGTTGCAAGAACGAGAGCTTGGCGCCGTCGGGACTCCACTCCATCGTCTCCGGACCGCGTCCAGTCAACCCGCCCGGAGCATAGATCGCCTCAATGGTAAGCGGTTTCACTGGCGAAGACGATTGCGCCCAAACCGGGGGCAGCAGGCAGCAGACAAGCGCAAGAAGAGCGCCAAGCCCGGCGAGTGAGATCTGTTTTTTCACTATGAAACCTCAGGAAAGTGGGATGAAGGCAAGAGTACACGGTGCGAATCAAAGAGTTTACACCCGCAAAGGCTGCCGTGCGGCGCTTTGGACTCACCGGGTAGTGGGCTAAATCTGTGTTGCTGATTCCGGCCCATTAGACATTTAGCCCACTACCGCTCGGAGGAGAACCTGCGTTTCCGCGTGCTAGAATCAAGCACGGGCTCTTCGGGATGCTTCCAGAAATAGAAAACTTGTTGCGGCTGCAGGACGCGGACAAAGAAATCCGCCGTCTGCAGGATGAAATTGCGGAACTCCCCAAACGCGTCGCAGCCATCGAACACAAGCTGGCGGATACCAAGCTTCAACTGGAAAAAGCTCAGGCCTCCGTCAAAGCCGACGAAGCTACGCGCCGCAAGTACGAAACGGCAATTACCGACCTTCGCGGCAAAATCTCCAAGTACCGCGACCAGTCTCTTGACGTTAAAACCAACGACCAATACAAGGCGCTGTTGCACGAGATCCAGTTTGCCGAAAAGGAAATCGCCGCCACCGAAGACAAGATCCTTGAGTTGATGGTCAATGCCGACGCGCGCGACAAGGAAGTGAAGGCCGCGCAGTCCGAACTGAAAGCCGAAGCCGCCGAGATCGAAACAGAGAAAACCGAAGCCCGCGAGCGCACCGCCGCGGACGAAAAGCAGCTCACCGAATGGCGCGCCAAGCGCGATCAAATGCGGGCTGGCGTTAGCGAAGACCTGCTGCGCCACTACGAGCGCGTCTCCAAATTTCGCGGCAGCGGCATCTCCGAGGTGCGCGACCACAAATGCATGGCGTGCCAGGTCATGTTGCGTCCTCAAATCTACAACGATGTGCGCACCGGACAGCAAACCGTGGTCTGCGATTCCTGTCAGCGCATTCTGTACTTCAATCCCGCCAACGAGATGCAAGCTCTGGAACCAGAACACAAGCGCGCGCGCCGCCATCATCCTAAAATCGATGCATCCCAGGCCTGGTATTACCGCGCCGAGTTCGCCGACGCGGGCGAAGTGCTGCTCTGCCTGAACAATGCCGCCGGCCAAGCCACCCGCCGCGTTTTCGACATGAGCACGGGCCGCCTAATCGGCGACATTCTGATCCGCGAGGGCGATTTCCGTCACGCCTTTCCGGAAGAGATTACCGGCGCCATCCGCCTCAACGGCGGTTGGACGGAACGCGAAATGGAAACCTGGGGCACCGAGATGCCCATGACGGCCCTCGATTCCCTGCACGTCGATCTGGAAGCCGCCCGTTACGAGATGAGCTCGCGCACATCCGCAAAGCCCGAGAAATCCGCATCTATTCCCTCCGAGCAAGCCGCCAGCTAGCTCTGCGTTTAAGATTGCTGCATGTCTAAGTCGAGCAGCAGTGCAGTCGTCCCGGTAGTGAAGGTTTCTCCGCGTGGCGCGTCCCGCCTGAAAGATGGCCACGTCTGGGTGTACCGTTCCGACATCGTTTCCGCCGCCGCCGTTCCGCCCGGCTCGCTCGTCACCGTCAAAGATCACCGCGGGCAGTTCCTCGGCGCCGCTCACTATTCGAGTTCCTCGCAGATTGCCATCCGCCTCCTCTCCCGCGAGCCCGTCGCCGACTTTCCAGCGCTGCTTCGTCAGCGGGTCGGCGATGCCATCGCTTATCGTGAGTCGATCGTTCACGACACGAATGCTTACCGCGTGATCTTCAGCGAAGCCGATTTCCTCCCCGGCCTCATCATCGACCGCTACAACGACGTGCTTTCGATGCAGATTCTTACCCAAGCCATGGACGCCGAGATTGTGCGCGAAACGCTCACTTCAGAACTGACCGAACGGCTGCATCCGGCTTCTATCGCCGAGCGCGTGGATCCGCGAGTCCGCCAACTCGAGGATTTGCCGCCGCGCCTATCCGGCCTGGTACAACGCGAGAAAACCTCGACCATCTTCACCATGAACGGCGTCCAGTTCCACTTTGACGCGCTCGAAGGTCAAAAGACCGGAGCCTTCCTCGACCAGCGCGAGAACTACGCCGCCGCTGTTCAATATGCCCACGGCGAAGCTCTCGATGTCTTCTGCTACCAGGGAGGTTTCGCACTTCATCTCGCCGAGCGCTGCTCACACGTCGCTGGCGTCGACAGCTCCCGACCCGCCCTCGAGGTCGCCAACCAGAACGCCGCGCTGAACCGGGCGCATCTCAAGGACAAGGACAAAGATAAAGAAATCGAATGGATCGAAGCGAACGCCTTCGATCTGCTCAAGGACTATTCGGCTTCCGGCCAGCGCTATGACATCATCGTTCTCGACCCACCTGCCTTCGCCAAGAGCAAGCGAGATCTCGATGCCGCCCTCCGCGGCTATAAAGAACTCAACCTCCGCGCCCTGAAGATGCTCCGTCCCGGCGGAATACTCGTCACTTGCTCCTGCTCCTACCACGTCAGCCAGCCTGATTTCCTGGGAATGCTGGCTGCCGCCAGCCTCGACGCCCACCGCACCCTACGTCTGATCGAGGTGCGAGGACAAGCCAGAGACCACCCGGTCCTGCTTAATATCCCGGAGACTGCCTATCTAAAATGCCTCATATCATACGTAACGTAATGAAAATACAATGCATATATACTTGACAATAATACACTCATATTTTATGATTCTTTTAGCATAATGAAACATCTGATCTAGTACCGGACGCGTTAGAGCTTCCGGGAGGCTATCAAGATCTCGAGACGCACATTTCTTAAGGAGGATTTCACCATGACCGTTCTTACCCGTTTTGAACCATTCCGCGAGTTTTCTAACCTGCAGGACCGCATCAACCGCGTTTTCCGCGAGTCCTACGCGCCCGAAGGCCGGGATGAATCTCTTACTAACTCGAGCTTTGCCCCCGCCGTCGATGTCTACGAAGACGAGCACACCGTCACGCTGAAGATCGAAGTTCCGGGAATCGACGAGAAGGACATCGATGTGCGCATCGAGAACAACACTCTCACCGTGCACGGCGAGCGCAAAATCGAGAAGGAAGAGAAAGAAGAGAACTACCGCCGCGTGGAACGCCAATACGGCAGCTTCACCCGCACCTTCACCCTGCCCACCACCGTGGATTCCGAGAAGGTTTCGGCAAACTACGACAAGGGCGTGTTGAAGATCGCTCTGCCCAAGAAAGCCGAAGCCAAGCCCAAGCAGATCAAGGTCAACGTCGGTGGGGTTAACGCCGGTACCGAGAAGACCGTTGAAGCCAAAGGCCCCAGCAAAGCCGCGTAAGCAGACTATGCTTGTGTGGGGACGGGCGACCCGCCCGTCGAGTCGGGCGAAGCTCGACCGATTTCCAATCGCGGGAGGCGGCCAAAACTGACCGCCTCCCGTTAATTTTGTAATTTTGCGTTTTAGTAATCGTGCCATTTGAACTCCTGATCGCGTCGGCGCGGCGGGCTTCAAATCGCCGGATTACTCAATTACAAAATTACCAAATGGAGTTCGCCATGCCCATTCGTTGGGAAAAATTCACGGTCAAAGCGCAGGAAGCCGTCCAGCGCGCAAACAACCTTGCCTCCGAGCACGGTAATCCCGAGCTTCTGCCCGTCCACTTGCTGGCCGCCCTGCTCGAGGACAAAGAGGGAATCGTGCCGCCCGTGCTCGAAAAAATCGGCATCGGCCCGCAGGCAGTTCTCAGCGAGCTCTATCGCGACATCGAAAAGCTTCCCAAAGTTTCAGGAGAAGCGGCGCAGGCCACGCTCTCCAACGCCGCCAACAAGCTGCTGGAGCAAGCCTTCAAAGAAGCTGCCAACTTTAAGGACGAATACGTGTCCACCGAGCACCTCTTGCTCGCCGTTACGCACCTCAAGCAGGACGCGGCCCAGCAGATCCTCGCCCGCCACGGCGCAACTCACGACGCAATTCTAAAAGCGCTCACCGCCGTGCGAGGCTCACAGAAAGTGACCGACCAGAATCCCGAAGCCAAATATCAGACCCTTGAACGCTATGCCCGCGACCTCACCGAACAAGGCCGCCGCGGAAAGCTCGACCCCGTTATCGGACGCGACGAAGAAATCCGCCGCGTCGTTCAGGTTCTTTCCCGCCGCACGAAAAATAACCCCGTGCTCATCGGCGAGCCCGGCGTCGGCAAGACCGCCATCGTCGAGGGTCTGGCCCAGCGCATCATCTCAGGTGACGTTCCCGAAGCGCTCAAGAACAAACGAGTAGTGGCGCTCGATCTCGGCGCCATGCTGGCCGGGGCAAAATATCGCGGCGAATTTGAAGACCGTCTCAAAGCCGTCTTGAAAGAGATCGAAGACTCTGCGGGACAAGTCATCCTCTTCATCGACGAGCTGCATACCCTCGTTGGTGCAGGCGCAGCTGAAGGCGCCGTCGATGCCTCCAACATGCTCAAGCCCGCGCTGGCTCGCGGAGAACTGCGCGCCATCGGCGCAACCACGCTCAACGAATACCGCAAATACATCGAAAAAGACGCCGCCCTCGAACGCCGCTTTCAGATTGTTTTCGTGGGCGAGCCCAATGTCGAAGACACCATCGCAATTCTGCGCGGTCTGAAGGAACGTTACGAAGTGCATCACGGCGTCCGTATCAAAGATTCCGCGATCGTCGCCGCCGCGACGCTTTCGCACCGTTATATCTCCGACCGCTTTCTGCCCGACAAGGCCATCGACCTTGTCGACGAAGCCGCTGCCTCGATTCGTATTCAGATCGATTCGCTTCCCACCGATATCGACCAGCTTGAACGCCGCGCTACGCAGCTCGAAATCGAAAAGCAAGCACTGAAGAAAGAAGACGACGCCAACTCCCGCGAACGCCTGTCCGTCATCGAGAAGGAACTCGCCGGGATTCGCGAGAAATCCAACGCCCTGAAAGCCAATTGGAAAAAGGAAAAAGATCTGATCGCCCGATCTCGCGAGCTGAAAGAGAAAATCGAGAAGCTCAAGATCGAGGAGCAAGCCGAAGAGCGCAAAGGCAACCTGCAGCGCGTTGCCGAAATACGCTACGGATTGTTGCGGCAAGCCGAAGAAGAGCTAAGCCAACTCTCGGCCAAAATCGACGGCAAAGGCACGGGCGCACCTCGAATGTTGAAAGAAGAAGTGGACGAAGAAGACATCGCCCGCATCGTCTCCAAATGGACTGGAATTCCCATCTCGAAGATGCTCGAAGGCGAAGTGAACAAACTGGTGACGATGGAAGAGCGCCTGCGTCAGCGCGTCGTCGGCCAGGACGCAGCTCTTGAGCGCGTCGCCAATGCCATTCGCCGCTCCCGCGCCGGACTTAGCGATCCCAAGCGGCCGATCGGTTCGTTCATCTTCCTCGGTCCAACCGGCGTCGGAAAAACTGAACTTGCCCGCGCCCTTGCCGAGTTCCTCTTCGACGACGAACGTGCACTGCTGCGCATCGACATGTCCGAATACATGGAGAAGCATTCGGTGGCGCGCTTAATCGGCGCCCCTCCAGGCTATGTCGGCTATGAAGAAGGCGGACAACTCACCGAGCAGGTTCGTCGTCGGCCTTATGCGGTTGTGCTGTTCGACGAGATTGAGAAGGCTCATCCCGACGTGTTCAACATTCTCCTGCAGATCATGGACGATGGCCGCCTCACCGATGGCAAAGGCCGCGTCGTCGATTTCAAGAACGCAATCATCATCATGACTTCGAATCTCGGCTCAAGTTACTTGCAAGCAGAAAGCCTGCGCACGCCGGAAGATTTCGAGAAGGCCAGCGAACAGGTGATGAACGCGCTGCACGGCCACTTCCGGCCCGAGTTCCTGAACCGCGTCGACGACATCATCGTCTTCGGTCCGCTTGGCAAGGAACAGTTGGTCAAGATCATCGAGCTGCGCCTGGAAGATGTGCGCCGCTTGCTGGCCGACCGCAAGATTTCGATCGAACTCACCGACGCCGCAAAAGAATTGCTCTTCACGCAAGGGTACGACGCGAACTTTGGCGCGCGTCCGCTGAAGCGAGCGATTCAGAAGCTGGTGCAGGATCCGCTGGCGCTGAAGATTCTCGACGGCGAAATTCTGCACGGCGATCACATCGTTGTGGATACCGACAAGAAATCCGGCAAGATGCAATTCGAAGTCAGCAAACGCGTCGGAGAAAAAGAGCCGGTGAAGGCGAAGCGGTAAAGACAAGCCACAGTTCGCGCGGATTCTCACGGATAACTCGAGAAACTTCGAAAGGAATCCGTGCCGATCCGTGTAAATCCGTGGCCATGATTTTCGCGCCTGTGGCACACTTACTCCATGCCCAGCCTAACCCTCGGCGACTTCGAACTCAGCATCTTCTCCGACGGCGTTTATCCGCTCGATGGAGGCGCGTTTTTTGGCGTCATTCCCAAGATTATGTGGTCGCGCAAAGCGGAGGCCGATGAAAGGAATTACGTGCAGGCAGGACTTAATTCTTTGCTCATCCGCACCGGCGAGCAAACTGTGCTGGTCGAAACGGGGATGGGCAACAAGTTGTCCGAGCGGATGGTGAAGTTTTATGGGCAGCCTGCGCAGTTGCTCGCGAATCTTGCCGCCGGCGGAGTTTCACCCGAAGATATCGACATCGTTATCAACACGCACCTTCATTTCGACCACTGCGGCTGGAATACGGTGCGTGACAAAAACGGCAATGCGGTTGCGACATTTCCGCGCGCGAAATATTATGCGCCCGAAGGCGAATGGCAATATGCGCGGCGGCCCAGCGAGCGCGACGCCATCAGCTACATCCCCGACAACTATGATCCGCTGGTGCAGAGCGGGCAGATGACACTGCTTAAAGGCGGCGAGGAAATCGTCCCCGGCATTTCCGTGAAAACTTTTCCCGGCCACACCGCGCACATGCAAGCCGTAATCGTCGAAAGCGGAGGGCGCACGTGCTGCTATATCTCCGACCTCATTCCCACGACGGCGCACATCGACATCACATGGGGCATGGGGTTTGATCTTTATCCACTTCAGACTATCGAGAGCAAGAAGCTGTACTACGCGCGGGCGATTCCGGAGAAATGGCTGACGGTGTTTACGCATGATCCAAAAACGCCTTGGGCTTATGTGGAGAAGGATGAGGTGGGGAAGATGGTGGCGCGGGCGGTTTAGATCGTGAGCGCTGCAGGTCGGGGACCTTAGTGTCCCCTGTCGGTGGCTCCGTGAGGGCGTGCGGAGCTTGAATGACCTTGTTGTTCAGGCTAGAAAGGAGGGCGCTTGTTCATTTCGGACCATGCGACGCAATCCTTCAACACGGGCGCGTAATTCTCCACCACGCCCACTACGGTTTCCATGAACGAGTGGTTGGCCTCAGGATGAACTCGTATCGACTCCACGATCCTTTCAGGATCCCATTTGATACCGTAACCGAGTATTTCCTGCTCACGACTTGCCCTAAAGTCTCCTTCAGTAGACTGAACGATTCGAACTTCCTGCTCATACGCGAACATCGGTCGCTTCTTCGTCGCAAGATCGGCAAGCGTAGGCGTCGCCTTGCGGTTTCCAGGCGTTTCGTAGGTAACTCGGTAGAGCGGTAAGGCACCAACCGATTCCTTGAGTCTCACAAACGTAGACTGGATCGCGACTCCATCTGCTGGCGGGCAGTAAATGCGCCACAAAGCGTGTGACTCGTGTTCCGAGGCGCTCCAGCAGTTGATAAACGTCCGCCGACGCCACAATCTGATTATCCTTTCGGATCGTTGCATTGCGGTTTCCGGCCTCTCTTTCCGCAGGTGCAGCGGAATCGCTGGGTGGCGGGAAATCACGTGTGCGAGTTGGTCACCGGCGAGGCTGATCTCCCATGGATCGCCCAGAGTATCTGCTCGCGCCAGCCAGAGCTGCTTCTTCTGAAGCAGCCAAACAAACCGATCGAAGCTCATGTAACGCCAAACCTTTTGAGTACCGATGGGAGCGGGGTCGATTGAAGACTGCATACTCAGCTTTCTCGGGCGAGGGCGCCCGCGCCACACAATCTGGCTTCGAAGAATTCCTCTACCCGCCCCAGGATTTCTACTGCGCTCTTCGACTCGTAGATTGCTTTGCGCAGCCCCGCTCCGCCGGGGACGCCGTGGGTGAACCAGGACGCGAACTGCTTCATTTTGCCGACGGCGTCGGGGAGTTCTTCTTCGATCAGCATCTGGAAGTAGGTGCGGATCATCTGGTAGCGATCGAGTTCGGTGGGGGTGTCGTAGGGAAGCGCGCCAAACGCGCGAGTATTGCCCTCGCAAAATGCGCGAGGGCTTCGCGCGGCGCGCCTAGATTCTTCGTCGCCAAAAGCAGGCTCCTCAGAATGACAATCCACCATGACTGTCGAGCTTCGCTCGACCGGACGGGCGGGGTCGCCCGTCCCCACACGGCCATTGCTGCCGACACGAGCATTGGCGCTGCACGCGAGATCCTTCGCTTCGCTCAGGATGACAGCTTGATAAGCGCAATACTGCTGGATCTGGCGGAAGATCCAGGGGTTGGAGGGGGCGGTGCGGCCGATCATGACGGCGTCGCAGCGGGTTTGGGTGACCATGGCGCAGGCGTCTTCGGGGGTGCGGATGTCGCCATTGCCGATCACGGGAATGTTGACCGCATCTTTTACGGCGGCGATCCACTCCCAGCGGGCCTGGCCGCTGTAGCCTTGCTCGCGGGTGCGGGCGTGGAGGGCGACCGCGGCGAGACCGCAGGATTCGGCCATGCGAGCGAGTTCGACGCAGACGATTTCGTCGTCGCTCCAGCCAGCGCGGAATTTCACGGTGAAGGGAATGGTCACGGCGGCACGAACGGCTTCAAAGATGCGGCCGATGGCGGGAAGATCGCGCAGCAGGCCGGAGCCTCCGTTGCACTTTACGACTTTCTTTGCGGGGCAGCCCAGGTTCAAGTCGACGAGATCGAAGCCGAGGCCTTCGACCATGCGCGCGGCCTCGGCCATCACCTGCGGATTGCTGCCGAAGAGCTGTGCTGAAATCGGATGCTCGTCTTCGTAGAAATGGAGGTAGCGCTTGGCTTTCTGATCCTTTTTGCGGAGCACGCCGTCGGCCGAGGTGAACTCGGTCATGATCAGGCCGCAGCCGCCGAGGTTGCGGATGAAGCGGCGGAAGACGGTGTCGGTGACGCCAGCCATGGGAGCAAGGACGGTGGCGGGGGCGATGTTGACGGTGCCGATGGAAAGGCTCGGGGGAACCGGTTGCACGGGTGCGGCCACCCCGCGCGAGTTTGCATCGCCTGATCCGTTCGAGTTGTCCCACATTTTGCGCATGTCTAGAAGTATCTGACCACGAGAAGAAGAAACGACGCCCAGCGACGAAGCACAACGCTGGCGTGCCCTTCTCGAAGGCTATGCAGGAATGTCGGTATTCGTCAAACTTTCCTGCCGCCGCAACCGTCCCACGACTAGCTTGATCTCATCATAGGTGATTTCCGGCGGCAAAATATCTTTCAACGGCTTGAGCCGTTCCATCCCAACCTTTGCGCAGGCGGCTTCAATCACCGATAGTTTCTCCTTGCTCACCCATGCGGACTGAAACTCCACCTGACCCGTCTCCAGCAAGTTCGCGACCGCGCTCACGACGGTTGATACTTGCCGTCCTCTAAGTTGTGCGATTTCTTCCAGCGTCCGGCCCTCGCTCAACAAGCGCAGAGTCTCATCGGCGGGCTTGGGCGCCCGCTCAGAGCCGGCTGCGCGCGCGCCTTGCCGAAATTTCTCCAATGCATCCAGAATCAGCTGTCCGTACATTTCCGCTTTGCGCTCGCCGATTCCAGGAATTTCTCGTAGCTCGGCGAAATATTTTGGCCGGCGCGTACAAAGTTCTTCGAGAGAAGAATCGTGCAGCACGATGTAGGCAGGTACGTTCTTGTCCTTAGCCATGGCGCGCCGCCACTCCCGCAGATACTCTCGCATCTCGTCAGCCTCAGTTCCCGCCGCCACAACAGGCTGCGGCGGCAGCCGCTTTCTGCCGGCCGGTGCAGACTTTGGCAACGCCGCAGACTTCACCATCCACTCCGCCGCGCTCCCGCATACATCGCAAGCGTTACAAGTCTCCCACTTGGGAGCTTCCCCGAAGTGCGCGCAAATCTGCCGATGACGGCAGCGCTTCGACTCGACAAACTCGCGGATGATGCGATAGCGCTCCCAGGCCCGTTCGCGCTCCGTGGCGTCGGTAATCTGATTGGCAAAAAAACCGAGGAGCCCCGCGTCTTTCTTTTGCCAGAGCAAAACGCAATCGGCGCTGGCGCCGTCGCGGCCCGCCCGTCCAGCTTCCTGGTAATACTGCTCGATCGACTTCGGCAGCGACAGGTGAATCACCGCGCGCACCGCGGCCTTGTTGATGCCCAAGCCAAAAGCGATGGTTCCGACGAGCACGCGCACTTCGTCGGACATCCAGCGCTCCTGGTTGCGCCGCCGAGCGTCGGCTCCCATCTTCCCGTGATATCCCACGGCAGCGATGTCGTGGTCTTCGAGAAAATCCACCGTCTCCTCGACCCGGCTGATCGTCGGAGAATAAACGATCACATTGCTGCCCGCGTAGCTTTGCAGCGCCTTGACCAGCATCTCCATCTGCTCCAGCCCTTCACACTGGCGCACCAGGTAGCGCAAGTTCGGGCGGTAAAAGCTGGCAATGTATTTATCGGGATTGCGCAACTGCAGTTGTGCCAGAATGTCATGCCGCACGTGCCGGGTGGCGCTGGCCGTAAAGGCTGCGATGGGACGATCGGGAAACTGGGTGCGCAACTTGTTCAACTGCCGATATTCGGGACGGAATTCGTGCCCCCACTCGGAGATGCAGTGCGCTTCATCAATTGCGAAAAAAGCGATGGGCACCCGTTGCAGCCAGCCCATCGTGTCGCCCCGAGCCACGCGCTCCGGCGACACATAAAGCAGGCGGTAAGCGCCTTCGCGCGCGCGGCTCATCACCTGTGCCTGTTCCGCGTCGCTCAGCGTGCTGTTGAGCACTGCCGCCGGAATTCCCATCTGCGCCAGTTGTGTGGCCTGGTCCTGCATCAGCGCGATCAGCGGAGAAATCACCACCGCCGTACCTTCCGACACCACCGCCGGCAACTGATAGCAGAGAGACTTGCCACCGCCGGTCGGCATCACCACGCAGGTGTCGTGCCCAGCGAGCAGGCTGCGGACAATGCGCTCCTGCAGGGGACGGAAAGTGCTGTATCCCCAGTAACGCCGAAGCTGGAGTAGCAGATCGGTCTCTGGGCTCATGGATAAAGAGTATAGAGGCGAAGATTAGGAGAAAGCGAATTGGGGACTTCTTGCCGGATGTTTTCCAAAGAGGGAACTCCATGATTTCTCATCCGGCGCTTCCCGTTGTCGATGGATACCTCACTTCCGGATACACCTTCGCAAATGCCACCCACACCACCGCAATCACCAAAAAGCACAGCACGCTGCCTTCCGGGCCGACTATTCCTCCGGTAAGCCAGCGCGGGCCGTGAAACGACGACTTCAGCAGGTGGCCCGGGAAAATCGTCCCGCTGTCGGGCACCGAATACACAAACGTTTCTCCCCAATCCCACGCCGCGTGAAATCCCACGGCAAACCACAGATTTCCCGTACGCCGCAACGTCAAACAAAAGAAGAAACCAATCGCCGAGGCCGCCAAGAGGCCGGGCCATTGTTCACCCGCGTTCGACAGGTGGATCAAACCGAACGCGCATGACAGCAACACCGCCGAGGGCCAAAACCCGATCGCCCGCGTTAGCGTGAACTGCGAATATCCGCGAAACAGAAAGTCCTCAAAGAACCCCACCAGCAAAAACATTACTCCCCAGAACACCGCAAACTTCACGATGCGTGCGCCGTGTATTGCCAGATGTCCCGGCTCGAACAGTCGCAGCCCATACATCGTCGAAAGCAGCAACGTGATGCTCGCGAATCCCCACACCGCACCATACCAAAACAACTTCCCGAACGCGCGCCGCACCGGCAGACCAAACGCGCCCCATGGCCGAGTCTCAACCCTCGCCAGTATTAATGCCGGGATCACCGCGGCCATCAGCACCCCAAACTCCTCGAGCATCATCGACCAAAGGCCGTCCGCGCCCAGCTCCAGAGACCCAGCCCAGCGGCTGGCCACAGATTGCAGCGGATAAACCATCGCGGCGTAGAAGGTCAGACCCCAACCTGCCCTCAGGCCATTTGAATCAAAAAAAAGCGTCCACGCATACGATGGCTGCACCGCAGCCGCGAAGTCCGGCGGCGGAGCGGGCGCTCCCGGAATCGGCGCCTCCGGAGGCAACGATCCCCGATCCCCGCTGGAGAGCTTCATCTCATCATCCATTCGATCATTCATCGCAGAAGCTTCCCGCAAGAGGCTCGCTCATGGTAAAACACTCGGCTCACCCTATGACGCGATTTTTCACGCGCGAACGGTTCGGCCGCCCGCAGTTTCTCGCCGGAAGCTTGCTGCTGGCCTTTGTGGCGCAGGCTGTCTGGCTGGTTCATTCTGAGTTCCGCGCTTCCGACGCCCCAGGCGCCTCCGAGCAGGCTCGCATAGCCGAAGGCTGGCGACAACTCCACGGTGGCGGCATCGCCGGCGCACCTTTCCCAGATCCCCTCGGCTCCCTTCCCATCGAGGTCTCAGAGGACGGCGGCTTCGACACTCAGCATTCCCCACTGCTTTCCATCGTAACCTCCGCGCCCCTGCTCGTTTGCTCCCAGCGGCTGCTCGATGCCCAATTCTCTCCGTACTGGCGTTGGCTGCCGCGCCTTCCGTTCCTGGTCTTCGGCGTCTTTCTCGGCGCTTCGTTATGGTACGTTGCCCGCCGTCTCTGTGGAAACACGGGAGGATTCCTCGCGCTGACGCTCTACTGTTTTTCTCCCGCCATGATCCAGGCCAGCGCCGTCTGGCACACCGAGCCTGAAATCCTCGCTGCCTGGGGAGCCTTCGGCGCCATCTTCACCGCGATTGCGGTCGCCCACACTCTCTACGCCCCGCGCGAAGTCGTTCTGTGGAACTGGCGCCGCATCGTTTTGCTTGGAATCTCCCTGGCGATCGCCGTGGGCTCCCAATTCGCCATGATCGCGGTCGTGCCCGTCGCGCTCGGTTTTCTGCTGTATCTCGCGCCCATCCGCCGCAGCGCGGCCCTCGTCATCTGGACTGCCGCATGCTTCGTGGCGCTCGCCATCCTCTTCGCCGCGTACTTCTTCCATTCCCACGCCTTTTCCGAAGGGATACGGCACGCCTCTTTTTGGGGAGCAACGTGGCGCAGCTTCACCGTGTTCGCCGTCTATCGGCAAGTCACATTGCAGATCTTACGCGCCTGTCCCGCGCTCGTCCTGCTGCTGCCGGTCGCCATCGGAACTTACTCAGTCTGGCCTCGTACCCGTTACTTCGGCAATACCGCTCCGCTGCTGGTCGCTGTGCTCTTCACGGGACTGGGCATGGCCCATCCGCACATTGCTGGCGCAGGATTTCTTCTTGCTTCTGTTCCTTTCGTCCTGATCTTCGTCTCCGGCGTGCTCGCCGACCTTATGGAAACTCCCTTCCGCGCGCTTGTGACCGCCTGCGTTTGGGGCTTGCTCGGGGCCAACATCCTCTGGACCCTGTTCAAGCTAGCCCAAGCGCCACTTGGCTAACGCAATCGTTCTCGAACAACAGTCTTAGTTTCAGCAGCTTGCAGCCCAACGACTCCGCTCTCGTATCCGCTGGAACCGCTGACAATTCTCTACAGTTTTCCTCGCATCCAGCTAGGGAGGGCTGTGATCCAAGAATGTAGAACGTCCTCTGCTGAGGAGCGCCATGACTTTCTCGTTGGAGTATCATAATGTCGTGGAATGTCCCCCGCGACGCTCGATTCCAGCTTCGCTCGCGCTTTTCTGGATGCTTTTGGTCCCGCTTGCACCCAACAGCCTAGCTCAAATCAATAGTGCGTCCGCGACATCTTCCAGTTCGGGTCACGCTGCCACCGCAGCGCCGGCGAGCGTCACATCGATAGGTCATGGCGGCTACGCGCCGTCCAGCTCAGGACCTTCTACTCTTGCCAACCTTCCGCATTCTCCTGGAGGGGCGCATATTAACAATAACGAAAATCATCCCCACCGCACCGCAAACGGCACCGCCTATTACCCATACATCTATGCTGTGCCTTGGCCATACGCCGTCGATCTGGGCAACGCCGACACCTCTGACGGCAACGATGATGATGCCGATTACCAGGGTGGCCCCACCATTTTCGACCGGCGCGGGTCTGGACGTGATTCTTACGTGCCTCCATCCTACGCAGGACCGGCGCATGCGCAAGATGCGCCAGCAGAAGGCGCGTCCGGTGCCGATTCCGCTTCCGAACCGCCGCCGCGGCCCACAACTCTTGTCTTCCAGGATGGCCATCAACTCGAGGTGGATAACTACGCTATCGTGAGTCAGACGTTATACGACCTGACGCCGGGCCATCCCCGCAAAATCGCGCTCGCCGACCTCGATCTTGCGGCCACCGAAAAACAGAATGACGAGCACGGCATCTGTTTCCAATTGCCGCCGTCGCCACAGGCCAATTGACCATGCGCTTACTCACTTTGATCGCCGTGCTCGCAACGCTCACGCCGTGGGCGGCGGCCCAGAGAGCCGCATCCGGAGGGCACGCTAGCGTCCCAGCGCGCGCCGCCACCCCGCACTTCCACTCACCTGCGAGCAATTTTGCCTTCGCGCGCAACGGACATCCATCCAGGTTCCGGCGCTCTTCTCCTTACGTTTCGCCCTACACTTCTTTACCGTTCCCGTTCTTCGGCGATTCCTTCAACCTCGATGACATTTACTCGAACGGCTACCCAGTCGCTTCGCAGCCTCCCGTATTTCTCCTGCAAGCCGCGCGCTCCCTCGCGGGTTCGTCCGACTCCGTGGATCCGGGCAAGTCACACGGCAACGCCCGTGAGCCTGCATTGACTCAACCGCTGATGATTGAACTCCAGAACGGCCGCTATGTCCGCGTCAGCACCAGCGCCGCTGATGGGGACGCGCACGCCTTTAGCAGCGTGCCCGACATTTTCCAATCCAATCCCGCGCAGCCCGCGAAATCGGCTGGACGTCATTCCGCGCGAGTCGCGGCGAACTCCATCACGGAGCCAACCGCGATCCCTGGGACATCTCTGGCATCTGAGGTGCACGACCTGCCGCCCGCACTTCTCATTTTTCGTGATGGACACAGCGAGGAAGTCCGCGACTACACGATCGCCGACGGCATGCTCTACGCCCGCGGCGACTATTACACCGACGGATACTGGAACAAGAAGATCGACCTCGCGACTCTCAACGTCCCCGAGACTCTGCAAGCCAACGGCACGCGCAGCGTGAAATTCATCCTGCCCTCGTCACCCAACGAAGTGATCACCCGTCCTTAACGGTTTTCCTTACCGGCTCGCCCACCAGATCAACCCAATAAATAACAACTGCATGGGGACGCGCAGCCACAGCGCCGTAGCCGGTTTCCCACGCAAGGACAATCGCTCCCGCGCCGCTCTGACATTCGCTGGAAACATCGCTACCAGCAACACGATCAAGCACGTGCCAGCCACACTCCGCACCTTCGGCAGCAGCAATCCAACAGCGCCCAGAAACTCCAGCACGCCAGTGGCGTAAACAATCCACATGGGTCGCGGAAAAGTTCGAGGAACCATGCGCTCCAAATCGCGCTTCATGCTGGTGAAGTGCGCGCTGCCGGTCACCACAAACATTACGGCCAAGGCGTAACCCGCCGACGCCTTCCAGGTCGCCAAGGCCGAAACTCCCAGCAGGCCGATTCCGCGAAATACCACCCACGAAACGAGCAGCACAACCAGAACCGCCATAAGCAACAACCTCCCTGTCCGGAGTCCACAAGAGGGGGTGGTCCCGTGGTACAATATTTCTCAGCCAGAATCCCACTAACCGCTTGTAAATGCAACTGTTTAGCAATGATTTCGTGACGCTGCAACCCCGGCAACGGCCCAGATTTGCCGTCCCAGAACTTAAGAGAAAAGCTAAAAGCCAACGGCTTGAGAGCTAGAAGCAAATATGCCCGACGATAACAATCCCGAACTCCCCCTGACTCCGCCGCCCGGCGGCGATGGCAGTCCCGGCGCTCTGCACATTCAGCCCGTCAACATTGAAGACGAGATGCGCAAGTCGTATCTCGACTATTCCATGTCGGTTATCATCGGCCGCGCTCTGCCCGATGTCCGCGACGGACTCAAGCCCGTGCACCGCCGCATTCTCTACACCATGCAACAGATGGGCCTCCAGCCGAACAAAGCCACGCGCAAATGCGCCAGAATCGTCGGCGATGTGATGGGCAAGTACCATCCCCACGGCAACCTCGCTGTTTACGACGCTCTGGTGCGCCTGGCGCAAACCTGGAGCCTACGCTATCCGCTAATTTTTGGTCAGGGAAATTTCGGCTCCGTCGATGGCGATCCTCCCGCGGCCGATCGCTACACGGAAGCCAAACTCGCTCAGGTAGCGACGGCGCTGCTCGAAGACCTCGACAAAGAGACCGTCGACTTCCGCCCCAACTATGATGGCAGCGAGGTCGAGCCTGACGTACTCCCCGCGCGCATTCCCAACCTGCTCATCAATGGTTCCGATGGCATCGCCGTCGGCATGGCCACAAAAATTCCGCCGCACAACTTAACCGAAATCGTTGACGCCACCATCACGCTAATCAACAACCCCAACGCCCAGCTCGCTGAAATTCTAAAGTTTGTTCAAGGTCCCGACTTCCCCACCGCCGGCGTAATCCACGGACGTGCCGGAGTCTTCGAGGCCTACCGCACCGGCCGCGGACGGTTCATGATGCGCGCTAAAGCCGCCATCGAAAATATTTCCAAAGACCGCCAGGCCATCATCGTCACCGAGATTCCTTATCAGGTGAACAAGTCCGTACTCATCAAGCGCGTCGCCCAACTCGTCAACGACAAGGAGATCGAAGACATCTCCGACGTGCGCGACGAAAGCGACCGTGACGGCATGCGCATCGTGGTCGAACTCAAGCGCGGCGCCGAGCCGCAAATCGTTCTCAACCAGCTCTTCAAACACACTTCCATGCAGGAGGGTTTCTCGATGATCCTGCTGGCGGTGGTCAACGGCCAGCCCCGCGAAATGGGACTGATTCAGGCCATCAAGCATTTCATCAATCATCGCGTGGAAGTCGTCCGCCGCCGCACGGCGTTCTTATTGCAGAAAGCGAAAGACCGCGAGCACATCCTCGAAGGCTATCTCAACGCGCTCGATCACCTCGACAACGTAATCACCATCATCCGAGCCAGCGCCAACCGCGCCGACGCCCGCGAAAACTTAGTCGCCTACTTCGGCGGCAAGAAAATCGATATCAACACCACCGGCCGCGCTCCCAAGCAAGATCCCGAAAAGCCCTTCACCGCGCGCCAAGCCGAAGCCATTCTCGAACTGCAACTGCACCGCTTAACCAAACTCTCCATCGACGAAATTTCCAACGAACTAAAAGAGGTCCGCGAAAAAATCGAGGACTACGAATCCATCCTCGCCTCCGAGAAAAAGCTACGCACCGTCATCATCAAAGAACTCGAAGAAGTAAAAGAGCTCTACGGAGACGAGCGCCGCACCCGCATCGAAGACGAAGCCGCAGAAATCGTTCTCGAAGATCTCATCGCCGACGAGCAGGTCGCCGTCACCTTCAGCCACTCCGGCTACATGAAGCGCACGCCCATCTCCACCTACCGCATGCAGCGCCGTGGTGGAACCGGACGCACGGGCATGAAAACCCGCGACGAGGACTTCGTCGAGCACCTCTTCATCGCCTCCACTCACGCCTACATTCTGATTTTCACCAACAAAGGGCGCGTATATTGGCTCAAGGTCTACGAAATTCCCGACGTCAGCGCTGCCGGCCGAGGCAAGCACATCGGCAACTTAATCGGACTCCAACCCGGTGAAACCGTCCGCACCATGCTCGCCGTGCGCAATCTCGAAGAAGAAAACAAATACATTTTCTTCGCCACCCGCAATGGCCTGGTGAAAAAATCCGAGCTGCGCGAGTTCATGCACGTGCGCTCCAACGGCATCAACGCCATCAACATCGAAGAAGGAGACGAACTCGTCGCCGCCCGCATCACCAACGGCAACCAGATCGTTTTCATCGCCTCTCATGAAGGCATGGCCGTCCGCTTCGACGAAAATCACGTCCGTCCCATGGGCCGCGCCGCCTACGGTGTAAACGGCATCAACCTCGAAGAGCGCGACTACGTGGTAGGAATGACTGTAACTCCCAAGCCCGGCGCAGATGCGGCCTCCAGCACGGAACATGTAGGGACAGCCGCCCCGCCTGCCCAGGGAGCGCCAGCGACCGAAGGAGCCGGAGAAGCCGAAATCCCGCGCGGCGAAGTCGTCGACCTCACTCAGAAAGGCACTCTAATTCTCTCCGTAACCGAAAACGGATACGGCAAGCGCACTCCCGCCGACGAGTACCGCCTTACCAATCGTGCCGGCAAAGGCGTCATCAACGTCAAAACCACTGAGCGCGTGGGCAAAGTGGTCGCCATAGCTCTGGTGGACGAAAACTCTCAAGTCATGCTCATCAGCCACTACGGCAAAATAATCCGCATGGATTCGAAAACGATTCGCGAGTCCGGCCGCAACGCGCAGGGCGTCCGCCTCCTGCACATGGAGCCCGGCGACCGAGTAGCCGCCGCCGTAGTGTTAGCGCCAGAAGAAGAACCCAATGGCAATGGAGGCACACTGCTTCAGTAGTTCGAGCGTGGAAAGCGGCAATCGCGGGCGACGCGAAGAGGTTTTGAAACCGGCATAGCCCGAACAACCTACTTGGTCAATCCGTTACTATCCAGCACTTTCTTCGCGTAGTAGTTCTCTACCTTGGCGGAATCGCGCAGCACCTCGTAGTAGGCGGCCTTCAGCAACTGCTCGCGCCGGTCGTGGAGTTGCGAGCGAATGGCTTGCTCCACCCGCGGATCGGAAAAATCGCGCTGCCCCGCAGGCTCTTTCGAGACCAGCTTTACGATGCGGAACCCCACGGCCTGCTTGGTGGCCGGGTTGACCACCGTGATGATCGGACTGTACTGGCCGGGCTTCAGCTTCATCACAGTGTCGCGCGTTCCCGGATCGGTGTTGCGCAGCGATGACTCGGGAACCGTTCCGAGATCGCCGCCGTTGCCGGAAGTTTCGGGGTCTTCGGAAAAAGTCATGGCCAGCGTGGCGAAGTCGTCGCCGCTGTCGAGGCGGTTAGAAATCGTCTGGATCTTCTTGCGGGCGTCGGCTTCGTTCTGCGCTTTGTTGTTCTGGTTGTGAACCTGCGGGTTCGGCGTGGGAGTCACGAAGATCTGCGCCAGGTGGTATTGCGGTTCAATGAGATTGAACTCAGATTTGTGCTCGGCGAAATAGTTGCGCGTGTCCTGTTCGGTTACGTTAATCTTCGAGGACACTTCCTTGTTCATCACCTTATCGACGGTGATGGAGCGGCGGATATCGCGCTTAAAATCCTCGAGGGTAATTTTCTTTTCCTTCAGCCGCTGATCGAATTCTTCCTGCGTATAAGGAGACTTGATCTCGTTGAGCTTGCGGTCGACTTCTTCTTCCGTGGCCAGCAAGCCAAGCTTTTCGGCGCGGCGCATGACCATTTCATCGTCGATCAGCTGACGCAAAATGTTCAGGCGGAGAATCGTGGCCTGCTCTCCGGTGGGAGCTTGCTGCGCGCTGGCCACTTGATTGTCGTAGTACTTGTCGACATCGGAACGAAAAATCTTGCGGCCGTCGACCGTGGCCATTACGTCACCGCTTACCTGCGATTTACAGCCCAGCAGCGCAGCCAGTAAAACGCCAGTCGCCAGCACGGCAGCGAGCCCGAAAAAGTTTTTATTTCTTTTCAAAGGAGGTTCTCCCGCCTGATCGTCCCTGCGTTTGGAATGCACACTTGGAATGCATAACGGAATTCAACGAACATCTCTCACGCTTCGCCAGCATCACCTGGAAGCCGGCGCCGCGGCGGGTGTCGCGTGATCGGGCACAGGCAGATTGGCATCCTTCAAAGCATGATCGAGTGCTGCGCGAAGTTCGCTCACCGGCACTGCGCCATCGATCTTTTCCCCGTTGACAAACAAAGTGGGCGTGGCTTCCACGCCAATCCCTTCCGCCTCTTTCATGGATGCCTTCACCGCGCTTTCATCCTGGGCCTTGATGCAGGACTGCAACTTCACGACGTCCAGATTATGTTTCTGACCCTGAAGCAGAGTGAGGCGGTCGAGCGCTTCCAGCCGCGCTCCTGGCGTTTTTTCGTTGCTCACTTCGTGCTGGTTGGCGTGAATGTAGTCCGCGAAATCCCAGTAGGCATCGCTGTGCTGCGCCGCAAGGCAGTTCGCGTCGACCGCGGCGTGCGTCGCCCAGGGATGAATTTCCACCAGTGGGTAGTCCTTGTAAATGAAGGTGATCCGGTCGCCGTACTCCTTGAGGATTTCCGGAAATAAGGTCTGGTGCATGCGCGAACAGAAGGGACATTCGAAATCGTCGAAATTCACCACCACAACCTTCGATCCCTTCACTCCCCGCGTTGGCCTTCCGCTGACGTCGATCTTGCTCATGGTTTCGGCGAACGGATCCTTGGTCAGATCAAGCTTGGTCATCCGTATCAGGGAAGAACGATCTTTGGAGATCAGAAACGTAAGGTCCTGCTTCCGCTCCGCGCTTTCAATGGTTACGGTGAGCGAATCGTAATTAGGAAATTCGGTACTGGGCGCGGGAGTGCCCACCAGGACGTGGACTTCGGCCGGGACTTTGTAGTAGGAACGCACCTGACGCTCGATCTTCTTGGACAAATCGGGCGACGCGGACTGGGCAACACAACCCAGACAAACAGCCAGCAGAAGAAGAAAAGAGCGTCGAATTAGAGTCACCAAAAACCGCCTCAACATCGCGAGTTGAATGTTGATTATCTCATAACCCGCGAATAGACATGCAGATATGACGCCGAAAGAGGCTTCAGGAGTGCGGCGAAAACGCGGTCGCCGGTTAGGTCCTCAACCGGTTCCCCGGAGCAATTCCGCCGCAGACAGCAGAGCGTTCATCGAGCCGGAACGGAAGCCTTCCAAATCAAGGGTCACAAACTTGAAACCCAGAGCTTTGAAGATGCGAGTGAACTCTGCGGCCATGGCTGGATTCAGCGCGCGCTCCAGTTCGTCGCGAGCGATTTCAATGCGGACGATCTGGCCGTGGTGACGTACCCGGATCTGGCGAAAACCGAGCTCGCGCAGGGCGTCTTCGCCTTTCTCCACCGCGTCGAGCGCCTCTCGCGTGACCGCACGGCCATATTCGATGCGAGAGGAAAGACAGGCGGAGGCGGGCTTATCCCAGATGCGCAGGCCAGCGGTGCGCGCGAGGGCGCGAATTTCGTCCTTGGCAAGTCCCGCATCGAGCAGCGGAGCCAGGACATGATGCGATCTCGCTGCATTTTGGCCGGGACGGAAGTCGCCTTGGTCGTCCAGATTGACGCCATACGCGATGGCGTCGAAACCGCGCGCCACGCGCAGTTCTTCCATCAGGGTGAACAGTTCATCTTTGCAGAAAAAGCAGCGCTGGCTATCGTTGCGCGCATATTCCGGGCGATCGAGTTCCGCGGTCGCGACCACCTCAATCGGAATCGCTTGCTCTTTGGCAAAGGCAATCGCGTCGGCGAGCTGGGTGCGCGCCAGGCTGGGAGAATCGGCGATGATCGCCAGCATCTTGTCTCCCAGAGTCCGATGCGCGGCCCACGCGAGGTAGGCGGAGTCAACGCCACCGGAATAGGCGACGAGGACGCGACCCAGATTGCGCAAGCGGCCCTGCAGCAGTGCGCCTTTGGCTGCGAGGTCTGTGGCCGGGGCGAGCATAGGACTATGTTAGCAGGCGCGGGCGCTCGGGAGCCCATCGCGATTCGAGATTCCCCTCAGTAGAGCCGCTCCTGCCGGCGCAGGCTGCCGAAGCCACCGATATTCGCCAGCGCAAAAGTGAAGGTGAACAAGTTCTCGTTGCGTACGTTGGCGATGGCATAGCGGCGATACTCCAAGGTCATGCCGCAACAATCCCAGTTATAGGTGGTTTGCGCGCTGGCGAACTGCAGCAAGTTGCTTTCCGCATCGAAGCCGAAACTGCTGGCGGCGCTGAAGCCTGGCTTGTTGAAGCGGCCATAACCCAGGGCGGCGCGAAACTGGTTGAAGCGCGCGGGCTCGGCCGAACCTGACAACGAACCGGCCTGCACCGGTACCTGCAAGATCGCGTCGCCGCCGCCAACGGTCACTTTGCCGAAGTGGTAGTTCGCCAGCAGGGTGCTGGCGTTGACGCGGTTGTTTTGGAAGTCGTAATCCAGCTCCCAATCGGCGTCCGTGCGCGAGCTGGTTTCCACGCGCAGCCGCGAAACGAGCGGCGAAAGATGCCGAGGCTCGGTGAGAAATGCGATGCCGGTAAGGTCGACCGTGGTGGCAAACACATTTCGCTGGCCGGAAACCAGCGCCCCGCCAAAGGTGGGATCGAGAAAGTATTTCTGCGCCAGCTCCCAGGTCACGACTTCGCGCACCTGTGGCCCGGGCTGGCACGGGGGATTTGCCAATGTGCTGGCATGTTGCCAGGGAATAGGCGCTTCCGGCGCGGCGCCGCCAACCGTCAGAGCGGACATAATGGCGTCGCAATCCTCTGGCTTGCCCGAAGTGCGCTTGGCGTAGAGGCGCGTTACAAAGCCATATTCGACCTCGTGGGTATCGGTCAGGATGTCGCGTTCGTCGAATTTCAGAACATTTGCGAAGTTGTTCACGCCGGTCACAAACCGGTACACCACGTGCGGCTCAATGACATGCTTCCACTTTCGCCCCAGGAATTGTTTGTCGAAAACGCGCTCCAGTACGGGAGGGCGCAGTTCCACGGCCGTTTCCAGGGCTTGGCGGTTGATGGGATCGGTGACGGCCTGCCCGGGATTGTTCTCAGTTTCTCCGACGAGCCTTTCCGTGTAATAGGTTTCATGCAGCGTGAGATCCGGACGCAAAGACCATCCGTGGAACAGGAGCGGCAGGGAAATCTCCGGATTCAGATCGAAGCGCCCCAGCAGATTCCCGGTTCGAAATGGCGGCGTGCACGACTGAAATAAGATCGAGGTCGAGCACAGCTGGGGCTCGCTGCGCGACAAGCCGGCCGCCGACGCGTCGAACGACCAATAGAAGGGTGAGCGCCCCAACTGTCGATCTATGCTGGAAGAATCAATGCTGGGGGCGTGCGAAATCGTGACCACCTGCCCCGGCGTCGTGCTCAGGAAGTCCTGATAGCGCTCCACAAATCCGTTTATGTCGTACCCGTTTGTCGACTTTGAGAGAAACGCCTGCGATTTCACTTCCGAATACACCGCTTGGCTAAAAACCTCGTTGAAGGCCAGACGAAAAAGGAACGAGCTCAAATAGTCGATGTTGGTCACGGCGCGGAAACCGTCCATGGTTCCGGCAGCGTTCAAGCGCGCATTTTCTCCGCCCTCTTTGAGCGGAGGCGATCCGATACCGCGGTCGATTACGCCAAAGTAGTTCAGGTCCACAAACGAAGTTTCGCTGGGCCGGGCGCGGAATTCGCCACGTTGCGACCAGCCGCGCAGCGAAAAGTACTCGGCCCCCAAAGTGGCATCCATCATGCGGTTGATGGCCCAGTAATAAGCGTCGCCCACAATATAGCCCCGGCTCGAAGAGTGCCCCACCGACGGCATCAGGAAGCCCGATTGGCGGGACTCCTTTTCCACCGGATGGGTGGCGAACGGAAAATAGAGAATTGGAAGCCCATGCAGCATAAATGTGCTGCGGTATATTTTGGCGTTGCCGCCCACATCCACGATTATTTTGCGCGCGTCGAACTGCCACTTGGGATGCGGCAACTCGCAACTGGTGATGGTGCCGTCGTAAACCAGGTAATGGTCGGGACTGGTTTTCTCGACGACTTTTCCGGTAAACGCGAACGGAGCGGTCGAGGCCAGGATGGGGCGGTTGCCCTCAAAACGCAGCCCGGTGGTTCCCGTCACATCGTAAAATGTGCCGGTTTCGAGCGCAAAGTTGTAGGTGCCGCGCGCGGCTCGAATGTGATCGTCATTGGGGCCGCCGTCGAGGGCAAAGTGTCCGGTTGCGGTTGCTTCGTTCGTGTCAGAGTTGAAGGTTGCTTCGTCGGCCTTCAGCACATAACTCTCGTAGTAGATTTCAACCACGCCATGCAGCTTATAAGCGGCTCCTTCTCTTTCTTGCTCGATGGCGCAAATGGTAGGGCGGTTGTCTGTCTGCGACGCAGCCGCGCGGGCACAGGGAGTTAAAGCGGCGGGGGCTGGCTTGCCCTGCGCCGTGCCGGTATGGGTTGCAGGCGCGGCAGCGCCGGTGGGCGGCAACTGGCTGGTAACTAACGGTGGGACGAGAAGAAGGTGACAAAGCGCCGCCGCCGTGATAAGGAATCTGTTGCGAAGAGTCATCGGAACAAGATCGTCGGAACAAGATGCTCCGAAGCGCACAAAAAAAGCGCTCGGAGGCTTTACCGGCAGCAGCCGTGGTGAACTTAGCACGGCTCTGCCTCGGGAGGCAAAGCCGCTCAACTCTTGGATTCCATGGTCGTCGTCGTGGTTATCCGGCTGGCTCTGACTTCTGGCATTTTCGTAAGACTGTTGATTCATGCCTTGTGCGCTGTGTGGTGACATCTGCCGCTGCTCTTCGGACGCGTATTCCGCCGCTTCGCCGCGCTGGCTACCGGACGCCGAGGCGTGCCCCGATAGCGCAACCCCGAATACTTTACTGGAGACTCCGGAAGCGTGCGAGCTAAGCCCGCCTGTGGGCGATGAGACGGCCTTGCCCAACGGTGGCAACGAGAGCGCGGCTGAAGAGGCTCCGGCATGGCGGCTGGAAGTCGCTGCGCGGTTGAACCGATATCAAGCGCGGCGCAAGCCACGTCCGCCCCGCTATCCCTCTCTGCGTTTACGCTTCGATGGAGAGGAGTCGGCTCATCTCCCCGCCGCAGGTGCGGAGTCTCCTGCCTTTCCGCGGACAACGCCCACCGTCTCAAACCGGGCGTTGGCTCTGGACGGGTTCGCCGAGAGCCCAGAGTATGCCCCGGAGAATTCGCGTTCTGAGCCGGTGCCATCTGAGGCTGAAACGAATCAGGGAGCTGCGGCACTCGCTCGTTCTGGCGACGCGCCTCGTCCGGCGGCCGCGGCTGCGTCCACCGCGGCAACCACAGCGCCAATCACAGCGCCAACCACAGCGCCAACCACAGCAAAGATCATCGAGTTCCCGCGCTCCTGGACTCCGCCGCTCGCTCCGCTTGACGAATTGGCGGAGCCGGTCATGCACCGTCCTCGCATTCTGGAGGCGCCGGAAGTTGTCTCGCCTTCGCCGGCTCTCGGCGGAATCACCATTGAGACGGCCCAGCAACTGGAGCTGGAGAAGCGTCCGGGTATTGACGTCCCGCTGTCTACCGCGCCCGTGGCGCGGCGCATTTTCTCCGCCGTCATCGACGGCGTCATCATCGTGGCCGCCTGCGCGCTCTTCAGCTTCATTTTCTGGAGGCTGACGGCGATCCGTCCGCCGCGACTTCAGATGCTGGGGCTCGCTGCCGGTCTTTCCAGCCTGTTCTGGGCTGTCTACCAATACCTGCTGGTGGTTTACTCCGGCACTACGCCCGGTTTGCGCTTGGCGCGGCTCGAATTGGCCCGCTTCGATGGAAGTCCCGCAGGCCGCCGGCTTCGCCGCTGGCGCGTGGTCGCGTCATTTCTTTCCGCTGCCTCTCTTGGAATGGGATACGCCTGGGTCTTCCTCGACGAAGATTCTCTCTGCTGGCACGACCGCATCACTCATACCTACCTCGCACCCACTGACCTCGCGTCGAAGAGGCGAAAGGCAGTAGCCGCGAAGGCCACGTCCGACTGACCGCCGCCCACGCCTCCACGCCCGCTCTATTCGTGTGCCCCGTCCAGCTTGGCCTATGCTATCTTCAAAGGGTTTACCTTACATCGGCAGTTCACGTTCCCCTGAAGCATGGCTACGTCCGCAGGTTCCAAACCGGCCATAAAGGTTTTCGTCGCCACTACGGTGATGTTGACCTTCATCTCTTTCTGGCGGGCCTCGGCCATCGTCCTGTCCGACCTCGCCTCTTCCGCTTACTACGCCGGCGGCGACGCCGAGAAGGTGATCGGCAAGAGCGCTCCCTGGTTCATTCTCGGGGTCATGCTGTTCAGCTATGCCGTGCGAGCGCTTTACATTGAATCAAGCAGCATGTTCGTACGCGGTGGCGTCTACCGCGTCGTTAAGGAAGCCATGGGCGGTACGCTGGCCAAATTCTCCGTCTCGGCGCTGCTTTTCGACTATGTGCTGACCGGCCCCATCAGCGCGGTTTCCGCCGGTCAATATTTGGCTGGCTTTATCAAAGACATGGGCGTTTACCTGCACCGGCCTCTGAACTTCTCTGACGATCACTTCGCCGCGGGATTGGCCGTGATTGTAGTGGCCTATTTCTGGTGGAAGAATACGCAGGGCATGCACGAGTCCAGCCAGAAGGCATTGCAGATCATGGCGATCACCACGGTGATGGTGGTGATCCTGCTCATATGGTGCACCATCACTGTTTTGCGCGCACCGATTCAGTTGCCGCCGAATCCGCTGCACGCGGGAGTGATTCCGCTGAACAAAGAATCGCTGGGCTGGCTGAACGGAACCTGGTTCGGCCACATCACATGGATCATTCTGTTCGTGGGCTTCGGGCATTCCGTGCTTGCCATGAGCGGCGAAGAGACTCTGGCGCAGGTCAATCGCGAGATCGAACATCCGAAACTCAAGAATCTCGAAAAGACCGGGCTGGTGATTTTCATCTACAGCCTGCTGTTCACGTCGCTGGTGTCGTTTTTCGCGGTGATGATCATCCCCGATAAGATTCGCCCGGACTACTATGCGAATCTGATTGGCGGCATCGCGATGTATCTCGCCGGGCCGGAAAGTCTGAAGCTTCTCTTTCACGGCTTCGTGGTGCTGGTGGGCGTGCTCATTCTGGCGGGTGCGCAGAATACTTCCATCGTGGGGGCGAATGGCGTTCTGAATCGCGTGGCCGAAGACGGGGTGCTCACAAGTTGGTTCCAGAAGCCGCACAACCGCTACGGCACCAGTTACCGCATCATCAACTTGATCGTGGGCATGCAGCTGCTCACGATCTTCCTCAGTTTGGGCAACGTGTACGTGCTGGCGGCTCTCTACGCTTTCGGCGTGATCTGGAGCTTCGCCATGAAGTCCGTCGCCGTGCTCGTGCTGCGCTTCACCGAGCCGGGAAACCGGGCGTGGAAAGTGCCGGGCAACCTGCACTTCGGCAAAACTGAAATTCCTGTCGGCTTGATGGCAATTTCCGCGGTGCTGTTGATCACCGCGGTCGTCAATCTGTTCACCAAGTATCAAGCCACCATCGCCGGAGTGATTTTCAGCGGCGTGTTTTTCACGATCTTCACGCTCTCCGAGCGCCACGTCACCAAGGAGCGCCACGGCAAGCCGGAGCAACTCGACCAGTTCCGGGTTTATGGCAATCAGGAACTGGGCAGCGGAGCCATGGGGGTGCGCCCGGGAAACATTCTGGTCGCGGTACGCGATCCACGCAATCTCTACTACCTGCGGCAGGTGCTGGCCCACACCGTCACGACCAAGCAGGATGTAGTCGTGATGAGCGCGCGCATGTACCATCGCGAGCACAGCTTCAGCGGCAGCGCCGTACTCGAAGCCAGCCAGGTTTTCGACCACTACGAGCAGGAGTTGTTCACCGCCGCCGTCGCCGTCGCCGAAAAAGAGGGCAAGCCGATTTCGTTGCTGGTGGTCCCGGCGTCGGATGTATTCGAAGCCATCATGGTCACGGCGCAGCGGCTGGATTCCGTCCGCGTGATCTGCGGCCTCTCGAACAAGCTCACCGCCGATGAGCAAGCCAAGCTTACCGGCGACGCGTGGGAGCGCATGCCGGAGCCGCGTCCGCGCCTGTGCCTGGAAGTTTGCGCTCCCGACGGCACCGTTCGCGAGTACACGATTGGCCCGCACAATCCGCGCCTGCGCCCGCAGGATGTCGAACTCATGCACAAGCTCTGGCTGAACATCACGACCGATCCTAAGTTCGCGGGAGCGCACCATTACCACATCGTCGCGCTGGCGCTGGAAGAACTGCAGCGTGAGTTAAGCACGGAACAGCGCGCGCAACTTCTGCAAAAGTTGCAGGAGGAAATGGAACGCTCGGGCGACAAGTCGGGTCCGCCAAATTAAAAATGCTAGGGCTGCAGTAGCGCTTCCAGCGACGTCCTCAACTCCCGATAACGAAACGGATACCCGCTCGAGATCAGCTTGCCGGGTTCCACCTTTTGGCTTCCGAGGAGAAGTTCTTCGCCCATTTCGCCGAAGGCCAGCTTGGCGGCGAAGGCGGGCATGGGAAAAATCGCTGGACGCGATAAGACGCTGGCGAGCGTCTTGGCAAACTCCGTGTTGGTCACCGGTTTCGGCGCGACCATGTTCACCGATCCTTGGATCAGGTCATTCTTCAAAATGTGATGGATCGCGCCCACCATGTCCTGTACATCGATCCAGCTCATCCATTGGCGGCCGTCGCCGGTGCGGCCGCCGAGGCCCAGCTTGAAGGGCAAGAGCATGGCCTTGAGCGCGCCGCCGTTTGTGCTCAGCACGATTCCTGTGCGCAGGTGCGCGGTGCGGATATCGGCTTGCACGGCGGGCGTGGTCGCTTCCTCCCACTGCTGGCAAACCTCGGCGAGAAATCCCGAGCCCGGCGAGCTTTCTTCGGACAACGATTCATCGCCGCGGTTGCCGTAGTAGCCGATCGCGGAGCCGCAGACAAATACTTTCGGCCTCTCTTCCGCTTGCGCCAGAGCCTGCGCCAGGTTCAACGTACCGGCAACGCGGCTGTCGCGAATCTTCCGTTTCTTGGCGGCGGTCCAGCGTCCGAAAATGCTTTCGCCGGCGAGGTGAATCACGGCGTCGAATCCGGAGACCGTTTCGGGGGCGAGCGGCTTCGAGGGATCCCAGGCAATCTGCTCGTCTCCGGTTGCTGGGCCGCGCACCAGGCGGACGACGGAATATCCGGCGGTGCGAAGCGAGGGAAGAAGTGCGGCGCCGATCGGACCCGAGACGCCGCTGACGAGGATTCTAGAATTCATGGTTTGCAGATTTCCACTCTACCAGTTCGCGGAGCGCGGCGAGTTGCGAGTACCGAGTTGCGAGTCGTTAGCGAACCCAGTCCCTGTTTGCATGGCAAGTGTGCGTCGCGGACGCTAGCTTGGCCTTTCGCCTTCCCGCTTTGGAAAGGGGGTATTTACCATTTTGTAATTGGGGGTATACCCCCTGCCCCTCCGGTATATTGGAATCAACGAGTTAGCGTGAAAATAAGATTTAATCTGTGGGACTGCTATAACTTACCGGCAAGATCTTGGGAACAAAGGAGTTAGCCCTGCACCGAGCGAGAGATAAATCAGACTCGCGCACTGCCTCCGCGACCATGATCGACTCTTCGGGCTGTGGATGGCAAGGTTGGATGTCACATGTTTTACGACTCTACAAAATCCTCGTTCCTGTAGTCGCGAAGTTCATTTCCCTCGAGATATCTCGAAGATCCTGGATCATTTCCAAGTCGAGCGTGCGGGGACATCGAAAACCGGATGTGATTCAATAAACCCTACAAGTTCATCAAGCTAAAAGGGGCACTTTCCAAACACATCCCGGCAGGATAAATACCGTACGCGAGATCGGGCGCAGTAGTTCCAAGGCATTCCGCAGGATGTCCCGTAATTCGGAGGCCCAGCAGAGCTGCTCGGGATTGGGAGCCCAGTCCGTGACTTCTTGTGGCAGAATGTCTCCCTCGTCGCCAAAGTCCTCGTCCAGAAACGTCTCTCCTGTGCCACGCTGCTTGCGCAACTTCATCAGCGCCTTGGTTCACCGTGATGCGAATCAGCCAGGTGGAGAATTGGCAAGCCTCTCGAAAGTCGGCCAAGTGTTGATAGGCCTTCAAGAAAGCTTCCTGAACCGCATCTTGCGAGTCCTCTCGGTTACGCGTAACACTCTGAGCAATGCGTAGAAGCTTACGATCGTATCGCTTCACGAGTTGTTCGAAGGCGGCGCCATCCCCATTCTTGCTGGCTTGGACTAGATCCATATCGCCGCCTGCCTCTTCTGTTACGTCGAATTGTGTCAAGTTGTCCGTCATATCGTTCAACCGCTTGCAAATGAGAATGAAAAGACGTTTGGTGGAATTGCTATCCAGCTCTTGGTTCACTGCACTACTATCTTGCCGGTCATCTTCGGGTGGATGGTGCAGTAGTATGGATACGTTCCCGCCTTGGTAAACGTGTAGGAGAATTGTTCATCCGTATCCAGCACCTTGGACTTGAAGACACCCTCTGTACTGACTGACGTATGAGGAATGTCATCACTGTTGGTCCAGGTCACTGTCGCTCCGACGGGTACCGTGAGTGTCTGGGGCCCGAAAACGAAGTTATCGATTTTTACCGACGCTGCTGCCGCCGAGGGCTCGGCATTCGCCGCGACGCTGAACGATCCGGCTAACAGTATCATCGCAATCATTACCGGCACTGCCACGCCTGCAATCCACACATTCTTGTTTGTCATGGTCATGTTTCCTTTCTAATGTTGTTCTTTGTTATTTGTGCAATCTCCTTGGCCACCTACACCAAGGACAAGTTAACCAGCCAGCGGCGAATCGACGACCGCAAGGCTGCGACCGCTCACCAGATAATTCACATCGGTGATGCCCAACACCTTCTGCAACTGGTCGGCGGGCACTTTCATCGGCCCAGCTGAGAGAGCGGATCCCGGCGCAGGTTGGGGGAAGGCCGTCGACATCGCGGTATGGAACGAGACCTTGCCTTCCACCTTCTGCATGATCTGGTGAATATGGCCGTTTAACACCGTCACCGAGCCGAAACGCTTGACGTAAGACAAGGCTTGTTCGCTGTCGTCGGTGCCCCAACCCCAGTCGGGATAGATTGTCCACAATGGAATGTGGGCAAAAAGCACGATCGGAGTGCTGGCAGAACGGCCCTTAAGATCTTCCTCCAACCACTCCAGCTGTTCGTTACCGAGCGACCCCATGCCTCCAGCTTTCAAATTGGCGACATTCACGAGACCAACGAAATGCACACCTTTGTGATCGAAGCTGGACCACCCCGTGCCCTTGGTGCCTTTCCCATAGCGCTGAAGAAATTGCTCGCCGTTGTCGGAGAGCATGTCATGCTCGCCGGGCACAAAGAAGATTTGTTTTGCGGATGCGCCTTTTAAGACCTGGTCCAACGTATCGAACTCACTCGGCTTCGAGAGCTGGCTCAGATCGCCGGTGTGAATGATGAAATCCGGTTTATTGGGCATAGCGTTGATCTTGTCGATTGCCGTTTGCAGGGTAGTCGTGACGTCCGGGTTGGCTGGCTTGTTAAAGCCGATATGGCTGTCGCTGATCTGGACAAAGCTGAAATCTGCGCCTTTGCCAGCATTCTTACCGTAGCCCGCGGCGAAGGCCCGAGACACCGGAACTCCCCCCGCCATAGTCCAGACCAGGCCTGTACCCGCCCATGCCATGCACTTCAGGAACCCGCGACGATCAACTCCGTCGTTGTTGAGGTCTTGCAAACTCTGATCGATAAGATCTTGCTTCTTGTCGGGCATTTGTCCTCCGTGCTTTGTAACGTTCTGAGGTGATAACTGGCGCGGATGACTTTTATTCCCGACGCATTTACGAATTCCGATTAGTAACCTTCTGACTGTTTTCTTCACCGCCTGGGGACTCATTGGAGTATCTAACCGGGTAGGTTCACACCGCTCAAAAAGCCGCCCAAGTGCCCCGTCAAGGCGACGAGGCCGACTGCCAGAACTTCAAGCGCCAAGCGGTAGATCGGCAAGTAAACTGTCCGGCGTCGCGCGCGGAAATGCACCCACCACACCAGCCAGATCAATACCGTCGAAATACACGCCAGAACCAGGTGCAGTAAGAGAATGCCCTTCAGTTTCTGTCCCTCAAGTTGGAACTGCCACGCGAGTAGCCCAGTAGCGAGAACCGGAACCGTCGAAATCGCCGCCACCAGCAGGTTGTAGTAGGCTGCCTGTGCCAAACCACGTCGCTTCGTCCATTGCGCGACAAGGTCGAAGGCCACCGCGGTGATGAACAGTGCAATTGGAAAATGGATCATCACGACATGTTGCGCGTGCTTGGCCAGAAGTGCCGTCTTAAGATCAAAAGGATTTACCATCGCCATACCTCTTTTAGGATCTACTGAGATGTCCTCAACTCTTCACTGGTACGAAGTGGTAAAAAGCCCTCACCCCCGCATAAAAGGAGAGACCAAACACGGAGGTGAGGCTCGCCCACGCTACGGTAAGTAGTAGCGGAACGAAGTGAAGATCATTCCATCCAGCCCGTGCGGCTCTCCGCCCGCCACCGACCAAGTTGTTGTGGTCTACGCAGGAAAACTGTGGCCCCCACTAGATACGGCTGCGGTTCACCTTTCCTCCCGATTCCGTCATAAGGCTTGAACCACACGCTGACTTTGAGATAAATGAGTTTGACTGGAGATAACAGACTCTCTGATCATTTATTCCAGTCTGGCCCCACAATTTGTCCAGCGGAGGTTCCATGGGTGTGAGCAATGAATCGCGGGCTGCGGTGAACCTGGCTGGACGGGACTAACTCCGCCGCAACCCGCGAACTCGGTTATTGCCCCGTCTCTCGCGAAGGAGTCGTGCGATCCTCTGCTACCTCGGGCCCGCTGCCCTCCACCCGTAACAGCATCGCGCTGCCCTTGCCGACTTTCACAGCTTTGCCGTTGGAGGCCAAAGTGGCTTCACCAGCCGGCTCGGTGAGTCCGGAATGGAGGATTCTAAGGTCGCCGAATCCGTATGCGCCGCAGGCATTGACCGAGAAGAGCCAAAACGCTTGGCCGGGGCTGTTGTTGTTGACGACACTATGGCACTCTGAACCTAAACCGGAACTCAGGCTGGCCAACACCCCCTGGCCCGTGTACTTGCCTACAACCTGGGAGCCCAGCATGACCGGGCCACCTTGTCCGTACGAAACTTGGTCGCCGCCGATTTGGCCTAAATTCCAGTTACCGCTGAAGTCCTCTGCCCCTCCGGATTTCGGAACCTGAGCGGCATCCACCTCCATCACAGACGCCAGGGTCCTGAGGTTGGTGGTGATTGGAACTATCCGATTCTCAAACTGAACCCCGTCGAATTGAACCGAGATCTTTGCTTCGTCAGAGCCCTTTCCCGGACTAATGGCTTCGACCACATGGCCAGTTACATTGGAACCTCTACGCAAAATTTTTCCCGCGCCCAGCGGAACGTCCTGCATGATCGTCGCCGTGATTGTGGACCCGCTACCGCTCTTGTCCGAACGCAAAGTGGAATTCAGGGTAACGGGAAGAATGGTGCCCGCTGCGATCGGTTCAGCGGATCGGGCGCTCTGATCTTGGACGGCCTGATACGTTTGTTTCATATCCTGCCCTGTTCCGCCATGGAGATACATTGGCACCATGCACAACACCAAGCCAAGCATTCTCAGATTGTTTTTCATTTTGTTCCTCCTGGAATTGCAAAAGAGCGCCCTGGTTCTTCCGCACCATCATGGTTTCCGGTGACTCCCATCGCGCTCGGTCACTCGTTGTGTAGAACCGGAAGCGCTCAGTTTTATTCCACGGGAAAAATTATTGTGCGCGATGGGAACAAAGGGATCGTCCGCTGGTTTGCCGTTGTGCGCATCCGTCGCCGCATCCGGCATCAATCCGGCTGGCTTCTTTTTCTCGACCTTCGGTCGCCATCCTTCCAGTAGCGCGGCTTCTTTCCTGAGTTGCGCTACGCGTGCATCGTTCCGGTTTGCGGCGTCCAGCGTCTCCCACGTGCCGCCATAGCGAAGCACGTAGACGGTTCCGGCTGTTCAGTTGATTTGGCTTTGCGGTATTTGCGAGTGGAATGTTCCCTGACCTAAAGCAAGACCTTCATCGGTATGCCCTTGTGGCTTAATACCGAGACGGCGTAGAGGACGGCGGTTATTGATCCGGCTCAAAATGTAGCCGAACCTGTAGCCGATAGGCCTTTAGCCTTTAAGTCCTTTGGAATGAAGACTGGCGGGAGAGTGGGATTCGAATCCTCCCTGAAACGAACATTCAGGGACTTACAGAGCACGGACGGCGCTTTAAATACATCGAAGTACGCAGTAGTTCACATTAAGTGATTGCAAACTGATTGCGAAATTCTTTTCCTCACCAGCGAACCTATCTCGACCTTTCCGCCAGCGCCCGCAGAGAATTTCAGGCCCAGGGAGTCTTCATCCTTGGGCAAACGGCGGCACAGGCTAATACCAGCAACTTCACCATCCAGTCACTCGACGAGAAGGCTTACACCCTCGTGTCCTCTATCACGCTCGACAATCTGGTGGGGACGCCTATTGAGCTTGTGCGTTGGGGAACTTCGGGCCTCGCGGTATTGACAATGAATCAAGCCGGCGGCCCGCTAGGCATGCTCTATCTGGTTCATGACACAACTTTCGTGAGCAATACTGAGACATCTGCGTCTCGCTCGTCCCAGCCGCGGGAACTGGTGAAGCTGCGGTGGAAACGTATCTCCAAGGCCGATATTTTACGAATGGTGCAAGCGAGAAGATTGGCGAGACTTCCTTGAGATGCGCGTAGTGGTCTCCAACCGCGGACTCGGACCGCGGACTCGATAGCATTGAACGGCTGGCGAGAGGCGTGCATTGATCGGGTTCGCCCAAGGCGATTCGTCGCGCTTCCACCAGCGGCTGGCGAAATCCAAAATCGGACACGACCGCGCGGAATGGTAGTGTCTTAAACACTGCGGAATCCCACCCTTGACAAAGAGCGTCAAGGATGGGGCAGCCTCGTCTGCCTATCGTGGATTGGTTCCTTTCGCCCATTCAGGAACTTCGAGAGACTGGAACAAGCGTGAGTTCTGATATTGCATGACCGTGAAGCGGCCCGACCCGTCGACATCATAAAAAACGACCTGCACGTATTCGAGTGTGGAATGAGGGACGCCTCGTCTTGGTACAGTTTGCGGTTCATAACGGGCGCCATACGCAAAGATCTTTCCATCGAAGTCAAACCGCCACATTTCGAGCACTCTTACTGACACGACACGAATGACTAGCCGCGCAGGAAAATCCTGTGAGCATTGCAGCACGGTCAATCGCAAGTCTAATTTCCCGGCGTTGAGAGATGTAACGAATATTCCCTGTTTGGACTCGTCTTCCTTGCCTTCCGTGTGAAGTGTCAACGCAGCCCGTGGTCCCCCGTCTGTGGCTCCGGAAAGGCCTGCAATTCTCCATCCGTCCCGTTGATAAACTTCAGAGAAGCCGCATTGCACATTGCTATGGAGTATGGGGGCGGGCTGGTCAAAAAGTCGATGCCGCGATGCTCCTGCGGTAGCCGCAAATAGAACAAATGTCACTAGCTTTTTCACTGAACTTTCGCTCTCCTCTGCAAAGGCTATTTTGGCTTGACCTGTGTCGCACAAGTTAGTCCGACTCGGGCAGCTGTGAGGGCTCATCATCCGGGGGCGGAAGCGAAGGTTGAGCACGATTCAACTCCACATTCGCCCCTGTGTCTCGGGGGTCCTGGCTCGAAAGGACGTCAGCATTTGCTGCGTCTACCCCGGCCTGTCCGCCCCCCACTTTCAGAAAGTCTGCGCCTTGAGCGCTTCCGAGTCCCGTTGTAATTCCTCCGGATTGGCCAGGATCGACTCCAATGAACGTCGCACTGGCATACTGGTCGGCCAGTACCTGGCTATCACAACCGAATATCGCTACTTCTTTCGCCGAAAATATCAAAGCTCAATGTTTCGTTCACATTTAAGGTGCTAGCTTTGCTTGGATCAGTCGACTGCGTTCGCTCTGTGCTTTCCGATCCAAAAGAACCAGAAGATATTCCACCATTCGACAGCTCGATTCCTCCAGTTCCGCCGTTGGGGCCAGCGCCAGCATGAGTGATGGCAATAACGTGCGCGTCGGGGGTTTGAAGGGCCTGGTTGTAAGCCTTTACTGTGGCGTTGGACCCCTTGAGCATGTGGACCTTGTCGCCTCTCGCTTCGGCTTGGTTTACAGCTGCCTGCCACCTCGGACTGTTGGGAGTGCTCGTTCCGACGAGAGGTCGAAAAACAAACCAGTCGTCAAGCCCGTCCGGGTCTACAAAGGCGAGAGGATTGTTGTGGACGTAAGCATATCGGTTCCACTTCTGAGGGTTGATCAGATGCCGACCGGTCACGAGCATCGCATCCGGCGTCAGGAACCGGCCCATCGTCGAGGCGAAGTATCGCGCTTCGAAATTGTCTAGGCCACTCTCCGTGTCCCGTTCTTTGCCGGTGAACTTGTAGTGCTGCGCGACGTTGGGGCAGTGGTCCGTGATTTCGCCGCCGTAGGGGAAGTAGTCGACGTCCTGCTCGCAACTGCCTGTCGCGCTCGTCACCATGGTGTGCGACCCGAGATGGTTCGAGAAATAGTAGTGAACCGTCCCGCTGGGGCGATCCACTCGGGCGATGCGTTCCCCGTTGAAATAGATATATTCCTCATTGATCGTGCCAGTGAGATCGCTTTCGGTCAAGGGTGCCCGATGGGCCCGGCCAGTACATGGTTCCCGAAGATCCCGCGGCCTTCTCCATCCGCGTCCCGTCAGCATCGTAGGAATAAGTGTACCCCGCAACGGTGGCCCGGCTTTCCGTATTTTTCCTTCCCGTTCCGGAACAGTGGGTGCCCCGTCCTTGCGTTCTTTGCAAGGGCGGGTACGATGCTGCCTGTACCATGGGTTTGTTATGCCCATCGGCCTGCA
>Ga0302182_10000131_pt1 | contig 51187 bp, 45 predicted proteins | sample I_Palsa_N3_1_FD_198781 | JGI IMG/M metagenome (GOLD analysis project Ga0302182, IMG submission 198781) | Peat permafrost microbial communities from Stordalen Mire near Abisko, Sweden - I_Palsa_N3_1 | ecosystem: Environmental > Terrestrial > Soil > Palsa > Peat permafrost | place: Sweden...
GTCTCTGCCCGGACGGTCCGCGCACTGGCTCGCCGCTGCAGTTCCGTGATTTCGGTTTCGGTCAAGTTCATTGCACCCTCCATGGATACAATAATACTTCCTTTTTAAACGTTACACTCCACTAGTTCGAAATTTAGGCTTTAGTTTCTATTTGACGTCTTACCCTGGGCGGATGAAAGACTTCCTAGATCTAACGAGCAACGATCTCAATCGCCGATGGGCGCTTGAGGAACAACAAATCCGAGGCGCAGTTGTCGAGTTTGGAGATGCTACTTCCGCGCTGCTCGAAATATTTGGTGAGGATCGCATCGCGCGTAAACAGGACTCGCGCTCGTTCAATCGCGCCGTCTTTGACGCACTGGTGTTCTACGCCTCCGATCCCGTGATTCGCGCAGCGATGCGAGCTCGGCCGAACGAAGTTTTGGCAGCATATCGGACTGCGTTGGTTGACCGCGAGTTCCTTGACGCAGTGGAGAGCGACACAGCGGGTATACCCCATACCATTGATAGGCTTCGCATTTGGGGAACACTTCTTACTGAAGCTCTGCAGCTCAATTTTCAGATTCCGGCACTTCGTGCAGCGCAGCTCGGCCTTCCGAACGCTCGCGCAGGCATCGATTTCTCTGGGTTCTGGATCTAAGCATGGCGTCTGAACGATTTGACCAACTGGAGAGCCAACTTAACTTGCTGAAAGAGCACCTGCTTCCGTTGGAGTTAGACCCAACGGGGCAATATGCCGAGCAGGAAAAGGTGGAAACTGCCGCCCTCGGGTATCGCGTGCTGTGTCATGCTGAGTTCGAGTCTTATTTTGAAGACCGTGCTATCGAAGTCACTGATCGCGCTCGAGCAGCGTGGCAGGCGAGCGGCTTCGTCTCACGCCCTGTGCTGTGTGTGCTAGCGTTTTCCGGCAGGGAGATGACCACCCCGCCTGATACCCTTCATCCCCCATCCGACAACAAGCGCAAAGCTTGGCCGGCGCTCGTCGACATCAGTGAGAAGATCGCGCCAGCCCTCACTTCGTTCTTTCGCTACATCAGGTTCGACAATCATGGCATAAAGGAAAAGAACCTTTTGGCCATGCTGCTACCGATCGGCATAAAACCTGACTCACTCGACCCTATCTTCCTCACTGAAATGGAGTCGTTCGGCTCTCTACGGGGGATAGCGGCCCACTCGTCGAGCCGTCAAGGTGCAAGGCAGGCGGTAGATCCATCTGCAGAGCTCCGGCGCATTCAAATGATCCTCTCCGGGGCTTCGAAGATTGACGAGCTCATCGACGGAGTGCTTCAAGAAATTCCTACAACCAACTAGCGCTTCCTCGTCTGTAGACGACTTCGGCAGATCGCCCAGCAGGCTGCGCCGATCCGACTGGCAACTGGCGGTGAAGAGCGGGCTCCACGATCTCCAATCGAATACAAACGGCAACCGAACGGCAACCTGCATCTTGTTCGTCACGGCAACGGAGTCGCGCTGACACTTGTGGCGGAAAGCGGGCAACGATCACGACCGCAAAATCTTAGCCCCGTATTCGTAGGATTCCTTCCCGACCTGCTCAACCACCCCCTCAGCATGAATAGCCAGCTCATGAGCGATGTCCGTCGAGGACGAATTCAACGAGTTCTCCTTCAGGAGAAGGTCTAAGTCTTCAAAGCACAAGACAAACCCCAAATCCGGCTGTCGGCCCCGGAACACATTCTTGAATACTTCTAACGGCCTTTCTTTCGCTAGAGCATCAGGCTCAATCGCACGTCTGACGATGTCCCAGTCGATCGTGAACCAAACGAATGGCCATTTCCTCAGGGTCAGTTTATGGATGCACGAAAATAAGTACTCCGCAAATGGCCTGACAGACGGATAGCTAAGGATTGCCGGTATGACTCTGATGACTGACATCAAATGAGCATTCACTGACTCGTGATCTTCGAGTGCCTGCGCGGCACGGAAATGCGCCAGGCTACGCCAAAAGTCACTCGAATTTCCCGAAGGCTCCAATGATAGGATCCTTGGATCAAACGAGATCGGGGTGTGCCAACGAGACTGTCTTCGACGTTCAGGTTTTTGAATATCGTCAGCAGCCAATTTAAACAACACGTCATGGGCTGGTGCACAGATCTCCTCGATCTTTGGGATAGTCAAGTTCTTCAAATCGTCGTTTAGCAGCTCCCATGGCCATTCATATAGCTCGCGCAACGTGGGGCGATCGAATTCTTGAGCGACGTGATTCACGATCGAGCGGTGTGGCCTGTACATACCGGCGAAATATTGGCTGATCTGACGTGAGTTGATCGGGAATCCGGACTTACGAATTTTCGCTGCCAAGCGCCTTGGGTCCGGTTCAATGGTGCGCAACTCTTCTGCAACAACCCAGTTCGTGAGCACGTCATGTGGCTCGCGCTTGGATCTGCATCGGTTTGGATAAAAATCGACGGCGTCCTCACGAAATTCTCTCATCAGATCGACAAGGCTCCGATCGGCATGTGGCGACATGACGGCACCCCCGGTGTGCTTGGGCTGTAATGTAGTGGTCATCCCCGCCAAACCTCGTGATCGGGCTGTTCGCCACTCGAGTCAGGAAGTGCCGCAGAACTAACGTTGCTGTCCTCGCAAACGTCGTCGGGCACTTCCCCTCTTGTCGTCCTGATGAGACGCGCCTCTCGTCCTTCGCGAAGGTCAGCACTGAAGGCATCATAGCCAGCTCAATGGTACTTTCATGCGCTTTCTCCACTGACAATCGATATTCGCCGGCTCCGAGTGATCGGATCAAATAATTCATCGTCTCAGGTAAAAATCGCAAACGAAGTCGACGTCCCCAGCCTTGGTACCGGTCGCCCCGTCGCGCCGCGTCAATGGACTTCCGTGCCCGAATCGTCTGGACGACGCGGCGTCTGGATCACAGTCGATTGATCCCACAACGACGGCAGCGGTTCGTCCGGTCCCAAGTGCTTGATCAGCAAGGGTAGCGCTAGGGAGCTCAGTGCTGGCTGTGCAGCGACGGCGCTGGCCCGGATTAACCTCTCGGCTTCCGCTGACGGCGTCACAATGATCAACAGGAGTGATCGATCGTTCCAATTCGGCCCCCGGTGCATTTCCATCACAACGCTGGCATGCACATTGGGGTCGGACGCGTGGAGCGGGGCCAATGCGCTCACCAAGGCCTCCACCGGAACCGTCGGCGGCCCCACCTTCGCCTGCTCCTCTTTCTCCCCCCGCTCGTTGGAAAGACCACCCAATGGTCGGCCGGACAGAAGGGCACCCACTTCTTCCGGGTAAAGCACGTAACGCTCGTCGTTGGGGTTAAGCATGAGCGTCGCACCCTGCGTCAGCTTCAGCATCTCTCGCCCCGGCATGGCTATGATTTGCACGTGCCCCTGAGCAGCAAAGCGAGCCTTGGGCTCGTCTGTGAAGAGTGGCAGCACCGTCTGGCCGTTATCGGGACGGTCGAACTGCACAAACCGTATGCGCCCTGGCGGCGCAGGCTCCAGAGGCACATGTGCGTAGATTGTGGCGTCCAACAGCGCCCTGAGAAATGCTTCCTCGTCGCTAAGGCGCCCCCCTTCGCTCGATGCGAAATGCTGCAGGAGAACACTAAGGGATGTCATGTTCGGATTCCTTGCAGCACGCCATTCCACAGATGCAGTGTATTTCCATTTTTCAGATCCTAGATCTTCTATGAACCACATCGGAGCGCAACTGTTGCGCGGCAGAAAAGTGCGCAGAACCGGCCAGAACGCATCCGCAATCTCCCTTTGAAACACCGCCCAAACCCCCTGCTGACCGAGCTCAATACGTCCCGGCGGGGCTCCCACCCAGTGGAAGATCCTAACGCTGCAGCACCGCAGGTGCGGGGACGGATGGGGCAATTCGAAACACACCATCCGTCACGTGCGGCGGGAGCCGTTGTGAGCTATATCGACACTCCATGGCTGGCCTTGGCGCGTCAATGAACGACCCTTGCTCTGAAGCTATCGCTGAAATGACCTACGACGGTCTGGCGAGCGTTGTGATCGACACACGCATCTTGGCGCGCTTGCTGGGTTATCCAAGTGCGAATGCGGTGCGTCAAGCGCACCGGCGTGGGACGCTCCCGGTGCCGTTGTACAGGCTCGATGGTCGCCGTGGTCTATTTGCACGCCCCGGCGACATCACAAAGGCATTGCGGGAAACTTTGCGGCGCGATTGTCCCGTCACGCGCAGTCCTATTGGCCTTGGCGCCGAAGAGCCAAACTCGCGGCAAGAAGTCCAGAGCGAAGCAGCGCTTCGCGATCCACATGACCAACTGCGGAGGGCCCCGCCATGACCTAGAGCATCAACTGGGCGCAGAAAAAAAGCCCCAGGTCTGCAAACCGAAGGGCTTTTGGGTGTTGCTTGCTAGTGCTTCCGACCCGATTCTGCTCCTACTCCCGTGCCGAAATCAACATCCGCCTACGGCGGACGACGTGGTTTTGCGCCTTCGGTCTCTCATACACCATCTGATCGCCACGGTGATTGACCCCGTGTGCCCGGAATGGTGGTTGGAGGGAACACGATCGATGGCGCCTCGAAGAGGAGTCAGCCATGGGTTTCTCGCCTTCAGATCTCAACGCCTACCTTGCTCGCGTAACGCTATCCAGTGAAGCAGATCAGCTAATCCGCGAAGCCTCAAAGGGGCTGTCGCGCGACGTAGGGGGTGGATCCTTTCCCTGCGTGATAACGGAAATGCAGTCCGAAAAATTGGGGGTAACGGTTAATACGGAAAGCCGCCGCGGAGAGTTCGCCTATGCGGTTCACCTGGAGTTCGACGACGAGGTCCTGGGGTTCTACGAACAACTGCCGCCCATCGATTGCTGTCGTACCGACAAAAATGGCAAACAATCCATGCGAGCCTATCGCGCTGACTATGCCGTGCTATTCAAGGACGAGGCCCGAATCATCCAGGTCAAGGCTCAAGCGGAAATTCAGGAGAAATTGGAAAAGTACCCGATGGACTGGGTGATACGTGAGGGGCGCACGGTCGATTTGCCTGCGGAGAGGGCCTTCGCCTCAATCGGCCTGAAACATCAGGTCGATTCAACTGCGGACTTGCCGCCCATACGCGTCGCAAATCTCAAACTACTCTTGCGTGTACGCAGCTGTTCGTCCCTGGAGCTCGCGCCGATCGAAGAGGCCATCGAAAAAGCGCTCTCGAAGCGATCGGCCTTCCGCCTGGCCGACATGGCGCTGGAATTGGGGATAGTGGATCTGAGCCCATTCTTTCATCTGGTCCTGAAACGTCGAATCTTCGTCGACCTTGATCACCAATTACTGTCACAGCCCGAATCATGTCTGCTGGCGGGCAACCAGATGATGTTGCAGGCAGTCAACGCTTGCCAGAAGCGCATCACCACCCCCGCAACGCTGACCCCCCAGGACCTTGAAGCCATTCCACCAAAGCTTCAGGCCGAGCGGGCTCTAAAAAATCTCGAGCTGCTCAAAACGTCGCCGTCGTCGCGTAATGCACGTCGGTGGAACAGGCTTATCCGCGAACGAAGCGACCTCAGTCCCTTCCAGGCGCTCGTTCCAAGAACATATCGCTCAGGGAACCGACTGCCGAAGCGTCCAGAGAACGTCCTCCGGTTTGCACGCGAATCACTAAGAAAGTACTGGGCTGATACGAAGCGTTGCTCTATACGGAACGCGCACATCCAATATAAGGAGGACGCAAAGGTCGCCCATTCCGGGCAAAACCCGGTCACATTACCGACCTTTCGAGAGCTCGCGAAACATATTCGAGTTGAGGCGGCAGAGGCCCGGGGCGGACTTCGCAGCGCGAATGCAGCTGCGAGCCCGAGCGACGTCGAGGACCGCGATCTGAAAGCAGACCGCCCCTTTGAGCTCGCCAGTATTGATCACCACTTGGCCAAGATTTATTGCGTGTTGCTAAAAACTGAATCGCTGGTCTACGTGTGTCGTCCCATAATTACTGTTCTGAAAGATTGCTGCACGCGCGAGCCGCTTGCCTTTTGGATAGGATTTACGACCAAGAGACGAGCGACGGCGATGGTCCTACGGTCCTGCGTTCGGCGACATGGTCGTCTTCCGGAGGCCATTAGCTGCGATCAAGGTAGTGACTTCAAGTCCGTCTACCTGTCGGCCTTTCTCGCCCATTACGGTGTTCACCTCGTTATCCGACCCAAGTCGCACTCGCGGTACGGCGCGGAGATAGAGAGATTTTTTGGCATATTCAAGTCGCGATGGCTCGACATGCGCCCTGGCAACATCACGAGCATAAAGCAAGCGCGCTCCGTGTCGGGAAGTCATAAGGCAGAGAAGTTTGCGGCAATAGATCTCCCAAACTTGCTGCAAGAGGTAGACGACTTCGGCTTGTGGTACTCGGGAACAATTCCAGATACGCAGGGCAAGACCCCCTCCCTTCTTCGCGCAGAGGGTTTAGCAAGATTTCCGTTTTCAGGCATATCCATCCCGTACGACGACGAATTCATCATCGCCTCGGCGGTTGATGAGAAAAAATACTCTCTCGACCCATGTCGCGGTATCAAGATCGGCAGCCAACACTTCTGGAATCCTGCTCTCGGTGACCCGTCAATAAAAAGGAGGGATCTGGAGACCCGATTGGAGCCCGAAGACCATAGCTGTATCTATGTGAGGGTCGGTGGGCAGTGGGTCACGTGCAGATCATCCCGAAGTCCAGCGCTTGCGGCGATGGACCCGGTCTATCGCCTTGCGGAAAGCTTGCTGATCATGGATAGCGTAAGCGAGAGAGATGCTGCCAAAGAAGACGCAGACTCAGCGCTAGTTCAGGCGATTCGCATAGCTGATGCGCGTGTTGCGAAACAGACCCTCGACACACGCAGCGTCGCAAAACAGAAAGATGAACCGGACGCGGTGGATCCTTGGAAGGTCATTCGAACTTCCGTTATGGATGCTGCGCCCACCTCGTATTGGGGGACTTCACCATGATCCCGCGCACTACAGCTGACATGGTCGAATTGATCCAGAAGGTAAGAATCAATCATCGGACTTACGAACACGTGGTCTCGGATATTCACCAGCAGGCCAATGTGCTCGAGCCGGGAGAACTGTTGCTCATCGTTGGTCCCAGTCGTGTCGGCAAGGATAGAGCGGTCTGCGACGCGCTGGACTTGATTGTTGGCAAAAATGCGCAAACCTCATGCACCCGACCCTTCGTCATTGTTACTTGCGAAAACGCACAAAGCCAAGGCGAGTTTTCGACCCGAGGTTTCATGCTTGCAGCGTGTCAGGCAATAGACCACCCCATCTACGGACAACGTCCTAAAAATGAAGCCGCCGCCCTTCGATTTGCGGCCCTTATCGCGCGAACGTCAGAGGCCGTCTTGCGAGAGGCATTCGAGTCAGGGCTGAAAGAACTTGGTGTCAAGTTCCTTGTGTTCGGCGAGGCTCATCATGTCGGGTACGCGCGAGGGGGTGATCCGGTAGCCGCAAAGATACTCGATTCCTGGAAGTGCTTAGCCTTCAGGGTTGGCATCGTTCTCTTCCTCGTCGGATCGTATAAACTTTTCCAGCTCATTAATCTCGTACCTCACCTCGTGGGACGTCAGCGGCCCATCGAGTTTCCGCGGTATAGGGTGACTTCCGCAGAGGACGTTGCGGCATTCGAGAGCATCCTCGTGGCTTACTCCGGTCTGTTGCGCTTCGCCGATCGACGGACGTCCCTTCGGACGTGGAACAAATTTATCTTTGAGAACTCATTGGGGTGTATTGGCCACCTCTCGCTCTGGCTTAGAAGCGCGCTCGCTTCTATGAAAAGTCGCGGTGACGAACATCTGACCGAAGCTGTGCTGAAGCGAACCGCGTTTCTACCCGCTCAGCTCAAAGCCCTTGCGAGCGAAATTAAAATGGGCGAATTGCTGATGTACGGTGATCTTCCCGTGGGGAAGATCGATGTCCCAGAAATCAGCGGTAGTAACGCATCATCCTCCTCAAAGAAGAGCCTGTCTGCCGCCGGCAAGACCAAGTCGCCGTCCGCTGATGGTGCAGCGAAAGTGAAGCGTCCTCCCTTTAAGCGAGGCTCCCGGCGAAACCCCCGAGGAGGGAGAAAATAGCCGTGGCGTGGCTCTACAACGTGGAACCTCAACAGGTGCGAACGCCTAACGTGGAGGCATTGGGTTCCTACGTCGTTCGACTTGCCACGGCCCACAGCACGACCGTTGGCAACCTGCTGGCGGCAATGTCGGCGCGCTTCCTTCCCGAGTCGGACAAATGGTTGCACAGCGCCGTGACAGCCAAGGTGGCCGCATTTGTACGCCCTAACGAGACGACCGCGACCTTAGTAAGCGTCCTCCATAAAGCGACGGGCCGACCCGTGGATGAACTTGCATCCATGACGCTACTTTCGCTCCGCCTTGCAATGGGTCGCTCCCAAAAGACCTTCACCACGCACTTGCGTTGGTGTCGTTGCTGCCTACGAGAGCAAACGGAGACCAATCACCCGTGCTTTCTGAAGCTGATCTGGCAGCTTCTCGATGTAAAGATTTGCGAGCGGCATCATATCGAGCTGACTGACGCATGCACGCACTGTGGCAGGCATCTGGATAGCTATGCGAAGTGGAAGTCCATCGACACTTGCATCCACTGCAAGGCGTCATTGAGCTCGTTCGATGGCAGCGGCCATCGGTCGAGTTCCTGGGAGGCATCTGCGCCGGATATTCGCCGCTTAGTACGGTTCATTGCAGAAAATCCCGGCGTCAGCTTCCCCAAGGGTGGGCTGCAGCACGCGGCGAGAGAGCTCTACGGTGACGCCTGTCGTGAAGGGCGTTGGGACGATTTCGTGAGCTCTCTTCCCCCAGGGATATATCCAGAAATAACTCATGACAGGAGCTTCGTCGTGACCCTCAGGACAGCGGTCAAATTCTCCGAGGCGGTTGGTATTGCTCTGGAAGATCTACTGATGGGACGCACATGCGATACGAATATCGCCTTGCAACTTGACCAAGACGTACGCCCAAATCAAACGGATGGACCTCGTTCGAAAAAGGGCTCCCTTGGTTTGCGAACCCAGTTATTGGTGAGGGTGAATGCGTTTGTGGAGGGCTGTGGGCCATCAAACCCACCATCACTGCGGCATGTCGCCAGAAACGTAAACGCCTCCGTGGGTGGTCTCCAAAATGCCTTTCCAGAGACGTGCCAGGCGATAGTCGAGGCGTACAGGCTCGCGCGCGACGAACGGTTGAGGCGTGCGGAGGACGAGGTCGCCGAGGCGGCGCTGAGAACAGCCTTAGCGTGGAGTGCAATGTCAGGGGAGCCCCTCAGTCGAAAGGCGCTCATACGCCAACTTGCTACGCAAGGTTCGTGGGCGAAGAACGTGGTTCGCGCCGCAGTGCTGCGCATATTCGAAGAGAAAAAGCTCTAGCACCGCGCAACGGCAAGTGCCGTTTCCCTATAAGGAGGTTTCCATGATCGTTGATGAGAACGTTTCTCAAGCTATTGTCGAAGATGGCGTGACTTCGACTGCAGATGCAGTGATGTTCACCGAGCTTGCATTCGCTTACAACTTCATCAATCAGGAGATGTTCGACGGAAGGTTGGAAAGCTGCATCGTAACGACGAACCGGAAGTACGGTTCGCTCGGCTATTTTCGGCCGCGTGGATTCAATGCGGGGGGACGTTGTGCGAACGAAATATCGCTCAATGCTGCCTATATGAGCGTCCGGACGACGCGATCCACGCTGGGCATACTCGCTTCACTCATGTGCCACGCTAAGAATGCGCAGGATGGGTTCACCGGTAAAAAAGGCTATTGCGGGAAGATATGGGCAAAAACTATGAAGCACATCGGACTCATGCCCTCATCCACCGGCCGCCCCGGCGGCGCCCCGACCGGCTACAACAATTCGTTTTATATAGTAAAAGGCGAGGCCTTTGATCTTTCCTGTTGTCGTCTGCAGCGGGCGAAATTTACGCTCACGTGGCACGATCGATTCCCATTCCGTCCCCCAAGTCGCCAAAGTAGCGAGGACATTCGTACGTATCGTGACGTCGTACTCGTGAAGGATGGAAGTCAAGAAATGCAGACGGCTTCGATGAATTTGGGCATTCCAGCGGCACTCCTGACAGCTCAACGAGCGGCCGATCTCTCAATGACCTGTTTGCCCCTCGGAAATAAGCACCGAGCGGCGAAGGACTGTTACGTTTGCGGAGGGTGCGGAGCGAAGCTGTGGGGCAAACCTGGTTTGGCTGTGAAGTGCCTCCACTGCGATCGCGCCTTTTTGCCACTCTGAATGGAGTGGGGCTAATTCCTCCACCGCAAACTTCGATCGTCGTCCGGACAGAGGGCATCTACGTTCAGCTGCTCTGCCAGGGACAAGTTCCGAAGGCGGAAGTTTGCGATGGGGGCGGCTGACCGGCGCCGCGCGACGTCGACGGGCAAAAGCCGTCACAGCAGGAGCCGCAGCTAGAAAGAAGTCCGTTGTAAAGGCTGGTAGTCGACGGCTCAGTCAGCACGACTAGTAAAAATCGCTACGCCCCCATTGGAAGCGGTCATATGCCTCGGCACATTCGTCCTTTGTTGGCTCGCAGTAGGACGGCTCCCTCCCATGTCTGACCATTGATGCGATGCGGTACCAGACATCAAAGTCGACTCGCTCTATGTGTTGGCCTGCACGTGCGGCTTCATATTCGGGCTCGGGCCTTGAGAATCTCCACGTACCATCGACAGCCCGCAGCTGCTCTACGACCTGGTAAAGATGCATTGAGCGCATAAGTGGTCGCCCACACTGACTTTTCCATCTCAGTCATCAACATCCATTGCAATGTCGATGGTAGATTCTTTGAAGTAGACATGGTTGCCTCACAGACTCATAAAGGGACCTGCCGCCAAGCGACAAGTAAGCCGATGCCAAGGACGAAGGGTTCTGTCCGGAGAATCGGGCCATCCGTGCACATTGCAAACTGGTCGGGTCTGGCAACTTGTTCAGCGCTCACCGGATCGGGTGATCAAAGCGACCGGAATCCACGGTAGATTCCCAGTTAGTGCCGTTAATCACCTAAACTGCGCGTTGAATCCAATAAGGCAAGCCAATGACCATTGATCTCAAGACCCTTTCCCCCAAGGAACTTCTGGCGCTCATCGCGAACGCAAACGTACAAATGCATGAAGCACAGGCCACGCAGGTCAAAACCGTCAAGGCGAAGATTGAAACCTTGCTAAGCAATAGCGGCCTTACCTTGGATGATGTCTATCCATCACGCGGCAAGAAAACGGCTGGAAAGAAGGCCGGCAAAGGCTCAGTTGCACCCAAGTACCAGAACCCTTCGGATCCGTCACAGGTCTGGTCTGGCCGTGGCCGTCAGCCGGTTTGGTTTGTGAAAGCCCTGCGTCGCCGGGGTGTAACCGCGGAAGATCTATTGATCGGTGGCGCCACTAAATCCGCAGCCCTGCCCGCAAGCGAAGAGCCTGCGAAAAGTGCCCCTACGAAGGTTGCCAAGCGCGCAAGCAAAAAGGCAGCGGCTAAGAAGACAGCGTAAGTTTTGTTAGTTCTCCCCAGTTGGATGGGTGATCCTTTCCATGGGGAGAGCTGCTTTCTTACTGCCGGCTTGCGACATTGAGGCTGTGTTACGGCGGCTTCCCGACCCAGTTAGCTGGGGCTTCGACTGCCCGCCTTCTGCATGGTGACACCGACGTATTCGCGGTATGGTTCCCCAGCGGCCCATCACTCAGAGGGAGTCATGGCAAAACGCAAGGCTCTGTTCGCATTTGATATGGATCCGCTCAAGCGGCAATGGCCAAAGCCAGCAGTGATGCGGCGGTGGCGCCAGATCGGGCGTTCCGGTCCAGAGCGCGGAACCATCCCAGATAGTTGGTCAGGTACGACGTTGCCACGCCCTTGAAGCGAGCGAGCCATCCCTTGAGCCGGCTGTGATACGCGTTGACGTTCTGGATATGCCAAGCCCCGCGTCGACGCTCACCCCGCAGCGTGTTCAGGCCGTGGTGTTCCATGCCCAGCGCACGTGCGGCGGCCGCCAGCATCGCGCTGCCATCGGTGCAGAGCACCGCATCGGCGCTCATGACATCGGGCAGGACGGCCAGCAAGCCGCGCTTGTTGGCCGCCGTGAGCAAGACGTCCGTGGTTTGACTGGCCCGATTACGGGCAACCAATACCGGGACCTGTTCGTCGGATAAACCACGCTTGGCAGCGTGTCCACCACGCGGGCGCGGCTGGCGGCTTTGCTCGGCACGCAACCGTCTTGGTTGACCTTTGTAGGAGCGCAGGAAATACGCTTCGTCGGCCTCCACCATGCCGGTCAGGTGCTGATCCTTCACCTCGCGCGGTACGGTCAGAAAACGGTGACGCCAGCGAAACGCCGTGGTGCGATGCACGCCCATTCGGGCCGCCGCCTTACGCACACTCAGTCCTTCTTTCATCACTTGAGCCTGCTGCAGCCATTTTTCCCTATGGCGTAGCCGGGCCAGCGGCGTGCCCGTCAGACCATTGAAGGTGACGCCACAGCGTCGGCATTTGAACCGTTGCAGGCCATGGGCCTGGCCGTTGCGAACCAGATGCTGGCCCTGGCAACTCGGGTAGGCCGACGGCGATTCCCGTTGCCGCAGAACTTCCGCCACAGCATCGGTGGCGGTCAACGCCTGCAGGCCGCACAGAAGTTGATCGCGCTGATGGGGCGTCAACACGCCCAGTTGCTTCATCCAACGACTCAGTTCGCGGGTGCGCATGAGACCTTCCCTCCTGCCCGAACCTTTCGGGCTGGAAGCTAATCTGCGCGACGCCTCGCTCACTAGCTGAGACCGTCACTACTCACGGCGAACAGAGCCAAACGCAAGGGAGGTGGCGTCGAGTTCTTGATCTCGCTGCCATTGCCGGTCTGCATCGTGCTTGGCCTGCGCGCCTACATCGGTTTTCGCTACGGCATCGGCTGGTACCTCAGCTCAGGCAGCAGTCCGATATTGATCGGTGTTGGCAAGCAGGCCGCTACCGTTACGTCAAAGCCAGTCCCAGCACTTACGTCATTCAGTACAAGAACGGCAAGGCCGTGCGCGAAGGCACCGGCCTCACGTTCTGGTACTTCGCACCCAGCGCCACGCTCGTCTCGATCCCGCTGGAAAGCGTCGATGCGCCCTTCATGTTCCAGGAAGTCAGCAGCGACTTTCAGGTTGTGACCGCGCAAAGTCAGGTCACCTACCGCGTGTCGGCTCCAACCACGCTCGCTAGCCTCATGAATTTCACCTTCAAGCCCGATGGAACCTACCTGCCTTTCAATTAGATCGATTAATTTCATCCCATAACGTTTCAAAATCGCCTTCAGCGATTAAGTCGTAAGCATTTCGTCCATCAAAAGTACTTTGGCGTGAGCACATCCAAAGAGCAGCTCTTCTGCGATCACCAACATGCATAAGTAACATTTGCGCAAGCAATGTGTGAGTACTTTCCAGGGTCTCAAACGCATCCACGATGACTTTTTCGCGCATGAGATGAAGGCGTTCCAATTCGGACGAGACGTGCTCAAGATCGATGGAAGACTTATCGTTCGGTTGCTCTCGAAACGTGTCGCTAATGATCTTTTCGCGGTGATCCTTTGCCTCTGCTGCTGATGAAGTTTTCAACTTCTTGCTCCATTCTGGATAGATAGGAGGAATTGAACAACCTCCTCGGTGCGCTCGAGGTCTACCAATCTTTCGGCGGTGAGTGACCCAAGCTCCATGATTCTAGTGTGCTGATACCACATCATAAGCAGTCGCGGGTTGGGTTCAATTCTATGAGCCAGGTCAAGTACTTTAATCACGTCATGAACGGCGCGATCAGAAGATGTACGTTCCTCTAGACGAATGTACAAGCCAAGTAGCGAGCTGTTATTGTGTTGTTCACGGCGCTCATCCAACGTTGAAAGAACGTTTCTATTCATAACGGATACCTTCTATAGGTAAGTGTGATGAATTTATCGAAGAGAAGGCGATCACGTCGACGGAAGGTTTGCGAGGCAATGTTTCTGAAGGCTGCTTGCTAGCATACGAATCGATGTAGTGAGCATGTTCGACGAGAAGTTGGGTTACCATCAGACCAAGACCAGACGAGGAGCCGGAAATTAAAATGCGTGACATAGTTCAGCAAGATCTATTGTCGGTGCTTACTTAAGTCTTTGCTTCTGACGTCGTGGCCACTAACCCTGCACCCAGCAGTGCACACACGCCACCGAACAGATACACTTGAGCATAACCAAATTGGCCTGCCACAAAGCCCGCTATAGGGCCGGATACGCCATAAGCGATATCGAGAAAGGCTACAAAAGCACCCATCGCACTGCCGCGATTGGCAGGCAGTACGCGTTTCAATGCTTGTACACCGAGCGCCGGAAACACGAGAGCGCAACCCAGGCCTGTCACCAGCGCACCGATCAATGCGACCATCTCGTCCGGTGCCTGCCACAACATGACTTGGCCAAGGGCCTCGACCACCAGCGAGCACATCGCCACGCGGTAACCACTTGTCTTGTCGGGCAAGTGGCCCAGTACGACGCGAATGGAGATGAAGCCGATGCCAAAGGCGGTCATGACAACGCCGGCGTGGCTCCATCCGCGCGCGCCGAAGTACAACGAAGCAAACGTGGTCAGTCCCGCCAGGCCGACGCCCTGCAACATCAGGCCCAATCCCTCTCGCAAGATCTGCCCGATCACGCGGTAGAAGGGAAGTCGTACTCCGGCGGGCGTGGCATAAGGGACGGCACCTAGCGCGATGGCCGCGGCTATCAGCGGTGCGACGATGCAGGCGATCATCGCAGCCTGCAGGCCATAGCTCTGGTATAGGAACATGCCGATGGGTGCGCCTATAGCGAGGGCCGCGAACATCGCGATTCCGGTCCACGACATCGACATGCCGGCACGCTGCGGGCCGACCGACGCGATCGACCACGAGACGCAGCCGGTGACGAATTGGCTTTCGCCAAACCCCGCCGCCAAGCGACCCGCCACGACGATGGCCAGGCTGGTCCATGGCGATAAACTCGGCTTGGCGCTGATGAAATACAGCATGCCACCGAAGGCGCAGACCAGTGCACCCTGGAGTGCGGAGCGCTTGCCGCCATGATGATCGGTCAATCGGCCGGCATAGCCACGGGTCAGCACGGTCGCCAGGAACTGTATTCCGATGACCAGACCCACCGTGAGATTGCTGAAACCGAGCTTGTCGTGCACAAAGAGTGGGATAACTGGCAATGGCAGGCCGACACAAAGATAGCCGCAGAAAAGGGCGGCGATGATGCTCGCCGCGGGGCGAGACAAATGTGCGGGTGGCGCAGACGGCTCGCTCATGGTGTTAGCTTCAAGGGCTGACATAAAGACTCCGAGACAATCGAAGAAGAGAACAGCGCTGCTCGGCTCGCGAGCGGTGCTGAGTGTCATGCCACTTGAGCAATCGTGCGATCAAATAGAGCAGGCGTATGGCCGCTGACTTGCAGCAAATAGTCGCGGGATGCCGTCACATCGGCCGCCAGCTTGGCCAGATCCACGTCAACCAACGTGCCGTTGCGCTTACGGAACTCGCCATCGACCATCACCGTATCGACATTGGAGCGATCGACGGCTTGAACGATGGTGCCGATAGCATTCGTCACCGGGAAGACACCCACGCCATCCGTGCGAAGCATGATCACGTCCGCCTGTTTGCCCGGCGTCAGCGTACCGATTGACGACTCCAGTCCCGCAGCTCGCGCACCATTGACCGTCGCCGCGCGTAACACTTCGCTCACTGAAATCGGTGCAGGAGCATTCGCTTCACCGCGGAATCGACGGTAGCGCATAGCGGCTCGCTGATGACCGAATAGCGCGTGCATCTCGCCGAACATGTCGCTGCCGAACGCGGTATCCAAGTCGATGCCCAGTGCCGGCGTGAGTCCATGATCAACGGCACGCTGGTAAGCGAAACTCTCGTCATCGAACCCGAACAGCGCGTCAGAACGTGGATTAACGGTGATGTTGACGCCTCTGTCGGCGAACAGGCGCCACGTCTCATCCGGTACACGCGTGCAGTGATTGAAGATGTTGTGTGGGCCGAGCACGCCCGGCTTAGCGAACTCGGGGCCGAGCGTGGCCAGGTCACCGATGAACTCGGTCAGGATATGCATATCCAGCTCACGAGCGACCTTCCACCAATCAAGATTGAGCTGACCGAATAGCCCGACGCGAACCAGACCGCCGTCATGGTTCCAATTCAGCGCAAGACGCTCCAGATCCTTTGGTAGATGCGCCGAAGGAGCTTGCTTGTCCATCGCCGATCCAACCATGTGTAACGCACGGATGCCGCTTGCTTCCAACGTGTCCAACGCGGCGTCGGTATGCTCCTTACTGCGAGAGCTGTGACATGCATCGACAATCGTGGTGATGCCCGCATCCAAAGACGCGACGGCAGTAAGTCGAGTGCTTACCGCCATGTCGAACGGGCGATAGTGCTTGCCAAGCGTCTCGGCGACCAGGTCGATGTAGACAAATAGATCATCTACATCCGGCATGAGTCGACGCATCACGCCAAGCCATGCATGATGATGCGCGTCAATGAGACCGGGCAGGACGATGTTGCCCTTGGCTTCGATGACTTCTGCATAGGTCGCATCGATATTCGGGCCGACTGCGACGATATGGTTGCCACGGACCAGGAGGTCACCGACGGCTAGGTTAGGGACTTCCGCATCCATCGTCACAATGGTGCCGCCTTTAAACAGGATGTTGCGCGGTAAGTCAGACATGACGAGCTCCAAACGGTAGGCTGTAAAACGACGGCGAATGGTCGACGGAGGGGAGCGTTGCACGACGACGGGTAGCGTGGCTTCCTTTTGGTAAGAACTGCCTAAATGGCCGCGGATATCAATAATCGACGCGAGACCTGTCGTCGGCGGCATCCAGTAGCAATTTGGCACTCTTTAGCGCGTCAATAATGTGATTATGTTGGCTGTTATCAACGCTTAGCGATTTCGGGCTCGGATGAAAGGTTTCTATGATCTTGATGCAAGATATATAACGGCGGATCACGGGAGCTGCTTGTTGTGCCAGCGATCCCGCCAACACGGCGATCTTTATGTTTGGAAGCATTTTTAGCACGCAGGGCAACGCCCGCAACCCCTTTGTAATGGATGCAATTGGAAGCGTTCTATGAGCGCCGAATTTTTCTGGAAGCCAAGGGTATGCATTCCACAAAACCGAGTCTTCGCGCGGAAGGCCCGACTGCTCTAAGCACTGCTTGAGATTGACTTGCGTGGGGCCTCGATTGTCCCTCGAAGCGAATCGGGGACAAGGGCCTGATCGCGTCGGCGACTCTAGCAGTATGAGCACCTGTGCTTCGCTTCCGCCATCAAGCGGATCGAAATAAGGCATGGATTTAACGGATATGTGGTTGGCGGCGACGTATTCATTTAGGCGGCGCACGTGCGGATCACACCAATGACGAAGACGTATGGCTTGGATATCGTTCGTAAGTGAGGAGGCTTCATTAATCACGGCTATAGCGACGCTTGCTTGAACGAAATGTCAATCCCACCAGAACCAGGCAATTAGCCGGATCGTAGCTGCCGACAGCCTCCAACAAATTAGTAGAAAACGTAATCCAAATGTTGAGAACGAAAATTTAGCCTTCCATATGCCATTTGTAGGAGGTCGATGAACTTTCTTAAATTGAACCCATAGATCGCGGATAATTTCTACGTGAATGCCCGTGGTCAAGGGTGTCTCCCGCCAGCCCAGGGAGTACATCGCGTAATTTGTTGCGTGCGTGGAAAAGCCGCGCTTTTACAGTGCCCAGTGGGCAATCCATAATGACCGCCGCCTCGTTTAGACTGTGGCCGCTACCGTATATCAGTTCGACTACCACGCGTTGGTCAGTTGTAAGTTGCTCCAGGCCTTTGACAAGCCAATCGCTCAATACCCGATCCTCATCCAGATCGACTGTCGGAATGCGATTTTGCGGAATATTGTCGTCCAAGACTGGTTCCTCGCCCAGGCGCCGCAATGCTTCGAGTCCACATCGATAGGCGATGCCGATGATCCAGGTCGACACACATGAGTCACCACGAAAATCGCCAGCCTTCCGCCAAATAACAAAAAAAGCGTCGTTAACGGCCTCTTCGATCACATCTGCATGACGTGTCAGCCGCGATAGAAAACAACAAAGTCTGCTGTGATAGTCCTGATACAGCGTTGCCAAAGCAACACGATCATCGGACGCTATGCTTGCAAGCAGCTCACGGTCGACGCTCTCGGATCTTTGTGTGTGGTGGAAACTATTCATGATGGAGCTCGCTAGAAGTGGTTGCCGCTTTCACATTTGAAGAGATATAGCCAAATGCAACAACCGAGACATCAATACTGTTGGGGATAGGGTATGGCTCGTGGCAAGCCGCATTGTTTTCGCCCAATAAGCGGCATTAGCTTCTTTAGTTAGCAGCGGCAAGGAAGAAACGACATGTCGACCGTCGCATCGCCTTCAGTCCCCGATGAACGGAGACGCGTACATCCGATTCACCTATCCTCCAATGCCTGGCGCACTCGGCGGTGGTCAAGCCAATAATTTGCGTATCGCGAATGACGTTGGCTTGTTTAGCGGGCAGTGCGCTAAGTAGACGCTCTACGTCTAGTTTTGCGGCGATGCCCAAGTCAGGGCCTCCAGCGGCTAGGGTATTTTCAACAAGATCCAGGTGAATATGCGTACGTTGATTTCGGAAGTAATCGATCAACTTGTGCCGAGCTATTCCAAACAGCCATCCGTGGAAAGGACGGGTCTGGTCGTAGCTATAGCGATGTTGGTAGATGGCGATCAACGCTTCTTGAACCAAATCCTCGACGTCCGCGCGATCACTGGTCATCCTTCGAGAATAAAATGATTCCAAAATTGTCCTTATGCCCTGCATCAGGCGCACTAGGGAGGGACTTCTTTCATCAAAGGTACCGTTTATCCAGGCGTTGAGCAGATCGCCATCGACCTGATAGGTTCGGGGCAAGAGAGGCATCTGACGCGCCTTAGACATGTAAGCTCCCTCCGCGCAAATCACGGTTCCTTCGCAGCGCTCAAGCGCCTGGCAGGCTGCTTAGAAAGACACGGGATAGGATGGTCGCGCTGCGGAAGACGCGCCAGTTATTTGCTGTTAGCTCCTGTGAGTTGAGGCCTGAAGGGACCCAAATGTTCTCCGCTGCCAGAAGGCCGAAGCAAAAGATGCCCCTTTTTCATTACTGTTCATCACTCAAAAGCTCGCATCATCGCCCACTTCGGGTCACTGACCTCGCCGACCTGAGGTTTGCCATGCAACGTGTCTATTGAATCACCGCGACTTTCGCAGCTGAACTGGGCGGCGTAATGTGGCTACACGACCGTCCGTCGGCCGTTGCACAGAAGCGCACGGCCGTCCAATCGTTGTCGCAAATCGCCTTAGCAAATGCCCTGACACGCGACTTCGCGGACAGCGGATCCTTCGCTGGCAGCTCGCAGGCGGCAGATGTCGTCCACGTCTAAGTGGGTACGCAGACGTGAGCTGACAACCATTCACTCCGAAGAGGGACTTGATATGAAAATTGAAGGTTGCAGAGCTCTTGTAACGGGAGCCAATCGAGGTTTGGGGAAAGCGTTCGCAGAAGCCCTGCTCAAAGCAGGGGCGGCAAAGGTGTACGCGGCGGCCCGCGATCCCTCCACGATTACTGACAGTCGACTTATCCCAATGCAACTGGATGTGACGTCCTCCCATGATGTAGCAGCAGCGGCGCTAGGTTGCAGCGACATCGATGTGCTGATCAACAACTCGGGTGCCATGCTGTCTACAGAAATATTGGACCCGAGAGCTGAGCAAGCGATGCGTCAAGAGCTAGAGGTAAATCTCTTTGGTATGTTGCGAATGTCACAAGCATTTGCACCCGTGTTAGCGATTAACGGCGGTGGCGCGATAGTGAACATGCTATCGGTCGTGAGCTGGTACGTTTATCCATTCAATGCAACGTACTGTGCATCCAAGCACGCCGCACTTGCCGCTACCAACGCGCTGCGGATACAGCTCAAGCAGCAAGGGACTCAGGTGATCGGAGTGTATGCAGGCTTCATTGATACCGATATGGCGGCCACTGTCACCGGCGAGAAAACGGCACCATCGCAAGTGGCCGATCGCACACTTTACGGAATTCGGATGAGACGCGATCACGTATACGCAGACAGTGCGGCCGAAGGACTGTGGGAGATGGCCAGCACTGACCCTGGCAAACTTGAGGTATTAGGACAGCAACTTTGGGACGAGCGGCGCGCGTGGATTAGCTGATCTTCATAACATATAAGAATTGCGGCGCTCGCAATCATCGGTGTAAATGGCAAAGTTGGCGACGCAGTCGCGCTGATGCTGAGCAGGTCGTATTGGGAGGTGCCAAGGCGGGGAGCGTGGAGATATTCGAATTTGCGGACGCAACGTTCGCCATAGAGTGGTACGAAACCCCTTGCCTTTGGCGCTCTCGGTATGCGCCGGAGTCGCTGCGCTTCAGCTGGCCCAGGAGGAGGGCTCATGCGATGGCAGGGCAGCGTATCGGATGGCGTCAGAATGCGATTAGCCTCTTAGTTGTCCTACGGGAGTTTGACGAATAAGCGTTGAAGCAGGCGGATATGAAACGGTACAGAGGTATAGGCAGCTGATCTTAACTTCTTCAGAGAAAGAGATGCCCTTATGTCGGACAACATCGAAAACCCACTCGCTGATGAAAGCTGGATTGACCTAAGCTCACGCGACGCCCAGCGGTACCCACACCTCAGCGTGGACATGGCGAAGCGTATAGGCATATACGGTACCGAAGAGGTTGTTCCAGCCGGGACGTTTGTATTTCGGCGCGGAGACCGTTGCGTAGATTTTTTCTTCGTACTAGAGGGCGCCATTCAAATTGTTGATCAGGGCCAGAATGGCGACCCTGTCGTTATTGCTACGCATTCTCAACGACAATTCAGCGGAGAATTGGACCAGCTTAGTCACCGCCAAATTCTTGTATCGGGTTTGACCATGCTAGAAACGCGTCTCATCCGTGTAAATCGCGAGAACCTCAGTCGCCTTATTGCGACGGAGACCGACATCGGTGAGATCGTAATGCGGGCCTTCATCCTGCGCCGAGTAGGTCTAATTCAGTTGGGTAGCGGTGGCATAGTCATTGTGGGCGAAGGACATGCAGGTGATACGCTTAGACTGCAAAGGTTTTTGATTCGCAACGGCGTCCCGTATCGTCTGCTGGATACTGAAACTGATCTCGATGCGAACACATTGATAGAAAGCTTGTCAGTTACTTCCGATCAGCTTCCAATAGTTATCGCATTAGATCGTGGCTTGCTGAGGAATCCGACTACCACTGAACTTGCTGACAGCCTCGGGCTCACGGAGTCCCTGGATGTCGACCGGGTTTATGACGTCGCCGTTGTTGGGGCAGGACCTTCCGGACTTGCCACTGCCGTTTACACGGCATCGGAGGGACTCGATACGATAGTTGTCGAGGGCTTGGCGCCTGGAGGACAGGCAGCTACCTCATCAAAGATTGAAAACTATCTGGGATTCCCGACGGGTATTTCCGGACAAATGCTAGCCGGCAGGGCGCAAATACAAGCGCAAAGATTTGGAGCTCGTCTGGTCATCTCACGGTACGCGGTTGGTCTTGGGTGCGCGTCACATCCCTACCATGTGCGGTTAGACGACGGCCAAAATATTAAGGCGCGTGTGATCGTCGTTGCGACAGGTGCGCAATATCGAAAGCTTGACGTACCAAATTATGCTTTTTATGAAGGCCGTGGCATTCATTATGCAGCGACTTTGATGGAGGCAAGGCTCTGTGCGAAGGAAGATGCCATTGTCATAGGAGGCGGCAATTCCGCTGGTCAAGCAGCAACGTTCCTATCGAGATTTGCAGCTCATATTCACATGTTGGTGCGCGGAAATAGATTGGCATCGACAATGTCGGATTATCTTATTCACCGAATCCACCAGTCAGACAGAATCACTTTGCATACAGAGAGTGAAATTGTCGAACTTGGGGGAGTTGATCGCTTACAAAGCGTAACGTGGCACTGCCGGTCTATGAAAGAGCGTGTGACGAAGACGGCTAGAAATGTATTCGTGATGGCTGGCGCCGAGCCGAACACGGACTGGCTGTGCGGCCGCCTGCAACTTGATGCCAAGGGATTTGTAGTTACGGGTGCCGATGTCGACCACCAACAAGTACTTTCCGTCTACGCCACTAGCCAAGCAGGCGTTTTTGCTATTGGCGATGTTCGCGCCGGATCAGTCAAGCGTGTTGCTGCCGGAGTTGGTGAAGGAGCAGCAGTTGTCCAGGCTATTCATCAGTTCTTGAGTCAAACAAGTGAATAATGACAAACCTTGGCGTTGGGATAACAAGAGCGCGAAAGTCTCTGATACCTGCGTATATGCTCGCTCCGATAACGACAGTCGCGACATCTTAACGACCTGACATCCAGACGAGTGCGATCTGTGCTAGTGCCCTTTGAAACCACGCGAAGATCCTAGACGATCGGATCGATTTTACTGAGTGTCGATTAGCGGATGGTTAAGCTTGATGCGGCAGCCTTTTCCGACTCTTCGCTCCGGGTTATGTATTTTCCGCTCGGATAGTCACCGGATAGAGGGAACTGGATCATCAGTTATTGTACTGTTGAGCGAAGAAATCGATTTTGTACTCGAGGCCGCGCGTAGCCGATGAATTGCCCATTTAATTGTTGATGATTGGCGCCCAATGCGCATGAGTATTGATTGTGAGAGGACGCCCTATCTCGGATGCACCGGAATAGCAGCCCCCGACGTGGCGAACCCTTTCTTGTCATCTCGAGCTTGTCGAGTGCACGCGAGGTTTCATCTAGGTTGCAACGCGTCTCGGTCTTTTAATTGGAACAGATCAATATGATTTCGACAAAGCCGCTTCAGGCCAGTTTCCACCGTCCAGATGATGTGCGAGAGGCTAAGCCCCATCTAAGCCAGAACTGGTTCGCAGGCCAACCTTTATGGCCACGACCGTGCGTGCTTCGTCGAGGCTGGATCGGTGAGGATTATCCGAACTACTTCTTCCGATTTTCCATGAGAGTGGCGCCCGCCGAGTTCCGGATGAAAAACGATCCGGCGCGACCTTTAATTTAGCGTGACACTGATTTAGGGGCAGTCGACATGCTGCCTGGCTTGCTCTAGTATCGCCGTTAAGGCGTCCAGCCGCGCCAGTATGAGTGGTTGGCGGATATTGCTCGGTTCAATACCAATTAGCCATAGAAATCGTTCGGAATAATTGGGTTGACCTAGCTCTGTATCCCAGACAAAGAACAGGTCGACATGGCCTACATCGTAGAGGTAAGAAGTTTTAACGATCGCCCACCGCGCAGCGGTGGCGGCTTGCTTCAAAAGGCGCATGCTTGTATGTGGTCAAAAGAAGGTCACTACGGCACTTTACTTTTGCTCGCGTTCGGCATATTCGCCGTCGGGATAGACGGATTTGTCATAGGAGGCATTCTGCCCGAGGTCGCCCGTGACCTTTCGGTGAGCGCTGCCTTGGTAGGGCAATTATTCACCGCGTATGCGCTCGCTTACGCTATTACGTCTCCGATACTTACTACGATAACTAGTCGCATCTCACGTCGTGACCTTATGGTTGCGACGATGTGGGTATTTACGTTAGCCAACATTTTCGCTGCTTTTTCGCCTAACTTCGGATCATTGCTGATTGCGAACGTTCTTCTTGGGATGGCTGCTGGTTTATTCGTGCCTGGAGCGAATGTATTAGCCGGAATGTTGGTCCCCGTGGAGAAACGAGGCTTCGCGATTGCATTCATCAATGTCGGATTTACCTTGGCGATAGCGCTTGGTGTTTCGTTTGGATCACTTCTTGCGTCGGCGACCAGCTGGCACATGACATTTGGTTGCGTTTCGCTGGTCTCGGCGATGGCTTCTGTTGGCATGCATTTAGGCCTACCAAAAGGCATTGGGTCTCATCTTTCCGTGCCCACGCTGCGTGAACGATTATTTGTGGCGAAGCGGCCGGAAATCCTGCTCACGTTACTAGTTACGACGCTTTGGCAGGCCGGCACCACTACCGTTTATACGTACCTTGCTTTGTATCTGAATCAAGTATTGGGCATAGCAAGTGCGTACACCGGTTATTTTTTCTTTCTCTGGGGAATCTCAGCTGGAATTGGCGTTTTATTGGGCGGCATTTTCGTTGACCGACTTGGGCAGCGAGCGATCATGGTTCCTTGTCTCTTCGCATTGGCCGGAGCACTAGCCTTTATGTCAATGGCTGCGCATGTTTTGTCTGCTGCGGTTGCCCTGGTGCCTGTCTCCACGGCCATCGCAGTATGGGCCATGGCGAATTGGGGCTTCTATCCGGGGCTAGAGACCCGGTTGATACGCATAGCTGGATTAAATTTATCCACCATAGTTTTATCGCTCAATGCGTCATTTTTGTATTTGGGGCGCTCCCTTGGTGCGATAGCTGGCTCGCTTGTGATTGCGTATGGAAGCTCTAGAAACTTGGGTTTTTTTGCCGCAGTATTTGAGGTGGCCTCAGTGACTCTCCTTCTAGCCATAAGTCGGTCACGCGAACAACCGCGCTGATGTTCTATAGATACGTTGATCGTTTGCCTGAGTAGATGGCGTTGACGATGTTCTTTCGCGATGCGTGCCGCTACGATTTCAAATGCACGCACATTACTCTGGGTGGAGACGAGGTGATGCGTATGAGTAAAATGGATGGATGAAGAGCGGTAGCAAAATAAAGCTGTCTACCCCAGATCAATTTTATTCGCTTATTTCATAGATGGTGCGTATCAATTCCGCATTGATCGTGTAGATGCCCTTATTGCGGGAGGATTATTTCTAGCCTCGGCCAAATAACGAGCTGTGGTGCGGGCCATCAAGGGAGGAAACGTGATGAAGCTGGTACGCGGATCTCGGCTTGATGCCGATGGCAAGCGGATCACTGCGCTGATGGCAGTCCTCGCCACGGAACACTCAACGCCCCTTACTTTCGATCGCTTGGCACACGAGTATGCGCTGAGGGATGAACTCGACAGTGCGTGGGCAGTACGCCCGCTGGAAATCGTGCGTGAGGACGGCCGGATTCTGCTGGTGTTCGAGGATCCTGGTGGCGAGCCGCTTGACGGTCTGCTTGGCGCACCCATGGAGCTGAGGCAGTTCCTGCGCCTTGCTATTAGCATTGCCACAGCGCTGGGCGGCCTCCACCAGCGAGGGCTCATCCACAAGGATTTAAAGCCTGACCATATGCTGGTGAACTGCGACGACGGGGCAGTGCGGTTCACCGGCTTTGGCATTGCCACTCGGCTTCCTCGCGAACGACAGGCGCTCACGCCGCCCGAGATCATCGCCGGCACGCTGGCCTATATGGCACCGGAACAGACCGGACGGATGAACCGCTCGATGGATTCGCGCAGCGATCTCTACGCGTTGGGCGTCACGTTCTATGAGATGCTCGTGGGCATACTGCCTTTCGCTGCATCCGATCCTCTGGAATGGGTCCACTGTCACATCGCGCGGCAGCCGATGCCGCCGGCCACGCGGATGACGACGATCCCGGTCCCCGTCTCCCAGATCATCATGAAGCTGCTTGCCAAGGCGGCCGAGGATCGATATCAAAGCGCTGCCGGCTTGAAGAGTGACCTCCAGCGCTGCCTAGCGACGTGGGAGGCCGGGCGCCGCATCGACACGTTCGCGCTGGGCGAACGCGACATGCCGGACCGGCCCTTCATCCCCGAAAAGCTTTACGGGCGAGCGCGCGAACTCGAAATCCTGATCTCCGCCTTTGAGCGCGTCGTCAAGGGCGGTGCACCAGAGCTCGTCCTGGTCTCGGGCCCTTCGGGCATCGGCAAATCCTCCGTCGTCAATGAGCTGCACAAGGTGCTCATTCCACCGCGCGGCCTCTTCGAGTCGGGCAAGTTTGATCAGCATAAGCGCGACATCCCTTATTCGACGCTTGCCCAGGCTTTCCAGAACCTCATCCGACGCTTGCTGGGCAAGAGCGATGCTGAATTGGCCCTGTGGCGCGATGCGCTCCGCGATGCGCTCGGTCCGAACGGTCGTCTCATGACTGACCTCGTCCCGGAGTTGAGGCTCATCATCGGCGACCAGCCGCCGGTTCCGGAACTTGAGCCGCAGCAATCACAAAGCCGTTTCCAGCTTGTGTTCCGCCGGTTCATCGGCGCTTTCGCCCAACCCGACCATCCGCTGGCGCTGTTCCTGGACGATCTGCAATGGCTCGATGCGGCGACGCTCGACTTGCTCGAGGATGTGCTAATCCGATCGGATCTGCGGCACCTCTTGTTGATTGGGGCCTATCGCGACGACGAGGTGGACGCCACGCACCCGTTAATGCGCAAGCTCGCTGGGCTCCGCCAGACCGGAGCAACGGTGCGGGAGATTTGCCTGAAGCCGCTCACCCGCAATGATCTCGGGCAGTTGATTGCCGCTGCGCTGCGCTGCGAGCAGGTGCGAGTTGCGCCGTTGGCGCTACTCGTGCACGACAAGACCGCAAGCAATCCGTTTTTCGTCATGCAGTTTCTGCGCGCGCTCGCCGAGGAGGATTTGTTCACTTTTGATCATGACACGGCGTGCTGGCGTTGGAATCTTGAGAGCATTCATGCCAAGGGTTACACCGAGAATGTCGTCGACCTCATGGTTGGCAAGCTGCAGCGTCTGCCATCCGAAACGCGTCAGGCGCTGCAGTTGTTGGCATGCCTCGGCAACGTTGCACCTATGGAACTACTTTCGATCGCGCTCGGGACCTCTGAGGAGGAAGTTGATGCGGCACTGTGGGAGGCGCTTCGTCAGGGGCTGGTCGAGCGCCTAGGCGGCCATTACAAATTTGCGCACGACCGGGTGCAGGAGGCCGCCTATTCACTTATCCCGGAAGCATCACGCGCGCAGACTCATCTCCGGATCGGCCGCCTGCTTGCGGCGCAGACTCCCCCTGAGAAACGGGAGGAGGCGATCTTCGAGATCGTCAATCAACTCAACCGCGGCGCGGAGCTGATCACCGAACGAGAAGAACGGATCGAACTCGCCGAACTCAACCTTGTAGCGAGCAAACGCGCCAAGGCCTCTACGGCGTATGCCTCAGCACTCACCTACCTCCATATCGCCGCGGAGGTGTTGCCCGAGGATGGCTGGGAGCATCGACACGAGCTGGTCTTTGCACTTGCGTTCAACCGGGCCGAATGCGAATTCCTGACCGGTCAATTGTCGGTCGCAGAGGAACGATTGGCGGCGCTGTCAAAACGTGCCGCAGCAACAGTCGAACAAGCCAGCGTCACATGTTTGCAGATGGATGTCTGCACCACTCTCAATCAGAGCGGTCGCGCTGTCGCTGTTGGTCTCGACTACCTGCGGCATGTGGGTATCGCGTGGACGCCGCATCCGCAAGAAGAAGATGTGCGGCGTGAATACCAGCGTATTTGGTCTCTGCTTGGCGACCGGGCAGTGGAGGATATCTTCGATTTGCCGCTGATGGAGGATACGGCATCTCTCGCGACCGTCGAGGTTTTGAGTAGACTTTTGCCAGCGGCCATGTTTACGGATGCGAACCTAACTTCCTTGACGATCTGTAAGGCGGTCAGTCTCAGTCTCGAGTTTGGCAATTGCGATGCGTCGTGTCATGCCTACATCACACTCAGCAAGGTTGCGGGACCGCGTTTCGGCGACTACCAAGTTGGGTTCCGCTTCGGCCAACTCGGCTATGAACTCGTCGAAGGACGTGGGCTAAAGCGCTTCGCGGCGCGGTGCTATCTTAACTTTGCTCTCTTCGTCGTGCCCTGGATGAAGCACGTCCGGAGTTGCCGGGATCTTCTGCATCGCGCGTTCGAAGCCGCCAACCAGACCGGCACGATAAGGATTGCAGCTGCCGCCTGCGAGACTCTCAATGCGTGTGCTCTGTTCGCTGGCGGTTGGCTGCCGGAGGCGCAAGGCGAAGCCGAACAAGGTCTCGACTTCGTCGTGAAGGCGCGATCCGGCATGTTCGTTGATTTCATTACAACGCAACTCGCGGTGATTCGGATGTTGCGTGGCCTGACACCGAAATTCGGCTGCTTTGATGACGGACAGTTCGATGAACTTCGCACCGAAAATCATTTGTCCAGCAATCCCGTCTTGGCGATCGCTGCGTGTCGGTATTGGATCCGGAAATTGCAGGCCCGCTATCTGGCAGGTGATTATGCGACGGCCGTGGACGCCGCATTGAAAGCCCAAACGTTGATCTGGAGCGCCTCATCATTCTTTGAGGAAGCCGAATATCACTTTTATGCCGCGCTGGCCAAAGCAGCCCATTGCGGTTCTGCAATGACTGTCGATCGGCAGCAGCTCCTGGATGCGCTAGCTGCGCATCACGAGCAATTGCGGGTGTGGGCGCAGCACTGTCCTGATAATTTCGAAAATCGCGCCGCGTTGGTCGGAGCCGAAATCGCTCGCCTCGAAGGCCACGAGTTCGATGCGATGCGACTTTACGAACTGGCCATCCGCTCGGCTCGCGCTAACACCTTTGTCCACAATGAAGCTATCGCCTACGAAGTAGCCGCGCGTTTCTATGCAATGCGCGGGTTCGAGGAGTTTGCGGCCATGTATCGTCGGAACGCGCGTTATGGCTATTTGCGTTGGGGCGCCGACGGCAAGGTGCGGCAACTTGAGGAGAGGCATCCACAACTTGAGGCGGAAGAGTTAGCTCGTGGCCTTACGAACACGATCGGCACATCGGTCGAGCATCTCGACGTTGCGACCGTGATCAAGGTGTCGCAGGCTATCTCGGGCGAGATCGTGCTCGAGAAGCTGCTCGATACGCTCATGCGTACCGCGATCGAGCACGCGGGTGCTGAGCGAGGCCTGTTGATTCTTTCGAACGGTGCACAACGGATAGCGGCCGAAGCGACAACTGTCGGAGAGACAGTCATCGTGCGTCTGTGCGATACCCCTGTTGCTGCAACGGACTTGCCGGAATCCGTACTTCACTATGTCTTACGCGTCCGCGAGAGCGCCATTCTCGACGACGCCGCGGCTCATGCTCCGTTCGATGCCGATCCCTACATCCGGGAGCGCCAAGCACGTTCCATTCTTTGCCTACCTTTGATCAACCGTAGCAAGTTGGTCGGGGCGCTCTACCTCGAGAACAGCCTCACCTCGCGGGCCTTTGCACCGGCCCGGATCGCGGTGCTGAAGCTGCTCGCCTCCCAGGCGGCGATCTCGCTGGAGAACACCCGCTTGTACCGGGACCTCGCAGAGCGCGAGGCGAAGATCCGGCGCCTGGTTGATGCCAACATCATTGGCATCAACATCTGGGAGTCCGAAGGCAGGATCGTCGAGGCCAACGACGCGTTTCTCAACATGGTGGGCTACGGCCGAAATGATCTTGCAGGGGGCCGCCTGCGCTGGACGGACCTGACACCGCTGGAATGGCGCGAAAACGACGAACGACACTTGATGGAGGTCATCACCCGCGGGAGCACGCAACCGTTCGAGAAGGAGTTCTTCCGCAAGGACGGCAGTCGTGTGCCCGTGCTGATAGGCGTGGCGACTTTTGAACAAGGCGGGAGCCAAGGAGTTGCGTTCATCGTCGATCTGACCGAGCGCAATCGGGCGGAGACAGAAGCACGGGACGTACAGATGGAACTGGCGCACGCGAACCGGGTCGCAACCCTGGGCCAGCTCACGGCCTCGATCGCCCATGAGGTCAACCAGCCGATTGCCGCCGCGCGTAACAATGCCGCGGCCGCTCTGCGATTTTTGTCCGCGAGTTCACCAGACATGGGGGAAGTACGCGAAGCACTCGACTGCATTGTCAAAGACACTGATCGAGCCGGTGGCATCGTTGATCGGATTCGTGCGCATATCAAAAAAACGCCTCCACAAAACGTTCGTTTTGAGATCAACGCGGTGATCAACGAACTAATCGCATTAGTGCGAAGAGAATTGGTCGAGAAGGGAGTGGCAACCCGGCTCGGCCTCTGGGAAGGACTGTCGCCTGTTCAGGGGGATCGGGTCCAACTGCAACAAGTCGTCTTGAACTTGATCGTGAACGCGGTCGAAGCAATGAGCTCTGTTGACGACGAACCTCGAGAGCTGTCGATCAGCACCGCGCCAAGAGGCAGGGATGAGATCCTGGTGGCGGTGCGTGATTCGGGGCCGGGCATTGATCCGGAACGTCTAGAACGTGTTTTCGACTCTTTCTACACCACCAATCCAAGCGGAATGGGGTTGGGCCTCTCGATCTGCCGTTCCATCGTAGGTGCGCACGGAGGCCAGTTATGGGCCGATGCGAATGAGCCGAGAGGCGCGGTCTTTCAATTTACCCTGCCGGTGGCAAACAACGATTCATGAGCCCCCAAGCGACTTGCCATTCTCGATAGCCCTCTGGACGCAATCAGCGAGATCGTTGTCGTCAAACGGCTTGCGAAGGTAACAAACGATCCCGTCCTTCAGTGCTCGTGAATGCGCACCATCGTCGGGATAGGCAGTGACGAAGATGACCGGAATCTTATGCCCCGACTCGATCAGGTGCGCGTAAAGTTCGCGTCCTGTCATTGCTGGCATATGGATGTCGGTGATCAAGCAAGCGGTCTCGTTGAGACGGCGAGAGGCGAGAAAGCTAGCTGCCGACGGGAAAGCCTCAATGGCGTAACCTAGCGACCGCAGGAGTCTTCTCATGGACTCGCGAAAGAGTTCATCATCGTCGATGATCGAGACCAACGGCTCCTTGGACAAAAAGAACTCCCGTAGTCGCTCGCGCAGCCCGTCCTACAGTGGCGCGCCAAATGCGGTCACGCCAGCATCAGAACTCGGATTCTGCGCAAAACAGGTCACTGTAGCAAGCCTGGAGTCTCTAAACGTTGGCTTATATTCTACCCAGCACAAGTGACTTGTTTGCGCCACAGTTCCACGACAGAGTATGGTTGGGTGCGCCCTGGTAACACTTGCGAAATGACCAGCGGCGGATTTCTGATTCTTTAAATTAGGAAGAACGTATGCCGGAATCGGACCCCACGGTTTTGGTTATCGACGACGATCTAGAGTTTAGGAACTCTGTTGGTCGGCTTCTGCGATCTGTCGGTCTGGATGCTCGGTTATTTGCCTCGGTTCAGGACTTCCTCAAATCCGAGCGTCCGAGCGGCCCCACCTGCCTTGTCCTCGACGTTAGGCTTCCCGGGCCGAGCGGGCTGAATTTTCAGCGCGAACTCGTGGCGTCCGATGTTCGAATCCCAATCATCTTCATAACGGGGTACGGTGACGTCCCGATGTCCGTGCAGGCGATGAAGCTCGGCGCCATTGAGTTTTTAACCAAGCCTTTCCGTGATCAAGACCTCATCGATGCGATCCACGTCGGCCTTGCCCGCGATCGTTCCGAACGCGAGAGCGAAAAAGCTTTGTGTGTGCTCAGAGCGCGCTTCGAATCGCTCACCCCGCGCGAGCGCGAGATCATGTTTCACGTCTTGCAAGGTCGCCTCGGCAGGCAGATAGCGGACGATATCGGCATCTCAGAACCTACGGTCAAGGTCCATCGCAGTAATCTAATGCGGAAGATGAACGTCCGCTCGTTAGTTGAGCTTGGCCGAATCGCAGGCAAGCTAAACCTTCTTCCAGAGACGACGGACAAGGCTATCCAGCGCGGTTGAACCCTTGATCTGCGTAAGGCCGTCGTTTGGGTCACGTTTCGTCGAAACACTTAAATCATATCGGCCGTTCAATACTTCTGAGACCGCTAAACCAAGGTAAAGCTCCCCACCTCCTTGGTATACAACGACGATACGAGCGTCCAATAGCGTGAACGGACGCAAACGCGTAAGTTTGCGACCGTAGCGTAAGCATGCCCGGCAGCACTGCCGCACTTTCCCAGTCACGCTCGATGGCTTGTTGTGTGAGTGGAGGTGAATCGATAATCGGTCAATCGGGGCAACCACTATTGCTACGGCGGGACATCCCGCAGGTTTCAAGGCTATTGTGAAAAGTGACTCATGCGAGGTTGTGAGGCATGGTCCTAGTAAATCGTTACTCCAGTCTGCCATTTGCCAAAGTCTTCAAACGTTCTCAGCCAGGGCGATCTTCGTGGATTCCACATTCCATGAGCTATACAATATAGAAACCGAGACGCTCGTCTTCGGTCCATTTCGCCTTACGCCAAGTAAACGATTGCTAACGAAAGACGGTCAGCCCATCGATATCGGCGGCCGTGCACTGGGTATTTTAAGCGCGCTCATGGAGCATCCTGGCTGCGTTCTGTCCAAACGTGAACTAATGAAGCGCGTCTGGCCCGACAGCGTTGTCGAAGAGGGATGCATTCGCTTTCAGATGGCTTGCCTCCGAAAGCTCCTCGGAGATGGTGAGAATGGTGCTCGCTACATTGCTACTCAGGTTGGTGTTGGGTACGCGTTCGTCGCCCCTATTGAAAGGCTTTCAAGAGAGGACGAAATATCGTCGCCCGCCGCTCCCGTGGCCACAGTGTCAAGACGCCATATCCATCCCACAGGTGGCCTCCCTCCTAGGAGCCATCTGATTGGACGCCTTAGAGATGCGCAGTTCATTATTGACCGGTTAGCGAAAGCAAAACTCTTCAGCATTGTTGGCACAGGCGGCGTTGGAAAGACTAGTTTGGCGGTTGATATTGGACACCAAACCCTGGGGCGACAATTTGAAAATGTGCGGTTTGTGGACCTGGCTCAGATCGAAAGTCCCACCCTGGTTCCCTACGCTATTGCTGGCGCGCTTGGGATTGCCATTCAAACCGATGATCCGGTGTATGTGCTAATCGCGCACATGCGCTCAAAGAATCTACTGCTCATCATTGATAACTGTGAGCATGTCATCGGGGCTGTCTCGGACATCGCTGAGCGAATCAACGACAATGCACGGGGAATAACCATTCTGGCCACAAGCCGTGAGCCGCTGCGTGTCCGTGGCGAATGCATTCACTGGCTGAATCCCCTTGATTTTCCGATCAGTTCGGCCGGATTAAGCGTGGATGAGTTGCTCGAGTTTCCGTCCGTTGCGCTCTTTATTGAACGTGCTTCGGCTGCTAACGCAGCGCTCGCCTTGCAAACGGATGATATGCATATCATCGCCAATATGTGTCGACGCCTTGAAGGGATGGCACTTCCCATCGAGCTGGCCGCCGTACGAGCTGCTACCCATGGTCTAGCCGCAACCAACGCGCACTTAGGAGAGTGTTTCAGCCTTGGATGGTCTGGGCTTCGTACAGCAACGCCTCGTCAACAAACGTTACGAGCAACGCTTGACTGGAGTTTTGACCTCCTTACTCCGGCCGAGCAACTTACCTTCGCGAGGCTGTCGGTATTCGTAGGCTCGTTTTCGCTCGACGCGGCATCGCACATCGTAGCCGACGCAACGATTGATGCAATGACTGCACTGGCTACCTTGGACAACCTCGTCGCAAAAGGCCTTGTCGTGCTCGACTATTCCGAAGGGATGGGAACACATCGTCTTTTGGAAATGACCCGAGCTTACGCGAAAGAAAAATTGCTGATTCTTGGTGATACCGAATTCCAGAGCGTTGCATTTCGACACAGCGCATTCTATCTACGTCTATTGGCGCATATAGGACCGTCACCCGAAGAGGTGTTCGAAAACGCATCCAACCTCGCCAATCAACTTGGCAGCGTCCGCAGTGCTTTGGAATGGAGCTTCGGATCGCGCGGTATTTCCGATATCGCTATTCTTCTCGCATCGACAAGCGCCCAAGTGTTGCTGCATTTTTCGCTCATGGTCGAATGCCGAACGTGGTGTGAGCGAGCCATTCAGATGCTCGACCAAAAATATAGCGACTCGGCGACTGAGTTGGAATTGCAGGCCTCTCTTGGCCTGGCACTAATGTTTACACGCGGTAATAACCCATCGGCAGAGAGCGCTCTTCGACGGGCACTGGATATTGCAGTTCAAAAGGGCGACTACTGGAACCAACTTAGGATCCTTGGTCGCCTCCAGATCTTCTATGAGCGCATCGGCGATTTCGAAACGTCGCTAAGGTGGGCAAATCAGGCGGTTTTGGTGGGTGCAACGATACGGCAGCCTGAGGCCATCGCCGTTGCTGCGTCTCTTGTGGGTATTTCGCAACACTTACTTGGAAACCAGACGCTCGCCAGGATGGAGCTGGAGAAATCACTTATAAATAGCCTTCCGTCTGAACGAAGCCGGACCATTTACTATGGTTTTGATCATCGAAATCGTTCCTGCATAGCCCTAGCACGTAACCTATGGCTTTTGGGCTATCCCGATCAAGCTAGGCAGCGGGTTACTCAAGCTATATCAGAAGCTGCAGAATTGAATCACCCCGTCACCCACTGCATAGCCTTGATATGGGCGCTATCGGTTTATGTTTGGACGGGAGAAATCTCCGAGGCGACCACAACCCTGGAATCTTTTGAGAGGTTGGCGGAAGCCAACGCGCTCAAGCCATATATCGCTGCATCGATCGGTTTCAGGGGTGTTATTGCACTGAGGAATGGAGATTTTGACCATGGCGTCAGGCGCATAACAGACAGCCTGGCGCAATTAAAAGGGATGCGTTACGAGCTTCTGACTACGTCCTTTCATATATCGCTAAGCGAAGGATTAATGTTAAGTCGTAGATACGCTGACGCGATGAGCATGGTCAACCTTGCGATCGAATTTTGTCAGCAAAATGGAGATCGTTTCGCTTTACCGGAACTGTTTCGTATCAACGCAAATATTTTAAATTTGATGGTTGGCTCTGACCCAACTGAGGTTGAAGCGCTACTTCAGCAATCGTTTGCTTTGAGCCGATGCCAGGGCGCTCGATCTTGGGAGTTAAGGACATCGATGGATTTAGCTGAGTTATGGCTCCAGCAAGGTAAAGCGAACGATGCGCATAATCTCATCCGGGAGCAGGTTCGTAGTGCGTGTGAGGGCTTTGACACCATGGACATAAAACGGCTCAATCTACTATTCGAAAACGAAAACAAAGAAGATTTTGAACAAGTCCGAGAGACGTTTCTGCCTCAAGTAAGTCATCGATAAGCTGCGCGAAAAGCTTCCATAACTACTCATCCAAGAGAGCGCTCATCGTGCCGCTTAATTCGCGCATTAGGCCTCATAGGAGAGCTTTTCAGTGATCAAAGAAATCGGAGGAGTCCAGATACGACCGAAGCACCTAGCGTCATGCCATTGTGGCTCGGTAGTCATGGAGCTGAGTCTTCCTGATGGCGTTGTAAATCCGCGCCGCTGCGATTGTTCCATGTGCCGACGTAGGGGCGCGGTTGTGGCTTCTGTGTCCTTAAGCGGCATCCGAATTCTAAAGGGTTCTGAGCATTTAAGGCTTTACCAATTCAACACATTCACAGCCAAGCACTACTTCTGCTCAAATTGCGGTATCTACACGCACCATCAGCGTCGTTCCAACCCTAGCGAGTATGGTTACAACGTTGGCTGCCTTGAAGGTGTTAACCCATTTGCCATTCCAAATGTCCTCACGAACGACGGCATCAATCATCCCGCGGATCGACATGATGTCTAACAATTTGTCCAATGCGTACGGCTAGGCCTGAGTACGCCAGCCCCGTGAGGTGATCGAGTCGTCACCGACTCGAAGTCGTGGTTTGGTTATGAGCTCGATTGCGTTATGTCTATCGATGCGCTTCGAGTGGCAACTTTCCTCGTAGTAAGCGAGCACCGACATGAATTCAGATGACCCGAAGTCACCTTCGCGCCGCAATCTTCTCAAGGCAGGAGCGATTGCAACCGCCGCTGCGGTAACCAATAGTTCGGTCGGTGCCACTGCTCTTGGATCGCCCAATGTCCCAGGCGATCTCGATGCGCGATTTGATATCAGTCCGACCGCACGAGTGACGGTCAATGGGACGCCACATGTCGTCGATGTCGAGGCCAGAGTTACCTTGCTCGATCTTCTAAGAGAGCGCCTGCAATTGACGGGTGCCAAAAAGGGATGCAATCGTGGTGAGTGCGGCGCGTGCACCGTCCTTCTGGACGGGCGGCGCGTCAATAGCTGCCTGGTACTTGCGGCGACACTTGATGGTCATGAGGTCACTACCGTCGAGGGGCTGGCGAAAAATGGACAACTCCACCCAGTCCAGCAAGCATTTATTGACTACGACGCCTTTCAGTGCGGCTATTGCACCTGCGGTCAGATCATGTCGGCTGTTGGCTGCATTGCAGAGGGCCATACACAGTCAAACGAGGAAATTCGCGAGTGGATGAGCGGAAATCTTTGTCGCTGTTCGGCCTATCCGCAAATAGCCGAGGCGGTCGCCGCAGCTGCTAAGAAGGGGGTGTGATGCGCAATTTCAGTTACGTGCGCGCGTCTTCGCGTGCCGACGCCATCGCTTTAGGCAGGGTTGAAGAGGCTCAATTCATTGCAGGCGCTACTGAACTGCTCAATTGGGCTCGCATTGGGATTGTTCAACCACGGCGTGTGATCGACATAACCCGTATCCCGGATCTCGATACCATCGAGAGCCTGCCAACGGGTGGTGTTCGTATCGGTGCGCTGTGCAAGCTTAACGATACGGCCCAGCACCCGTTAATTCGCGAACGCTACCCGGTGCTTTCGCAGGCAACACTGAAATCAGCCTCCGCCCAATTGCGAAATCTAGCGACCATTGGCGGCAACCCTCTTCAGCGGACCCGGTGCCCTTATTTCCGCTCCGAGGAACCAACGCCGTGTAATAAGCGCGTTCCTCGCTCGGGTTGCGCCGCATTCCATGGCTTAAACGAGAAACATGCGATCTTCGGCTGGACCGAGGATTGCGTCGCCGTTCAGCCCTCCGATCCATCCGTGGCCTTGGCTGCGCTAGATGCAGTGATCGTTACGGAAGACGGCCAGAGTGGTAGGCGAATTCCTGCGCGTAGCTTCCATGTACTTCCCAGTGAAGATCCTGCCTTGCATAACGTGCTTCGCCCTGGCGAGCTGATCGTAGCGATAGAACTCGGGGCACCCGCGCCTCACTCGGCTTATCTCAAGATCCGGGAGCGAGAGAGCTACGAATTTGCCACCGTCTCTGCGGCGGTCGTGCTCGACATGGACGACGAGACGATACGCAGTGCCCGCATTGCTTTGGGCTCGGTGGCGATGCGTCCCTGGCGGTTAGAAGAAACTGAGCGCCGCCTGGCGGGGATGCGTATCGATTCGCCCGATGTGGCATCGGCGGTAGCAGCGGGTTTTGCACAAGCGCGTCCGTTGTCGTCCAACGCATACAAGATCGTGCTAGCCCGTAACGCGGTTATTCGCACGCTGGAGCTCGCAGCGGGAGCCAAGGTATGAACGATCAAGGTCATTCGATCCCCAGGCTGGACGGCCCGGCCAAAGTGACGGGTGCGGCGCATTATGCGGGTGACCAGCATTTGGCTAATCAGCTGTATGCGGTGATTGTTGGCGCAACCGTGCCAGCGGCGCGCATTGACACGATCGACACCAGCGCGGCACTGCAAATCCCTGGCGTCGTCCGCATCCTGGTCGCATCCGATCTTCCGAAGGTTCATGCCGACCTTGAGAAGATCACCGTGCCACCGCTAGCTACCCGCTTCATGCCGATGCAGACCGCGGACGTCGTCTACGAGGGCCAACCTGTGGCGATCGTGCTCGGCGAATCGCTTGAAGCTGCGGAAGAGGGTGCCGCTCGCGTACGTGTCAGCTACACACGTAATCGATTCGTCGTACCGGATACAGCCAGTATCGAGCTGGCTGATCCCAGTAAGGGGAACTACTCCAAGTCCAGTGCACTCGAATTCCGCAAAGGTAATCCGGAAAGTGCGTTGGCTGCCGCCCCGATCAAGGTAACGGCGACTTACACGCAACCCTCACGCCACGCGAACCCTATGGAGCCTTCAGCGATCCTGGCAGCTTGGGACGGCGATCACTTGACGGTTTATGACAGCGTGCAGCACTTGCCGGCGGTACAGAACACGCTCGCTGCTGCTTTCGGACTATCGGCTGATAGTGTGCGTGTGATCTCGCCGCACACTGGCGGAGGCTTTGGTGCGAAAGCCTTTGTCTGGCCGCACGAGATTCTTGCCGCGATGGCCGCTCGCGTCGTCAGGCGGCCGGTCAAACTGGTGCTCAGCCGCCAACATATGTACGGCATGGTGGGCCCTCAGCCACAGATCGAGCAGCGCATACGGTTGGGTGCGGATCGATCCGGCAAACTGCTCGGGATCGAGCACGTGGCGATCAATGTTACCGGGGTCACCGATGACTACGTAGAATTTGCTGCGGTGCCCGGACGTTCGTTCTATGCATGCGAGCACATCACCACTAGCCAGCGGATTCGGCGTGGCCATATGACCTTGCCGACGTTCATGCGATCGCCATGGGACGGTCCTGGCTCCTGGGCATTGGGCTCGGCGATGGACGAATTGGCGAAGTTACTGAATATCGATCCGCTTGATCTTCGCCTGGCCAACTACGCCGAAGTTGATCCGGAAAGCGGCAAGCCGTGGTCGTCCAAGAAACTCCGCGAGGCATACGAAGAGGGGGCACGTCGTTTCGGCTGGCGTAACCGACTGAAGGGTGGTACGCGTGATGGGCATTGGAGAATCGGCAGCGGCATGGCTGATTGCAGCCAAGGGCAGGCACGCTTCCATTCAACAGCTCGTGTTCGCCTGAAGGTCGATGGCAGCGCGCAGATCGAATCGAGCTTCTGCGATATCGGCACCGGGCCAGTGACGGTGTTTTCCCAGGTGGCAGCCGATGTACTAGGTCTGGATCCTACCCGGATAAAGACGCTCTACGGCGATACGACGCTACCGTATTCGGGGCCGACTTATGGATCGGGCACCACAATCAGCACGGGCGCGGCAGTCCAGCAAGCGGCGCAGAGCGTAAGGGCCAAACTTGCGGCGTTGGCCGGATGGCCAGCTCATGACGTCAGCATGAAGCACGGGCATCTGCTTTATCAGGCCCAATCCCGTAGCATCGAGGCAATCATGCGCTCGGCCGGGGCGGAGGAGCTCGCCTCAGATGGCAGTTTCGATCTCCCCGGGGGAGCGTTCGTAGACATGGGAGCCCCCGCATTCCCTGCGCGCAGTTTTGGTGCCGTCTTTGTCGAAGTGGGTGTCGACCCTGAACTCGGCCTGGTGAGACTGCGTCGCGCCACGGCCGTTTACAGTGCCGGCCGGATCATCAACCCACGCACATCTCGCTCGCAGATGATTGGCGGGATTGTCTGGGGCTGGGGCATGGCCACCATGGAAGCCAGCCACTACGAGCCGACGTTGGGCCGCTGGTATGCAAAAGATCTTGCCGGCGTCGCGATCCCGGTCAACGCAGATATCCCTCCCCAGATCGACGTTGGCTTCGTGGACGAATTCGATGCTAATGCAGGCCCCCTGGGGGCCAGGGGGATCGGCGAACTGGCTGCGACTGGCGTGGCGGCCGCGGTCGCCAACGCTGTCTTTGACGCCGCTGGAGTGCGCATAAGGAACCTCCCCATCACACCTGCCAGCCTACTTGAGCACCTTGCTAAAAAGGCCGAGTCATGAGCACTTAGAAAGCGTTTATTGGTTGTTGCGCTGCCGTTCATTAGTGCTATGTGCTGGGTTGTTACTTGGCCTTCTCGTGCTCAGCAAGACCCGTCGCCTTGTAGTCGTACGACGGATAGAACTCCGTGCGATACACGCCCCAGGCAGTATCTTCGAGAACACGGTTGACCTCCCGAATACGCGATGCAGGCAGGCGAAGTGTGATGACCTGGCCGATACCCATGGCGACGTACCAACTCAGAACTTCGACACCCTTTGGCGGAAACGCCTTGTAGAAACCTTGCTTCGCCAGTTGGGTGTTCAACTCACCGAGCGGTCGCGATTGATCGTGCCGCAGAAAGATGGTGAGCAACACGGCATTGTCTGGCGTTGCTGCCGCCGCACCGGCTCGCGGAGCTTCAACGGTTTGCGCGCGAGTCATGACGCTCCAAGAGAGAAGTGCCACCAGCACAACTGCGAAGCAGGAAAGTCGGGGCGTGTCGCGAACTCTGTTCCCTGCGCTCATGGCGTTCTCCTCGGGGATGCGCCTTGCATATCCATCACTGATTGGTGCTTGGAGTATCAGGTGCGATCTTTAATGGGGACTGTCGTTTGACATCAATTGCTGCCAGAGCCCCACGACCGAAATGCTGGCAGTGCCAGTTGCGCAGGACTTCTCAATGGCTCTTTCTGGATTGATCCGATCAAGCATGTCACGGGCCATCTTCACGCAGGTACTAGCCTTCTACGACGAAGGCACGGTGAATCTCTTCGCCAATTTGAAGATGGGCTGTATGGCGGCGTTGCCACTAGTAGACGTCAACCCTTCCATTTTTATTTATACACTCCCTCGCCATAGGGCAGCAACACTCCCACCTCGTAGGACACTAACTATGTACGCTATTACTGGCATCACTGGACAGGTCGGCGGCGCGCTCGCGCGGACGTTGCTCGCAGCAAACAAGTTCGTTCGCGCTGTCGTGAGGCGAAGGAATGGGCCGAGCGCGGCTGTGAGGTCGCGCTGGCAAGCATGGAGGGCTTGCATGCTCTGACTGGCGCATTCAATGGGACGGAGGGCGTCTTCATCTTGCCGACAATCGGAGTTTGATCCGGAACCCGGCTTTCCTGAAGCGCGCCGTGATCGATACCGTGAAGACGGCTCTTGAAGCAGCGTGTCCCGGAAAGGTGGATACCTGCGATTAAACGGTTACGCGCGACACGCTACGAATCGGAGTGTGTCGGCGGTTCCATAAATCCTTGCGCCGGCGCATCGAAGTCGTCATCCGGCGGTATTTCATACGCGCCGGACAAGGACAGGTTTGATTCCAACATGTACTTGCGATCGGCCGGCATGGCGCCCATGAAAATCGTGACCAGCGCGTCGACGGCCGCGACGGCGCGCTTGGCATTGGCAAGGGTGAGTTCCTTCTCTAACTTGGAGTCGGGGATATCGATCTCGGTCTTATGCTGTTGCGCGCGCGCTTCCTCGGCGTTAAGCCAACGCTTTGACTGAACGTCTTCCGGCTGTGGATGCGCGATGCGATTGCGTAACCGCACCAACCAGCCAAGGGATTGCCAGGGCTCATGCCCGGGCTGCATGTCGATGGCGAGCGCCTGACAAATCAGGCGAAGTTTCGGCAGCGGAGAGAGACGGTCGAAGTCGCTCCAACGCTCGATGACGAGGTTGCCGGCCGAATTAGCCAGGGCTTCAACGGTTAGAGCGCTCATCGCAATTGTGGTCAACGCCGCTTGACGTTGACCGCAGGCATCTTTCCGTGGACTTTCCGCCGCCTCACGGGCGGTTTCAAGCAACAGGTGATGCGCGGAGAAATAGCGATGCTCTTGCGCAAGGTAATGGTTCGGCGATGGCCGTTGATCCTTATAAGGATCGACGTAACCGAACTCAGTATCCGGACTCATCCTTCAGTACTCCACTCGCATTCTGACCAGGATTGCCATTGTCGGTTGACGAATCGGTGTCGCGTTCTGTATTCGATATGGTTTACTTGAGATCGTCTTGAATTTCTTGTCTTCGCTTATCGGGATTGCTCTGATATCGGCTGAGCCACTAGGTGAAGGATCTGCGCCCGCGGCGCGCGGTCTTTTCTTCGGAAATTGCTGGGCTCGGCGGGGTGACACTTCCGGATTCAAGGCAACCGTTAACCTATTTTTTGGCCCTGAGGCTCAAGGCGTGAGGCTCCTGTGGACGTCAAATGATGACGTGTTCTGATCGACTTGTCTTTATCGGAGGGCTAGGGCGTCCGGCTAGCGAGCTGGAGCACGTAGGCCACCACGTCTTAAGACATCCCGAGGCGTAATGCATCTTCTGGGGTGCGATTACCCAATTGTGGCACGGTCGTCTTCATCCACCGTCCCATGACCTCTTGCCCTCCTAGGAGATCCGCAAACTTATTCGCAAACAGATCGGCCGTGTATTCAAATTGCCCCTCTTTTGGAGAGGCATTTCGCCGTTGCTGATGTCGTTCGCGTATCTTGGCCAAAATCGTCCAACAGGCTGTTGGACAATTTGAGGCTTTAATTTGGTCAACAGGTTGTTGACTAATTTGGCTCAGCGCGGCACTTGAGCCTATTTGGGCAGCAGGTTGCTGCCGATTGATGGAGAGTGCCGCGTAGCTCACCAAGCTGCGGGCCTATTCCATACCGATGGCATGCCCGACAGTTCGACCAGATGGACGCCGTATAGCCCACGGGTCAGCCCGGCGGGTAAACGACCTCGAGCTCACAGTGAAGGGGACAGTTGCAAGACCCGCAGGGTCTGCTTTCTGCAATAGCTGGCTTGACCCCTGCTGACGAACGGCCGCCCCAGTCGCTCAGCGGTACCAGGCCCTGTGCGGCCAAACTATGCTTTCCAAGAAATCATAATTTGGCCATTCCGGCCAAACTATGCTTTCCGCCACAAAGGCGTGTAGAGGTCAGCTAGTTGGTGGGCCCACGAGGACTCGAACCTCGAACCAAAGGATTATGAGTCCTCTGCTCTAACCATTGAGCTATAGGCCCGTGCAACAGTGAAAGTTTAGCGTAGCGTCGCGCTGTGCACGAGGAGTTAGTGCGGCAGGCGTTGTGGCGTTTGCCAGAAATGAAGAAGCCTCGCGTTGGCGAGGCTTCTTCGATGTCACGATGTTGCTTGCTTATTCGACGTCGAGGAACGAGCGCAGTTGTTCGGAGCGGCTCGGGTGGCGCAGCTTGCGCAGGGCCTTGGCTTCGATCTGACGGATCCGTTCGCGGGTGACGTCGAACTGCTTGCCGACTTCTTCCAGCGTGTGATCGGTGTTCATATCGATGCCGAAGCGCATGCGCAGCACCTTGGCCTCGCGCGGAGTGAGCCCGGCGAGTACGTCACGTACGGTTTCCATCAGGCCGGTCTCAGTGGCCGAGTCGATCGGGGAACTGGCGTTGCCGTCTTCGATGAAGTCGCCCAGGTGCGAGTCCTCGTCGTCGCCGATCGGGGTCTCCATCGAGATCGGTTCCTTCGCGATCTTCAGCACCTTGCGGATCTTGTCCTCGGGCATCTCCATTTCCTTGGCCAGTTCTTCCGGCGTGGCCTCGCGGCCGAACTGCTGGAGCATCTGGCGGGAAATGCGGTTCAACTTGTTGATCGTCTCGATCATGTGCACCGGGATACGGATGGTGCGCGCCTGGTCGGCGATCGAGCGGGTGATCGCCTGGCGGATCCACCAGGTCGCGTAGGTCGAGAACTTGTAGCCGCGGCGATATTCGAACTTGTCGACGGCCTTCATCAGGCCGATGTTGCCTTCCTGGATCAGATCGAGGAATTGCAGGCCGCGGTTGGTGTACTTCTTGGCAATCGAGATCACGAGGCGCAGGTTCGCCTCGACCATTTCCTTCTTCGCACGACGAGCCTTGGCTTCGCCGCTGGCCATGGCGCGATTGATGTCCTTGATGTCGATCAGCGGCAGGAACAGCTTGCGCTCGATGGTGGCGAGCTTTTCCTGCTCGGCATCAATCGCTTCACGGTGGGCCTTGATGTTCGGCGACCACTTCTGGCGCTTGCGGCCCAGCTCGGCCACCCACTCGAGGTTACCCTCGTTGCTGGGGAAGGTCTTGATGAACTCGGCCTTGGGCATCTTCACCTGCTTGACGAAGATGTCCATCAGCACACGCTCGTGATGACGGATGTCGTTGACCACTTCGCGCAGCTTGCGCACGAAGCCGTCGATCAGCGCGGACGGCAGCTTGAGCTTGAGGAACTCCTCGGCCATCTGATCGCGCAGCTTGACGATCTTCTTGTCGGTGATGCTGGCGGCTTTCGGCGCTGCCTTCTGGAACTTGCCGTAGTAGTCGCGCAGCAGCTCCATGCGGCGCTTGACCTCTTCCGGATCGGGACCGGTCGGGCCGGCTTCTTCCTCGTCCTCGGTGGCGGTCTCGTCGTCGTCGGCGGCGTCAGCGTCCTCGCTGACCTCGGGCTCCGGCGCCAGCAGTGCGGCAGCTTCCTTCTCTTTGCGGGCGAGGTCGGCGGCTTCTTCCAGGTCGAGGAAGCCGGCCAGGATTTCACTGAGGCGGCGCTTGCCGTCCAGGTGCTGGTCGTATTCCTCAAGCAGCAGCTCGATGGTCAGCGGGAAGCTGGCCAGCGCGGTCTGCACCTGGCCTAGGCCTTCTTCGATGCGCTTGGCGATGGCGATTTCGCCTTCGCGCGTGAGCAGCTCGACGGTACCCATTTCGCGCATGTACATGCGCACCGGGTCGGTGGTGCGGCCCACCTCGGCGTCGACCGCGGACAACAGCGCCACGGCTTCTTCGGCGGCAGCTTCGTCGTCGGTGCTGCTGCCGGCCTTGTCGGCGAGCGGGTCAGCATCCGGCGCGGCGTCGTGCACTTCGATGCCGACGCCCTTGAGCACCGCCATGATGTCTTCGATCTGCTCCGGATCGACGATGTCGTCGGGGAGGTGATCGTTGATTTCGGCGTAGGTCAAATAACCCTGCTCCAGACCTTTGGAGATGAGTGCTTTGATTTCCGACTGTTGCTCGTGGGGAGCTTTGCTATTCATTAACCGACCGCCGCGGGGTTCAAGAACCGGACATTATAGCGATGTGCTGCTTTTTTGACCAGTTTTCAAGTGGGAAAATATTCTAAAAGGGTACGCAAAAATCACGCCAAATCGCGGCCTTGCGCTGCTTTTTGCAGAGATCGCATTGCGCATGGCTTGCCGCTGCTCGTTCAACCGGTGTCGAGCCAGAAAGTCACTGGGCCATCGTTCACCAGCTGGATCTTCATATGGGCACCGAAGCGGCCAGTTTCCACCCCCGGATGCGTCGAACGCGCCAGCTCCAGCAGCCGATCGAACCAGCGCCGACCGTGTTCCGGCGTCGCTGCGCTGGTGAAACTCGGACGCATGCCGGAACGGGTGTCGGCCGCGAGGGTGAACTGGCTGACCAGTAGCAGGCCGCCGCCGGTATCGGTGAGCGAACGGTTCATGCGGCCGGCGTCGTCGGCGAACACGCGGTAGCCGAGCAGGCGTTCGAGCATGCGTCGGGTCTGGGGCTCGCCGTCATCCGGCTGGACGGCCACCAGCGCCAGCAGGCCTGGACCGATGGCGCCGATGGCTTCCTCGTCGACATCGACGCGGGCAGAGAGTACGCGCTGGATCAGGGCAATCATGGCCGCACGGAAAGGGACGAGGCGCCCAGCTTAAAACCACCTTGTGGCCGGCGAAAGCGGTCGATCACCGGCGCAGTGTTGGACAGACTCTGAGTCCACTCCCGTAAACTGGGCGGATGCGTGCCGACATGTACCTCATCTATCTCCTCCTGCGCCTTTTGGGTCGCTTGCCTTTGCGTGTGTTGCACGGCATCGGCAGCGGCATCGGGCAGCTGACGCTGTGGTGGCGCAGCCGCATGGTGCAGAACACTGCCGTGAACCTGCGTATCGTGCGGCCGCAACTGGATGACGCGGCACAGGCCGCGTTGTTGCGCGAGGTGTTGATCGAAAGCGGCAAGTCGGCCACCGAAATCGTGAAGATCTGGGGCGGTGGTGCGGAGCGTGCGCTGGATCTGGTTCGCGAAGTGCGCGGCGAAGCGCTCTTCGATGCCGCGCTGGCCACGGGCAAGGGCGTGATCATTGCCGCGCCGCATCTGGGTTGCTGGGAGTTGTTGAACTATTGGCTATGCCGCAAGACGCCGATGGCGATCCTGTATCGGCCGCCGCGGATCGCCGCGATCGAGGGGCTGATGCGCAAGATGCGCGGCGCGCTGGCGCCGGAGCAGGTGCGCGCCGACGGTGCCGGCGTGCGCACGCTTTACAAACGGCTGAACGCGGGCGGCACGGTCGGCATCCTGCCGGATCAGAAGCCGCGTGCTGGCGAAGGCGAGTTCGCGCCATTCTTCGCGCGTGATGCGCTGACTATGGTGTTGCTGCCGCGACTGGCGGCGCGTACTGGAGCGACCGTGCTGTTTGCGTTCGCCGAGCGATTGCCGCGTGGCGCGGGTTATCGCATCCATCTGCTGCCGGCGCCGCAGGGGCTGGCGGATGCCGACCTGACGGTTGCCTGTGGCGCGCTCAACCAGGGCGTACAGGCCTGCGTCGAGCTGGCCTTTGCGCAATATCAGTGGCAATACAAACGCTATTCGGCCGACGACCGGCCCAGCCCCTACGACCGCGAAAACGGCTAGGAAAGTAGGTTGGGGTGAGCACAGCGAACCCCAACGCAGCGACCTCGCGGCGATGACTGGCTCCGCAATGTTGGGGTTCGCTGTGCTCACCCCAACCTACGTCGGTGGCTCGCTGCTTTACGGCTTTTCCAGGCGGCGCAGAAACACGGTCATTTCTTTTTCGGCCTGTTTGTCGCCGCGCTTTGCGGCGGCGGCGATCCCGCTGCGCCAGGCCTCGGCTGCCGCCTGCAGCTGGTCGGCCTGGAGATAGGCCTTGCCGAGCAGCTTCCACGCCGCCGAATAGGTCGGATCGAACGTCACGGCGCGGTGCAATTCTTCCGTCGCGGCAATCGCGTCACCCTCACCGAGCAGCGCGTTGCCCAGCGAGAAACGCAGCAGCGCGCCGTCGCGCTGGCCGCCGCACTGCTTGCGCAGGCTGGCGATCAGTGCCGACGTCATGGCGGTGTGCGATTGCGGCGACCGTCGGCCGGGTAGATCTGGGTCGGCTGAGCCGGTTCCGGCGGTGTACGCCCGCTGCGCAGGTCGGCCAGCGAGGTGGCCGGCCAGATCACCACCCACGACGAACGGAACGGCTGCACCAGCAGTGCGTAACGCAGGTCGTTTGCATCCAGCTGCCCGGGGTGCGTCACGATCAGCCCGTTCGGATGAGCGTGCGCGAAATCCACCAACGAGTTGCCTTCTTCCGTTAGCGGGACGATCGGGTGCAGCAAGCGCCCGGCGAAATGGAACTCGCCCTCATAGTCACCGACATTGCCGATGGGCTGGTTGGCGCTGTCCGCCGAATGCAGCAACTGGGCGGCAGGAAGCAGGTCGTAGTGGGGCCACAGCGTCAAGGTAAACAAGGTGTTGAGGGCGAGCGTGCCGACCAGTCCGGCCACCGCCAGCCGGCGCAATTCGCCGCGCCCGCGCAGCAGCAACAGACCTCCGAGCAGCACGAACACCACGCCGAAGTAGCGGCTGTAGGGCGCGGCTGCGTCCGGCCATTCACCGTGCAGGTAGTTGTTGGCCACCAGCACCGGCAACAGGAACAAGAGCACTCCAAAGCCGACGCCGCCCACGCCTAGCGGCCAGGTGCCGAACCAGCCGTTGTCAGCTAGTGCCGGGCGGCGTTCGCGCAGCACGGCGATGGCGCCGGCCATCAACAGCATGGTGCCGGCAAGCTCCGGCAGCAGGTAGTACAGCTGCTTGCCACGGATCAGCGAGAAGACGATGAAGGTTGGCAGCACCCAGCACAGCGCAAAGCGTAGACCCGGCTCCAGCGGGCGGCGCAACGTGCCCAGTGCCACCCAGACGCGGGGCCAGCCGATAAACGGAAACAACAGCATCGGCAGCATCAGCACATACCAGGGCACCGGATGCGCGTGACTTTGCAGGTGCTGTTGCGAGCTCACGCCATGAATCACCCGGGCTGCGGTTTGCGTGAAGAACAGCCGGTGCCGGTACTCATCGCCACCGGCAAAGCCTGCCGGCAGCGCCCATGCCAGCAAGATCACCAGGCCGAGCAGCACGGACAGCGCGCCGCGGCCATACCAGCGCCCGCGATGCTCGCGCGCCCAGTCGCTCCACAGTGGGCCGAGCAGCCATGGAAAAATGACGTGCAGCAGCATCACCGGGCCCTTGGTCAACAGGCCCGCACCAATACACAGCCCAAACAACAGCCAGCGCGGTTCGCAGCGATGCAGCTTCGGAGTCAGGCATAGCAACGCAGCCAGCGCCCATACCGCCAGCAATACGTCGTACATGATTTGCAGGCCAAACAGGAACGCATAGCCCAGGGCCAGCAGCATCCATGGCGCCGCCTTGGTCATCCACGGCCGGTTCGGAAACAGCCGGCGCGCGAGCATGGATATCAGCACCAGTTGCGCGCCGCCGATCAACACCTCGAGCACGCGCGGCCAGATATCGTCGACGCCGAACACGAACCAGCCGGCGTGGATCAGCCAGAACAGCAGCGGCGCTTTCTCGCTGTAGGGCTGCCCGTTGTTGTACGGCACCAGCCAGTGGCCGTGGCTCCACATTTCCCACGCGACGGCTAGGGTGCGGGTGGAATACAGCGGCATCGGTCCGTGCGAAAAGATCGCCAGCAGGGCCACGAATGCCCATAGCGGGAGCCAAGGCCATACGGCACGCAGGTGTTCGGAACGGCTATAGGCGCTGACGGACACGGGCAGACTCGATGGGAGGTAGCGTAGTGGGTGATTCTAGCCCGCACTGAATGTTCGCAAGGCTATCTGTGCAAGATCCGTCGCGGGCTATGGAAAGATCGTCAAACGGCTGTCAGGCGGGTCCCCAATAGCCGATGCGCCGGCGTAGCCTCAGCTTTCGCCACAGATTCAGGGGCTTGTGGCGCCGATTGCGCGCGCCGGCAGCAACGAAGGCATCGATGGCGTCCAGCACGCGTTCGCTGGAATGGCCATCGCGGTAGGGATGGATGGCATCTGCATGCTCGCGGATCGCCTTGAGCAGCTCAGGCGGCCGCGCCAGCGCCCGCTCGATCGCCGGCTCAAACTGCGCCGGATCGTCGATGTCGATCAGCTGCAGGCCGGGCCGGCGGTTTTTGAACGTCACCACCGGCTTGCCAGTGAGCAGGAATTCGCTGAGTGCGGACGAGGTATCCGAGCACATCAGGTCGACCTGCGGAAACAGCTCCAGGATGTTGTCGTTCTCGGCGAACGTGAGGTACTCGTTCTGCAGCGCCTTGTAGCGCGCTACCGTTTCGGGATTCATCTTGGGATGGAAGCTGACAATCCAGTGCCAGCGACCGTCGCGTGACAGCCGCTGCACTTCCTCGTACAGCGTGTCGGCCGCGCTCCACTTGGGCGAAAACGTGGAGTGGTACAGGATCACCGGTGGCTTGCGGACATCTGGCAGCGGCCCGGCGATCTCGCGCATGAACGGGTCGAGTTTGGGCCAGCCGGTTTCGGTGACCGTGAAATGGCCGACCCGGTCGGCGATCTCCTTGAACTGCGCGGTATCACGCGGCCCGGTCGTGCAGTACAGGTCGAAGAAGCCGCGGATATAGATGTGCCGCGGTTTGCCGGCGTTGAAGCCGTGGAACGTCTCCACCTTCACGCCAGGGAAGAAGTGCGGCACGGCGTTGCTGGAGGTGATCACTGCCAGCGGGTTCCAGGCACGTACCTCGGTTACGCTGAGCAGACGCTCGCCAGGCATCAGGTCATCGGCACCGGGGCCGTCGAAGAACCATGCGGCTTCGTCGCCACGGGCGCGGATCGCTTCCTGCAGCGGGCGCAGAATCGCCAGCGCGTAGCGCTCCGAACCGTACAGCAGGTAGTGCTTCTTTGGAGCGGGCGTGTTCGAAGCCGGCTTGTCTGAAGTTGGTTTTGGCATGGTCAGCGATCGATTCCGTGCCGGGTGAGGGCGTTCGCCGCCAGTGGCAGCGATTCCGGGTTCTGGCGTATCTCGTAGTAACGCATACGCTTGTAAACGGCATACACGGCTGCGGTATGTGCAATCAGATAGCCGCGCCAGCCATCCAGAAAGCCGAGCCGGAAAAAATAATCCTTGATGAAGGTCAGCAGGAACAGGAACGGGGTCTGCCACATTCGCACAGGCTTGTTCTTGTCGTTCCAGTCGCGGCACTTCAACTCGGAATAGCGCAACGCCTTCAGTTGCTTGTGCACCAGGGTCGGATTGTTCACGTGGTTGAAGGGCGCGCGCAGCGTCGGCGCCGCGCCCTCGAAGCGCAGCGATTCGTGGACCCGAGCATCGGTCCAGCGCGCGCGATCGCGGTGGTACAGCCGAGCCATTTTTTCGCCCACCGCCGGTCGATACCAGCGCATCGGCGCGCCCATGAAAATGGTGCTGCGCCGCAGCCACGCGGCGCAGGCATCGCCGGCCATCAATTCGGGCAGGCGCTGCTGGAGCTCGGCGGCCAGCTCCGGCGTCAGATATTCATCGGCATCCAGTGCGAGAATCCAGGCGTGGCTGCACAACGTGGTGGCAAAGTTACGTTGCGGGCCAAAGCCCAGCCAGTCCTGGTGCACGACCCGGGCGCCATGCGCCTGCGCGACCGCGACGGTGTCATCGTCGCTGCCACTGTCGACCACCAGCTTTTCGGCCGCGAACGGCACGCTGTCGAGGCAGCGCGCAATATTGTCGGCCTCATTGTGGGTGATGACGACGAGGGTCAGTGGCAGGGTGGGCATCGGCGGATTCTAACCGATCCGTTCTGGCCGATCCGCCCCGTGCCTGCATGCGGAGATGCGCCATGGTGGGCCGAATGGGCTGTCAGCCCCGATGGGGGTTGTGCGTTCGGTATGATACGGGCACGGTGCATATTGCCGCTGCTGGAATTTCGACATTGATCAGCCGGAGAACGGATGTCCATGAGCAACAGTGTGAGTGAGGTCGCCTTCGCAAGAGATGCCGACCGCTTTGGCGGGCGACAACGTTCCTTGCATTCGCCGGTCAAGGTTGTTGCATGATCATCCAGCCCAAGACCTTTGCCGTCATCATCACCAGCTACAACTATCGTGATTTTGTGGTGGAAACTGTCGAAAGTGCGCTCGGGCAGAGCCGCAAGGCGGTGCAGGTCATTGTCATCGACGATGGTTCCACTGACGGATCGGATACCCTGCTGCGCGAGCACTATGGTGCGGACGAGCGGGTCACGCTGGTGTGTGGCGAGAACGGCGGGCAGCTTGAGGCTTTCCGGCGCGGCGTTGCGCTCGTGCAGGCAGACATCGTCTGCTTCCTGGATTCCGATGATCGCTGGGCACCCGATTACCTGGCTCAACTGGGCGAGTTGTACGACGCGCGCGCCGAGATTGGTTTTGTCTTTTCGGACATGCGGCATTTTGGCCAGGAAGACCGGCTGGTAGGGTTTCATCCCAGCGCTGTCGATCTCGGCTACACCGCGATCATCACCTACGCCACAGCCCGCTGGTATGGCGCCCCTACTTCAGCGTTGTCGATGCGCACGAAGTGGGCCCGGCAGGTAGTGGATCTTCCCGAATCCTTTCGCGAAACGTGGCGTCTGTCGGCGGACAACTGCCTGGTTTTCGGTAGCAGCGTGCTCGGCGCGTACAAATATTATCTGCCAACAGGGAGCGTCTGGTATCGCATCCACGGC
>Ga0302182_10000136_pt1 | contig 50640 bp, 47 predicted proteins | sample I_Palsa_N3_1_FD_198781 | JGI IMG/M metagenome (GOLD analysis project Ga0302182, IMG submission 198781) | Peat permafrost microbial communities from Stordalen Mire near Abisko, Sweden - I_Palsa_N3_1 | ecosystem: Environmental > Terrestrial > Soil > Palsa > Peat permafrost | place: Sweden...
TTGGTGCGGGATGACGGCCTGAGTTGGAATTGATCACGAGCGTGTGTGCGCGACGAGTTCGGCGAGGCTGGAAACTTGCAGGTCTGGCTGGCCGTCTACGGCCTTGACCGCGCCTACGCCGGCTCGTGCTGATGGACGATTTACCCAAACAGTTGCGAGGCCGAGTGACTGCGCGGGAAGCACGTCGTGGTAGAGGCTTTGGCCGATGTGCAGGATTCGGTGGGCGGGCACGCCGACGCGACTCAACGCTAATTCGAAAATCTTCAACGACGGCTTGTAGGCTTTTGCCTGTTGTGCCGTGATGACCTGGTCGAATTCCACTCCGAGTTGAGGTTGGGTCGCGGCGAAAAGGTCGTTGTCCACGTTGGAAATGATGGCCAGGCGAAAACGTTTTTTTAATTCGCGAAGAGCGCTTACCGTGTCGGGCCAGGGTTTCCATTGCGGAAGAGAATCGGGCAGGGAGCGGACTTCTTCGTCCGTGGGCGTGAATCCAAGTTGCGCACCGAACTGCTGTACGACCGACTGAAGCACTTCGCGATAGCGGCGATACTCTCCGTGCTCGGCGCGGGCTTCGAAATCTCTGTAGAGTTGAAGAATGGTGGCGTCGTCGAGATTTTTGTCGTGCGCCGCTAGGATGCGGCGCAGGCTGGCGAGAATTCCATCTTCCCAGTTGATCAGCGTGCCGTAACAATCAAAGGTGAAAATCTCGAAGCGATTGAAGTCGAGCATGGTCGATCACTCGCGCGCGGAAGCTTAAGACTTGAAACCGGGCAGTATCGGCGTTGCCTCGCTCGATTCGCTGCCGGGCTCCGGTTCGGGCTCAGCCGGGGAATCCTCTGCAGCGGCAGCGGGTTTCGGTGTAAGAAATTTTGTGCTGTTCAGCAATGGGCGCCCGAGCGAGGCGTTGTAGCTGGTCCAGGGGCTTTCGAGGTCGGCCTCGCGCTCGAAGTGGGCGCGCATGGCCTCCATTTTGGAATCGAGGTCGTCCATATAGTGCAGCAGCAGCGCTTCGGGAAACATGGGCAACTTAAGCGAGCCGAATTCGTACTGGCCGTGATGGCTGATGATGAGGTGCTCGATAAGAATTTTGAGTTCGGCGGGAAAATCCGGGACGAGCGCAAGCTTCACTTGCAACATTTCAAGTTCAATGATCATGTGCCCGAGAAGCTGGCCGCGCGTTGTGTAGGAAAACGAACGATTGTAGGCAAGCTCGTGAATCTTGCCGATGTCGTGGAGAAATACTCCGGTGAGCAGCAGATCGCGATTCACCTGAGGATAATTTCTGCAGACCAGATCGCAGGAGCGGCAGAGTGAGACTACGTGGTCGAGCAGGCCGCCGATATAGGCGTGATGCAGGGTCTTGGCGGCCGGAGCGTTGCGGTACGCGGCCGCAATTTCCGGATCGGACATGAAGGCCTGCACCAGTGCCTTGAGATGGGGATTCTGGAATGAGGCGATGAAATCGGCGAGCGACTGCCAGAGCTCGTCGACATTCTTCGTGGTCTTGGGAAGATATTCGGAAAATTCGATTTCGGTTTCGCCCAGCTTGCGCAGCTTATGAATCGTTAGCTGGAAGCGGTTCTTGTATTTGTTGACGAGGCCTTTGACTTTGACGAAGTCATCCTGCTCGAAGACGTTGAGCACTTCTTCGACGTTATCCCACATCTTGGCTTCGAGCTGACCGCTGCGGTCGCCGAGGGTCAGAGCGAGATACGGCTCACCGGTTTTCTTGGGCTTGATTTGCTTGCTGACCACGACGAAGTTGGAGGTGATGATCTTGTTTTCGTGGCGGGTGCAATCGCAGATGTAAAACTCTTTCATTCTTCATCAGTGTAAATCAGAAAGCGGGAGGATGGTGCGTTTGGGCGAGCTGGCGCTGACTGAGGTCGTGATGCGGCGCCTCGCTTCGCTTCGGCGGACAGCCGAGGCGGCTGTCTCCACATGAGCTGTGGCTGTAGCGTCCAGCGACGCGGCCGACTGTCCTTCCGTCGGCCTCTTAGATTATGCCCAGCTTCTTTTTCTTTTTCAGCTTCTTTGAGTCGGAGGGCTTTGCTGAGGCGGTTTCGATTGGCTTGGTCTGGTTGGGGCTGGCGCCGCTGTCGACGTAACCGTCTTTGTAGTTGATGTAGGCCTCTTCGCGCAGCTTGGTGAGATAGGCGCGGAGTGCGGGCTGGAGCTTTTGCATGTAAAGCGCGTCCATGATGCGGGGCTCGATATCTTTCATCGTCGGAATGCCCGCGGTCTGGTGGGCGGTGACCTTCAAGATGACATAGCCCTGTTTGGTGCGAATCACGTCGGTGACTTCGCCGGCCTTCATGGCGAAGGTTTTATCTTCGAGTTCCTTGGCGAGTGTGCCGCGCTTGAATGCGCCGAGATCGCCGCCCTGCGAGGCCGACGGTCCTTCAGATTCTTTCTTCGCCAGATCTTCAAACTTGGCGCCAGCGCGAATTTGTTTGAGCAAGTCGTTGGCCTTGGCTTCGGCAGCGGCTAGAGCCGCGGCATCGTCGGCTTGTTTGGCGGCCGGATCCTGATTCTTCGAAGCTTTCGGGGCGACCAGAATTTCGCTGAGCTTTATCGACTCGGGCTGCTCCATCTCATTCTTGTGCTCATCGTAGAACTGCTGTTCCTCTTCTTTGGTGAGGCTCACGTGAGAACCGACCTGGTCCGCAATTACCTTTTGCGTGATGATCCGGTTCCGCATGTTTTGCTTGAAGTCTTCGTAGGAGATGCCCTGGGCGGTGGCGGCTTTCTCAAGCTCTTCCATCGAATCCAGCTTCATGTCTTTGCGCATCTGGTCGAGTTGTTTGATGAGGTCGGTATCGCCGGTAATGTCGAGGTCTTTGCCCTTTGCCAGCAGAAGTTGCTGGTCGACGAGATCGCGCAGGACATCTTTTTCGCGCTCGGCGTAAAGTTTGTCGGCATTCGCCGCGTCCTGCTGCTTCACGTCATCCCTGAGTTGGTCTTTGCTGCGCTGAAACTCGGACAGGGTAATGATTTGTCCGTTCACGCGCGTGATGATTTCTTCGACCACCTGCCCCGCGCAGTACACGGGCAGGCATGACATAGCAACGAGTATCAGAACCAGTTTCTTCATAGGAGTTTTGGATGGGCCGCCAGGCTGCCCTGACTTATGGACAGCAAGACTTGCGGACGATAGCCTTGCCGTTATTTTACTACTTCCGGTGGGGGCTTGGCCTGTCTGGATCAGTTGGATGCGCTGGCGCGGCGGCCGGGTTTGCTGCGGGTGTAGGTTAGGCAGTCCTCACGAGCGCGAGGGCAGTCATGTCATCGGGATCGACGGCTTCGCAGGTGAACTCGCCCACGGAAGTTAAAATGCTGGCGCACACCGCCTGAGCGTTTGATGAGGTGCCGGCTTGCAGTCGTTCTTTCACGCGTTGCAGGCCGAATTCGAGGTCTTCGGCTTTGTCGTCTTTGCACTTGCCCTCAACCACTCCGCGCGAAACCAGAAGAAGGACCGCGCCTTTTTCCAGAGCGACAGTGGGAGCATCGCAGGTGGCATGCGAAAAAAGGCCGAGCGGCAGGCCGGTCGAGGCGAGTTCGACCGTGCCCGTGCTGTCGCGGAGCAAGCCGGGCGTGTGCCCGGCGTTGGTGTAGCAGAGTGTGCCAAATTTTTCGTGATAGCAGCCGATGAATGCGGGGCAGGCATGAACTCCGGCGGCGGCTTCCATCAGATCGCGGTTTAGTTGGAGGCAAAGCGTGACCATCGCCTCGGATTCGTTGATATCGGGCGGTGCAAACAGTGCAGTCCCCCGGGTGCGAAATATGTTCTGTGCGACCGATAGGATGTGCTGGTTGCTCTCGCGGCGTCCGGCAAGATCGAGCAGGCCGAACAATATTCGTTCAGGGCTGACTCGCACTGAGTCAAAAAAATCTCCAGCGACGCGTTTGCCTAAGGTGCTGGCGGCGATCTCCGCGCCCTCAATTTTCGGAAACTCGTTTGGAACAGGTTCGACTGCGGCGGTCGGCTCGGGCACGTCAGAGTGGAATAGTGAGCACATTGGAGGACTAATGCCGAAACTAGCACAAGCGTCGACCGCGGGCAATGGGGCGAACGCTACATGCAGAAAGCTTGTGGCTACTTGCCGTATTTATCGCCGAGATACTTGTCCAACTCGGATTCGAGCTGGCCGTAGTCGGAGTGAATGGTCGCGCGCAACGCCGATTCCGTAGAACTGCCCTGGCTGAGAAGTTGCAGAATTTTCTGGACGTCGCCCATCCCGTAAGAATCGTTGATGTAGGAAACCGCGGCGAGCGACTCGGCATAGGCCACGTAAGCCTGTGCGCTGGAGAGGTTCATGAAACTGCCTTCCAGCACGTTCAGCGGAATGTTATGTTGCGAATTAAACAGTTGAGATAACTGGCGGCCGTCGCTACCCAGAGATTTCGGTTCCTCAAGCTGCGCGATCCCCTCGTGCAGCCAGATCGGACAACGTCCAGCGGAAAGCTGATTGATGAAAGAGTGCGCCAATTCATGCTTCAAAACGTGAGCTAGCTCTGACGTCATGGAATTGAGCCCGCTGATCGGAATGCGGAGCTTGCCGTCGTTGAGCGCTCCCGACCATGACGGAGCGCGGGTTACGTCAAAAAAAGCCTGCTCGGTGTAGAGCGTTACCAGAATGTTGTCGCGCGGTGGAGTGCCGAGATCGCGGACTAGGTCGTCATAGTCGGACTCGAGCGCCGCGAGAATTTGTCCGCGGAATGCTTCTGAGGTCTGCTTGCCTTCGTAGTGCATGACGAAGTGGCTGCTCTCGCGCTGGGCGAAATCGGTTTCCACATTTTGTTCGCGCTGCGCTTTATCCAGATATTGCTGCACGGCGGGATCGGGACGCAGTTCGAGCGAATGCTTCCAGGACGCGATGGCATCTTTCGTGTGATCGGAAGCCTGCTGGGCATAGCCGAGCACTGTGTAGGCGTCGGGCGACCGGGGCGCGGCGCTCACTGCTCGCTGCGCGTAGGTGACAGCCTGGGAAGCGTTCCCCGTGCGCACCAGCAAGGCCGCGTAGTAAATAAGGACAGTTGAATTTTCCGGTTGGAAGCGAAGCGCGCTGTCGAAGTAGCGGCGGGCCTGGTCGATATTGCCGTGTTCGAATTCAAATTTTCCGGCGATGAAATCGGCGGTGGCGCTCAACTCCGGCTTACCTTTGCTCTCGAGCTTGGCCAGAGCGTCGGTGTCGACCTTGCCATCCTTAACAATGATTTGCGGAAGATCGCCCTCGTTGGCGAGACTATCAGCGGGCGTGAAAGCCGGGAGATCGGCGATACTTTTTCCGCCAGAAGATGCGGAGTGCACGGGCATGCCTCCGGCTTCGACGCGGTCTACAGAACTTTTGGGGATAGCATAGGTGTCATCGCCGATTTCGTATTCGTAGCGATTGCCGTTCTCGCGGACGTGGTCGACCAGGATAGTACGTCCATTTTTTAAATGGATCGTGTCCGCCGATGCCGCCCCGAAGGCGAACATCAGCATCATAGCTATCAGGATAGTGGCGCGAAGCCGCATCGAAGCGCATTCTAACAATAGGTCGGCCTCATACCTACGTGACGAAAGTACTGTTAAAACGCGGCTTAGCATCTATTCTTTTGGGCCTGCTCACGGCCTTCTTGCCTGTTCGGGCCTGGGGTCAGCAGGCGAGTCCTGTGCAGACCAGCCCCGCGCAGACAAGTCCCGAGCAGGTAAGTCTGGTACAGGCAGCCCCCTCGCAACCGCACCAGCCCGGACCGGCAGAGTCGCTTTATCTGGAATTGAGTAGTGTCGAACTCGATCCGGCGCGGGTCTTCCGCGTGCGCGGCGCGGCGCTGGATCGACCCTCGTTCCACATCACTTTGGAAGATGGAACCATTGCCTTCACCAAAGATGTGCTGGGCAGAATTACCGGTGCGTTCTTTGAGGGCGATGGCGAGGTGCTGCTCACTCCGCCCAATGATGTGGAACGAAAATCCATGAGCCTGTTTACGGGCATGGCGATTCTCGAAGAACGTTTCGCGACCGCTTACTTCCGATTCAACGACAACACTGCCAATGAGTTGCAGCCGGGGTTCAGGGCGCCAGAAGATCCCGAGGAATTTGTCACGAAATGGGATCCGACAGCGCGCAATCTGGCGCAGATGGAAGCCATGCGGCTGCTGGAAAGCTTCAGCGGGATGCTGCCTGTCGTGGGCGCGACCGGCTCAGAAAATGCAGCATTGTTAAGAACGCCTGATGCTGGCGACCGAATGTTGCATGCACGGCTGCAGGGAAGCAAGCTCGGCGTCTTCGATATCTTTTTTGATTCGACCGCCGGCGAACAAGTCGAGGTAGGGCAGAGCCGGAACGGAGACGACGGAATCACGTATTACGACATCTGGGCCTCGTTCGCGATCGAGAGTGCGGGACGCCGCAGGCCGGGCCGGAGCGAGACCGTGCCAACGCTCCCTGCGGAAACGGAAGTGCAAGAAGACGAGATTGTTGTACACAGCTATGTGATTGATGCCCACGTGAAACCACCGAAAGAACTTGATGCCGAGGTGGAATTGCAGCTTGATGCAGTGCGCGGCGGATCGCGATTTCTGGGGTTTGAACTGTCGCGGTTTCTGCAGATCCGATCCGTCGAGGCGGATGGGAAGCCGGTGGAATTCGTCCATAACCCGGCAGTGGTAGGCACGCGGTTGGCACGCAGCGGCAACGACCTGGTGGCCGTGATTCTGCCCGAGCCTGCGCGCAAGGGACAAAAGATTAAACTGCGCTTCGTCTACGGTGGAGAAGTGCTCGCGGAAGCTGGTAAGGGATTGCTGTACGTGGGCGAGCGCGGCACATGGTATCCCAATCGCGGGTTGGCCATGGCAAATTTTGATCTTACTTTTCACTATCCGCAGGAGTGGACTCTGCTGGCCACGGGCAAACCAGCGCCGCGAATCCGACAAACTGGTTCGCCGGGAGCGGGCGCCGAACAAGTGTCGCGTTGGGTATCGGAGCGGCCAATCCCCGTTGCAGGGTTCAACCTTGGCAAGTATGTGCGAGGCAGTGCACAAGCTGGCAACGTCATTGTCGAAACTTATGCGACGAGCGGAGTGGAGCGAGATTTTCCCAAGGCGCCGGTGACGACTGTTCCGTCGGATGCGCCGACGCTGCGGCCGGGCGGTGTTACTCCATCGTCCGTCGCTCCGAGCACGCCGATAATTCCTCCTACACCTTCACCGGCGCGAAATGCGACCGCCGTGGCGGAGGTTGCTGCGCAAGCCATTCGTTACTATGCGGATCGCTTTGGTCCATTTCCCTACAGTCAGCTGGCCTTGACTCAGTTGCCGGGGCGCGAGAGTCAGGGATGGCCGGGACTGATCTTCTTGTCCTCTTACGCATTTCTGACGCAGCAGGAGCGCGACGCATTTCACCTCGATCAGGTGCAAACTTTACTGCAACAGCGGGTTCCCGCGCATGAGGCCGCGCACCAGTGGTGGGGAGATCTGGTGATATGGGCTACATACCGGGATCAGTGGTTTTCTGAAGGCTTGGCGAATTATTGCTCGCTGATGATTCTTCAGGATAAAGATCCGGCGGGCTTTCGTTTGGTCATGGAGAAATATCGGAAGGACTTGGCAGAAAAGAATAAAGACGGAAGTGTTCTACAAGATGCCGGACCCGTGACCCTGGGAAACCGTCTGCTGTCGTCGCACTTTCCAGAGGGTTATGAAGCCATCAGCTACGGGCGGGGAACGTGGCTGTTCCATATGCTGCGCTCGATGTTAGAGGATGGGGCGGCTTTGGATTCGGGGAAAAATGGAAGCCGTAAGAATAGTAATAAGGATTTGACGGAAGATCCCTTCGCGCGATCTTTGCGAAAAGTGCGCGAGCGCTATGCCGGAAAAGCCGTCAGTACACGGGAGCTGCTGAATGTTTTTGCGGAGGATTTGCCGCCGTCGTTGCGGTACGAAGGCAAAGCATCGCTCGACTGGTTTTTGGATGGATGGGTGAACGGCGCTTCTCTCCCTAAGCTTGAGTTGCACGGAGTCAAGTTTGTGCCGAAGGCGAACGGTATGGCTGTGACCGGGGTGATAAAGCAAAAAGATGCTCCCGAAGAATTGGTGACGTCTGTTCCTATTTATGCCGTGGTTTCGGGCAAGCCGCCATTGCTCATAGGGCGCGTGTTTGCGGATGGACCCGAGACCTCTTTTCACTTATCCGCACCGCTTGGCACGCACAAACTTTTGCTCGACCCCAACGGAACCATCCTCACCGGTCCCAAGTAAGCAGCGGTTGGCTCTCGCCAAAGGCAAGACCTATTCCTGGAACGGAACTTTCTTTCGGAACGCGCGTTCCGAAACGGGCGCAGAAATCGAGAGGACGCAACATCCTAATAATTCCCTTGCTAGGTTAAGTGACTGAGTCGTATTCCACTTGCGCCGCATTGCGCCGAGAAAAACGGATGGCAGTCGAACTGCTGTAGAAGAAGCGGGCTTAAGCGCCGTCGAGTTGAACCCATTTAGTCAAGACAATGATTGAAGATGCCGTGCTCGTTGAGACCATTCCTGTCCCGGTATTCATGGAGGCCGAATCGTGGGGCCGGAGCGAAACAATTCTATTGGTGGAAGATGAAGAGTTCGTGCGGAAGGTGACTGCCGAGGTGCTCGAGGCCGCCGGCTACAAGATGGTGATTGCCCGGAGCGGCGCTGAGGCTTTGACCGCTTGCCGCAAATCGTCGCAACTGTTTGATTTGCTGCTAGCCGATGTCGTCATGCCGGGGATCAGCGGCCGCGAACTCGCGAATGAATTTGAATGCTTGTGTCCCCGTGCCCGGGTTCTGTTGATGAGCGGGCATGCAGGACAGTTGGCGTGGCGTCATATGCCGCTGTCTAGCACTGCATACTTGGCCAAACCATTCTCTGTGCGTGAGCTTCTGAGAAAGGTGCGTGAAACATTGGACACGAATCCGCTTGCTGCCGGAACTCTCGCTTAGCCCACCCCAGCTTTGCGGTAACGCGTGGCTTGAAGAATTTCTCGAGGTATCTGTGACAGGGGCACGATCCGGTCGAGTATTCCCATCTCCGCGCAAACTCGAGGCATGCCGTAGACTGCGCAAGTCGTCTGATCCTGGCCCACTGTGAAACCGCGCTCTCGATGAATGGCGCTCATGCCCTGCGCACCGTCCGATCCCATGCCGGTCATAATTATGCCCATCGCATGGGAGTGAAAAGCGGAGGCCACCGACTGCATCATCACGTCTACAGAGGGGGCGTGTAAGTGCTCTTCCGGGTTGTCGGAGAGGGAGATTACCGTTTGCGAATTGGCGGGATGCTCTACGGTCATCTGGAATCCCGCGGGAGCAATGTAGACCACCCCCGGCCGAACCGTTTCTTTATGCGAAGCCTCACGCACGGAAACCGCGCAAAGATTATTCAGTCTCTCGGCGAAAAACGCAGTGAAGCCGAGAGGCATGTGCTGCACGATCAGAATTGGAACGGGAAGATCGGCTGGCAGCGCCGGAAGAATCTGCTCAAGGGCACTTGGGCCTCCTGTCGAAATTCCCAGAGCGACAATCTCCGTGCTGGGGAGCGAGGCTCGTCTTATAGCCAGGTCCACGGCGTGAGGAGGCTTTCTGGGCAGGAGGAACCGCTCCTTGGCGCGCCACGATTCCGCCGCTGCCTTGATTTTTGCGACCAAGTCATCGCGGATGTCAAGAATATCCAAGGAAGCGGTTGAAAGTTGCTTGGGCACATAGTCGAAGGCTCCGGCGGCGAGCGCGCTAAATGTAGTTCCCGCATCTTTCAAAGTGGCCGAGCTTACCATGATGACAGGGCATGGGAACTGAGTCATGATGCGGCGGAGGGTCTCTAAGCCATCGAGACCGGGCATCTGCACGTCGAGGGTAACGACATCGGGATGGATGGTCGCGATTCTCTGCAAAGCTTCAGTGCCGCTGGCCGCAGTGGCGGCGACTGAGAGGTCCGCATCGGAAGCGACTATGCGGGAGAGCGCCGCCCGCATGAAGGCGCTGTCATCCACAATCAGGACGCGAATCGGCGGCTTGGCAGGCTCGAGAATCATGCGCGGTAAATGGCCCGGACGAGGCTGTGGACTTCGTCCATGTAAGAATCCAGTTCGAACGTGAGGCGAGCCCAGTCAAAATTCTTCAGTCCGGTGGAGATTTGGGCGAGCAGCGAGAAGCCGTCGTCTTCAAACAGGTTTACTTGGCGTTGTTCGGCGTAGCCGTAATTCAAGCTGCTCATGCGGCAGAGCAAGTCGGCAACGTGCACGAGCGCTACTAATCCCGAGTCCTGCGACGATTGCTCCGGGGAGTGATGATGAGTCACGACCGCGATCAGGTCGGGAGCAAGGCCCCAATTTTCTGCAAGCAGATGTCCGCTATCGCAGTGCGTAAACCCAAGCGATCTTTGCTCAGCTTCATGCAAGGGAATACCTTCCGCCCGGGCAATGTTGAAAGCTGCGCCGAATTCCTTAGGCAAAACCCATAGGTTGACGATGATTCCGAGATCGTGAAGAAGGCCTGCGAGATAAGCCTTCCCGGGATCGCACAAGTTGATCTTTCGCGCCAGGCGCCGGCAGACCAGCGCGCATCCCAGTGAATGCTCCCAAAAGACCGTAGGATCGATGCTGGTTTTGCCCGCCGGAAGCAGGTTCAGCACACCGCACGACATTGCAATATCGCTGATGTGATGCACTCCCAGGCTGACCACGGCTCCGCGTAATGACTCGACTCTCCCCCATCGGCCGGAACCGAACAGCGGAGAATTCGCCATGTGCAGGCACTGTGCCGCCAGAGATTTATCGCGCGCCAGGAAGTCTGTAATCTCACGCAAATCGATTTGCTCTACCGGTTGCTGCAGGTAGTGCAATAAAGGAGTAAGAACCGCCGGAATGGTCGGAATCTGACGCAGTCCGTCGAGCCGCTCCAGTAAGACCTGCTTTTCTACGAGCGCAGTCGTCATAGGGTCTTGCCCTCTGGTGGCGAGGATTCGCCTTTCACATAGGCGGTGGTTCCCGGCAAATGGACCAAGCGAAAGTCCTGACTCACTCCGAACAGAGACTCCGCCTGTCCGAGAAATAGATACCCGTGAGGCAGAAGATTATTGAAAAAGTGCCGAATGACACGGCGCTTGGAAGTCAGATCGAAGTAGATCAGCACATTGCAGCAAAAAATAATGTCAACGTTCTTCATGAGCGCCATGCGGGCATCGTCGGAGAGATTGAGCCGGCTGAAAGTCACGTTGGCGCGGACCATCGGATTTACCCGAAGCTGATCGCCAAAGGGAAGAAAGTATTTTTGCTGATGACGCGGCGTGAGGTTGCGCGTGCTGTATTTTCCGTACAGCGCTGCTTTGGCATATTCCAGCGAGCGCTGATTTAGGTCAGTGGCGATAATTTCAACCACCCAGCCTTCGAGCAGGCCCTCCGCCTGGTCCAGCAACGACATGCGCAGCGCGTATGGTTCCTCTCCGGTAGAGCAGCCCGCACTCCAGATACGGAGACGGCGCTGCGGGCCGTTGGCCTTAGCCGCAAGAACATTCGGAATTACGATGCGGCGCAGCGCATCGAGTTGCGGTGTGTTGCGGAAGAAGCACGTTTCTCCGATCGTGATCTCATTGAGTAAAGCGATGAGTTCCCCTTGCCGAATCGGACTGATCGTGAGGCACTCGAAGTATTGGCTCAGGGATTGCATGCCGAGGTTTTTCATACGGCGGCCGCAGCGCTCCCGCAGCAGACGGAGTTTGTTGTCCGGGTGAAAAATTCCAGCCACCCGATAAATCAGTTCGCGGATGCGCACGAGTTCGGGTTCGGGTGGCCCTTCCGTGATCGAAGCCGCTTGCATAGAAGGCGCGGTGGTCACGGATGCCTTTCCGATCCCTCCTATGCTGGCGACCTTCAGAATGCGCCGGCCGCACTTTTGCAACTCGTCAGCACGAGGAACACACGCCCCACAGAAACTTCATCGGCGCGGGATGAGGATTCCTTTAGGGGTTAGGGCGCCTTGGAGGCCGTGCCGAGGATGACGATGTCTACACGGCGGTTCTGCGCCCGCCCTTGCGGTGACGGGTGATGAGAAGCCGAACCAGTTCTGTGGCCCGGGCGCATCGAAGGTCACACGGATAACGTTCCGATTCGCACCGCTCAGATCGCTTCCAATTGGGAGCTTTCGACCGCTTCAGCCGCAGATGGCGCAGCACGCTCACACCATCGAGGTTGGGCAAGTTTAAATCGAGTATGACGAGGTCATAGTCAAACTCGCTGCCCATGGAGCGCGCCTGCTCGCCATCTTCGACGACGTCGACGGCATTAATGTTCCCCTTGCAGACCCTGGCGCACAAAGCCGGCCAGAGCCCCATCATCTTCTGCAATCAGAATCCTCATAAGTGGGCCTTAATCACTGCCTGATTCTAGTTAGGGAAGAACTCAGTTGAGACGGAAAGTCGATCGCACGAAAGTGTGTGTTTGCAGAAATGGGGTGGAGTTTCAAAAAGGGAGATGTTGTGCATGCGTGGCGGGCGCAGGCGGCGAGTTGCATAGGTCCCTTCGGCAAGTTCGGGGCGGGTGGCGATGCTGGGCGGGGACTTCGCTGGCTTGGGATGACGGCTCGGTTGCTGGCGGACGGAGGCGTCCGCCGCTTCGTGGGGTTATTCGGCTTGGGCTTGCCAGACTTCTACTTGGCGGCGCATGAGGTTGTAGCATTCGCAGGCGGCTTGCTCTAGTTTTGGGCGGTGCACGATTCTTACGTCGCCGCGGGTGTAGGCGATTAGTCCGGCTTTTTGCAGGATGCCGGCGGCGACCGTGACGCTGGAGCGGCGTGTGCCCAGCATTTGACCGAGGACTTCTTGCGTTAACCCGAGAGAAGCGGAGCCGACACAGTCGGCGGACATTAGCAGCCAGCGAGCCAAGCGCGATTCAACATCATGCAGACGGTTGCAGGCTGCGATCTGTGTGGCCTGCATGGTCATGATTTGAGAAAACTGTTGCAGCTTGTGCTCTAGTTGAGGGCACTGTCGCAGAATTACTGCGAAGGCATCGCCATCCACACGCAGGGCGGTGATCTCGTTGTAGACGAGATTGCCCGCGCCGATAGACCGCGGCGGCTCTTGATTTTTTTTCGGTGGTCGTTTGGGAGTCACGCGCTCGTGGCGGGTCAGTGGATGGTCTCCGGGCGAGGCAGAGTTTCGAGGACTTCGCGCTCGCAGACCGGGCAACCCGGCAAAGAAACGTTGCGGTTTAAGGTGGTGCCGCTCAGCAGGAAGCGGGCGCCGAGGAGTTGCATGGGCGATCCACAATGAGGACATGAATGCGGTTTCGGAGGTGGAGATTTTTCCTTCAGGAAGTCTTTGAGGGGGCGGAGAATCTGCGCTTTGGCCAGGGGTGTGGTTGCCACGGAAGTATCCTGCCTGAATACAGGGTGGGAGTCGGCACGTCGTGGAACTTATGAATGTGCGGTGGGCGACGGAGGGGCACGCGTGCTTCGGATGTGCGCTCGCTTCGCTGCGGGCGGACGAATGTGTCCGCCGCTACGCGATTTCAGGTTCAGGCTTGGTCGCTAGGCGTTTTGAGTTTGCCATTCTTTGACTTGCCGCTGCAGCAGGACGTAGCAGTCGCACGATGCCTCTTCCAGCCTGCGGCGGTCCTGGATGGTGACGCGGCCGCGGGTGTAGGCAATTAGTCCAGCTTTTTGCAGCGTGCCCGCGGAAACCGTGACGCTGGAGCGGCGTGTTCCTAACATCTGCGCGAGGAATTCCTGGGTCAAGGGAAGATGCTCGGAAGCAACGCGGTCTTGCGTCATCAGGAGCCAGCGGGCCAATCTTTCGTTTACTTCGTGGAGGCGGTTGCAGGCTGCGATTTGCGTAACCTGAACGGCAAGGAGCTGCGCGTAGCGGTTCATTTGCCGCTCGAGCGTGGGACATTTTGGCAGCAGAGCGCGCAAGTCATCGACGTCGATTCGGAAGGCAGTGGCGTCGGCTTGAACGACGGCGCGGGTGTGGCTGGTGCGAAAGCCTGCAACCACGGGCGTGCCGGAGACGCCTTCTTTGCCGATCAAACCGACTTCGACACTTTTGCCATCGGGCATAACATTGAGGATCGAGAACATGCCGGAATTGACGAAATACACTGACTTGAGGGTTTCGCCGGCTTCATGAATGAGTTGTTGGAGCTTCAATCTCACGAATTCCAGCTTGGGAAGAACCGCGTCGGATTCGGTGCGCGGCAGGGCGAGCAGGATCGCGTTGTGGATCTGATTTCCGTCGTCATCTTTTTTGGAGGGCGCGGTTCCGCGACCATTACCGTCTCGAGTGGAGGCGACGGATGTACGAGCGGAGAGAGAGGACTTTGCCATAACGGCTCCTTGCGCAGCGAATACGCTGTCAGATTTTGCAAGGAACCGTTACCCTACAGGGCGCGGCGGAAAGATGCTAGAAGAGACATCTCTAGAATACTCTCTTTTGCGGAAGTTAGCTCGAAATTGGGTGGGTGGGACGGTTTGAAAAACGTGCGCGAGGCTTCAAGCCCCGCGAATTTATTGGCGCTTTACGCGGCGCTGAAGCGCCGCTCTTCCACGGTAGTGCTGGCATTCACGTGGGAGCGCAGGCATTCCCACTCGCGCATTCTCCGTAGCGCACGCATTCCCGGAAGTGCGCGCATTCTCAGTAGGGCATGCGCTCGTCACTTCAAACTGAGTCACGCAGGGTGCTAGGGGTTGATCTTAGGTTGCTGATGTTGCTGCCGGCTTTGTGGCAGGCGATCAGGCCGGAGCGCTCGAAGTTGGCGCAGGCGGAGCGAGCATTCCTCGATGCGAATCTCGATCACTTCGCGGATGCGGCCATCGGTACAGGCATCGAGGGCTGATTCCAACCTCTTTAATTCGTTGGTGATTTTGGAAATTTCCTCCGCTCGAAGCATGGGATCCTCCGGGGGCGGTTGATTTCATGGAGTTATACCACAATACGGAATGTCATGCAAAGCACGGTATTTTGTGCGTTATCGTACGGTATGCGCTGTATGTGCCCTTTACCGCTAAAGGGTTAAGTTGGAGAAAGTGCCATCAACTGTCGCCGGCTCTTTCCCGAACGGTTAGGATCCCGCCAGCAATCCGCCAAGGCACGCGGGGATTTTTCATGTCTTTGAGAATTCTGATTGTCGATGATAGTGCGACCATCCGGAATCTGGTTCGCGCGTTCATCGAAAGCAATACCGAGTGGCAGGTGTGCGGCGAGGCTGAGAATGGCCGGGTCGCGGTAGAAAAAGTGTCCGAGTTGAAGCCGCAAGCCGTGATTCTGGATCTTTCGATGCCGGTGATGAATGGGTTGGACGCGGCTCGCGAGATTGCGCGCATCGATTCGAAGGTGCAGATGGTTCTGTTTACGATGCATGTCAGCAACGAGCTGCGGAGATATGCGGAAGCTGTGGGCATCAAGGATGTGATCTCGAAATCGGAGAAGATTGGGGAGCGCCTGATTGGCACGCTCAGGGCTCTTTGCGCGCGGGAGTTCCCCGCGACGTGAGTTAGCCGCATCGTAAGAAAAGTTTTGCGTTCGGTGGCGACATGTGTGTAAAGTTCGCAGTGGAGAAATCGAACGATGTGTTTCTCAGCCACAGCGAACTTTGTCGGCAGCACGGTTCTCGGCGCGGTAGGCGTAGTCACCCTGACCCGGGTGAAGCACCGCCGCGAATGGCTTTTCGCTTCACTGCCGTTGTTATTTGCCCTTCATCAGTTCATCGAAGGATTCGTCTGGCTCGGACTAGACGGCATTCTTTCGCCTGCGGTTGCGCATGACATGGGCGCCGCGTTCATGCTCTACGCGCAGGGATTGTTACCATTCTTGCTGCCGCTAAGCGTGTTCTTGTTCGAGCCGACTGCCCAGGCGCGCCAGCGTATGCGCCCATTTCTGATTCTTGGCTTGGGCACCACGCTCTATATATTGTGGGCGTTGACGGCGTTCCCTACGCAGATTTTCGTCAAAGAAAACACTATTGTCTATATCAACCAAGCCACTAACCACGAAGCGGTCGCTGTGCTTTACGTCATCGCGACTTGTGGATCGTTATTTTTTTCGAAGATCAAGCCGATGGTTCTTTTCGGTGCGGCTAACCTGGCAATTCTTTTGGTTGTGATGGAGGTGAGGCGCTACGCGTTCACCTCGCTGTGGTGCGCGTATGCGGCGGTCGCGAGCGTAATTATTCTGGCCTACTTCTGGAAGACCCACGGTAGCCGGCCGTTTCAGTATGCGTAGCGAGGCCAGACTCTGACTAACGTGCAGTTGAAAGATAAAGATCCACATGATTTAAGGATCGACATGATCAAGGATAAGCACTTGAAAACGAGATTAACTGTACTTCTGCTCTGCAGTTTGTCGGCGCTGAACGTCGTCGCGCAGACAGCGGCATTACCAAAGAGCGCCTTCTTTAAGACTTCTGACGGCATCAGCATTCACTATCTTGAAGCGGGCAGCGGCAAGCCGATCGTTTTTATTCCTGGCTGGACCATGCCCGCTTGGATCTGGCAAAAACAAATTGACGAGTTTTCGAAGAAGTATCACGTGGTAGCGGTCGACCCGCGTTCGCAGGGCGAGAGCGACAAACCTTCCTACGGGCACCTGCCTGAAACGCGCGCGCGAGATTATAAAGAGTTGGTCGATCAACTTGGATTGAAGCATCCGGTGCTGATTGGCTGGTCGATGGGGTGCGGTGAGCTGATTAAATATGTGGAACAGTTCGGCACGGGCAATGTAGGCGGGATCGTGCTGGTCGATGGTTATCTGACAGATAAGCCGAGCGATTTGTTCGTCCCCCTCTCGGCGTGGATGAACCAACTGCAAACGGATCGCCAGAAACAAACCGAGGGTTTCGTCCGGAGCATGTATAAGAAGCCGCAGACGGAGGAGTATTTGAAGCGGGTGATCGACGCGTCGGCGCAGACTCCGGCCGACACGGCGGCGCTGCTTATTTACAACATGATTGCGGTAAAGGATTTTTTGCCGGGTTTAAATATTTTGGGCGACGCGAAGTCGAAGACCCCGGTGCTGTTCGCTTACCAGCCCGAAACGCAGCAAACCGCGGACTACCTGAAAATGAAACTTGGAGACAAACTCCGGCTGGAGATATTCGAAGGCGACGGACACGCGCTGTTTGTTGACGATCCGGAGAAATTCAACCACGTGCTGGAAAGTTTTCTGCAAACCGCGTGGTCGTCGCATTGATGAATTCAGGCTTGCTCTCTCGACTGGGAAAAACACTGCTCACCGGCACTCTCGCGTTGTACTTTCTGATCGTAGCTTTCAATAACATCGTCGACTACGAGACCAACTTCAAGTTTGTCGAGCACGTGCTGAGCATGGATTCGATTGGCGCCGATGCGCACGTGCAGTGGCGGGCCATTCGCAGTACGCAACTGCACCATGTTGCCTATTGGACGATCATTCTGTGGGAACTTGCGACTGGGTGCATCTCTGGATTGGGCGCGATGCGAATGTTTTTCGCGCTGCGTTTCAAGGATAAGTTTGAGACTGCGAAAACGTTGTCGATCGCGGCCCTTTGGCTGGGATTGCTGTTGTGGGCGTTAGGTTTCATCACGGTCGGCGGAGAATGGTTCTTGATGTGGGAGTCGAGCGTGTGGAACGGCGAAGCCTCGGCCTTGCGCATGTTCATTCTGAATGCATTCGCGTTATTGTTTCTCTATTTGCCGGATGCTGAGAAGGAATCGAGCGCTAGATAGAAATGCCGTTCGTGGAATTAGCCAACTCGCCGCACGCTCCGGGGATTTGCCCCGTGAAGATTTTTTACAGGGATGTGGGTGAAGGCCAGCCGCTGGTTTTTCTGCACGGCGGTTGGGGCTATGGCGCTTATCCGATCACGTGGCAGCTTAAAGCGTTCAAGAGCAAAGTGCGATTCATAATTCCGGATCGCTCCGGCTACGGGCGCTCTACGCCGGTGTCAGCACCGATGCCGATCGACTTCCATCAGCGGGCAGCGGAAGAAACTTTGCTTGTGCTCGATAAGTTGGGAATCAAGCGCGCGATGTTTTGGGGACACAGCGATGGAGCGGTGATCGCGGCAAAGATCGGGCTGTTGGCGCCCGAGCGCTGCGAGCGGCTGCTTCTGGAAGCATTTCATTTCGAGCCGGGCAAGCTGAACTCCCGCAGCTTTTTTAAACAGTTCGCTTTGCATCCTGAGGACGTGAAAGAAAAAATGCAGAAGCTGCTGATCGCGGATCATGGCACGGTCGGTAATAAGGACCGGTGGAAGAAGGTGGTGCAGCGGAATTGCCGAGTGTGGCTGAAACTTGCGGCGCAAAGCAGTGGCACTGCGGACGATTTATTCGACGGGCGGCTCGGCAAGTTGAAAGTGCCGGTAACATTTATGCACGGAAGCGGCGACCCTCGAACTGAGGCAAACGAGATGGAACGAGTCCAAAGAGCGCTGCCGCATGCTGATGTGCGTTTCGTGGAGACCGGCCGGCACAGCCCGCACAGCGAAAGAAAATCCTGGAAGCAATGCAACGGAATTCTGAGCGAGTTTCTCGCGGGAAAATAGTCCTTGGGCCGCGCTTCCATTTGGCGCAGGCAGAAACCAGGATCCCTCGTTCCACTCGGGATGACAAGCATTACACCACTCGGGATGACAAGCATGACACTTCAATCGAAATTGCCATTGCTCGAAAGCGGAAGATCGCGCACGCGCTTGCCTGTGGCCGCGAAGATCGCGTTGCAGAACGCGGCAACGAATGGAGGCACGCCGGGCTCTCCAACGCCAGCGGGCGGTGCGCTGCTCTCGGTGATGTAGACGTTGGTGTGAGCGGGCGCTTCGTGGATGCGGGCCACGGGATAGTCATTGAAATTCGATTGCTGAATGATGCCGTTTTTTGCGGTGATCTCTCCGGTGCGCACAATGCTCGTGCCGAAGACTGCAGCGCCTTCGAATTGCGCGCGCAACGCTTCAGGATTCACCACGATTCCGGCGTCGACGGCGGTATCCACGCGTGGAATGCGGATGGTGCCGTCATCGCTGATCTCAACTTCAACCACGGTGGCAACGTAGGTGAGAAAGCTGCGGTGCGCGGCGAAGCCGAAGCCGTGGCCTTTTCCGTTCTTCTTCTTTGCCCAGCCGGATTTTTCGGCGACGGATTCGATCACGCCGCGCAGCCGTCCGGTTTCCCACGGATACGTTTTGTAATCCGCACCGTAGTTCGGATACGTCACGCCGGTGAAATCCAAAGTGCGCGGAGGACCGATCAGATCCAGTTGATACTCCACGGGATCGCGATGGGCGCGATGCGCGAGTTCATCGGTGAAACACTGCACTGCGAAGCCGTGATAAATGTTGGCGACGGAGCGCAGCCATCCGATTCTCACATGAGCCTGCGCTGGACCGTTTTCGATTCGGATGCTCGGCAGATCGTACGGAAGATCGGTCCATCCCTGCGCCAGATGCGGCGGATCGCCATAGACCTGGGTGACATCGAAGATCGAGCTGATCGGAGGGAAAACCGATCTCTGCAGCCACGCGGTCGGCTTACCTTTTTCGTCGACGGCGGCCTTCATGTACATCGCAGCGACGGCATTGTAATAATCAAACTGCACGTCGTCTTCGCGCTTCCAAACAACTTTCACGGGACGGCCGAGTTTCTTCGACAGGACGGCGGCTTCGGCAACATAATCGGGCTTGGATTTTCTTCCGAATCCTCCGCCGAGGAATGTGACGTGGCAAACGACGTCTTCTTTCGCGATTCCGAGTTGTGACGACACGATGGCCTGCACGGCTTGCGGATTCTGCGTCGGCGCCCACGCCGTGACTTTTCCGTCTTTAAATTCGGCGAGCGCCACGAGGGGCTCCATGGGCGTGTGCGCGAGCAGCGGAACGTAGTAATCGGCCTCCACTACATTTTCGGTGGGAAATGTTTTATCGGAATCGCCGACACTGCGAATGACTTTGCCGGGCTTGTGCGACGTCTCGCGGAGTTCTTTCTTGTATTCCGCGGAGTCGTAGGTTTCGTTCGGTCCGTTATCCCAAGTGATTTTCAGTTTCTTGCGGCCCTGGAATGCAGCCCAGGTGTTGTCGGCGATCACGGCGACTCCGCCTAATGGCTGGAACGCCGCTGGGGGCTTGAATGGGTCGATGCTGACGGTCTGGCGCACTCCCGCGACCTTGAGCGTTTCCTGATCGTCGACGGTTTTTACTTTGCCGCCGAACACGGGAGGATGTTCGATCGAGGCGTAGACCATGCCCTCCATCCGCGCATCCATTCCAAAGACAGCTTTGCCGGTGCAAAGATTTTCGAGGTCAACGCTCTTCGCTCCCTTGCCGATGTAACGCCAGTCGGCGGGCTTCTTCAGTTGCAGGTCTTCTTTCTTTGGAACGGGAAGGTGCGAGGCGTCCGCAGCGAGGTCACCATAAGCCAGGCGCCGGCCGCTTGCCTTGTGAACTACCACGTGCAACTCGGTGGAACATTCAGCTGCCGGAACATTCCAGCGTGCAGCCGCTGCCTGCAGCAACATCAAGCGGGCGGTCGCGCCGCACTCGCGCATGGTGGTAAAAAATCTTCTAACGGATTGCGAGCCGTCGGTATTTTGATCTCCATATCGCTTGTCGCCGATGCCCTGATCGATCTTGACGCGCTTCCAGTCGGCGTCAAGTTCGTCGGCCAGCACCAGCGGCAACGATGTGCGGATCACGGTCCCCATCTCGGAGCGATGCGCAATGATGTAGACGGTTCCGTCAGGCTGAATCCCGACGAAAAGATTGGGATGAAACGCCGCGCGGTCGGCCTCGCTCTGCCAGTCCAGAGGCGCGCCCTGAGCTAAAATCGACGGGATGAACCGCGCGTGTCGTACAGCGAGAACGAACGCGCCCGCGCCAAACGCGCCTTGAAGAAATTTCCGCCGGCTTACGTTTTCGATTTGCGTCATGCTGTTTTCCCCGCTGCCAGCTTGATGGCCTGGCGAATTCGTTGGTAGGTTCCGCAGCGGCAGATGTTTCCTGCCATGGCTTCATCGATTTCGTTATCCGTGGGATGGGGCGTGCCTTTCAAAAGCGAAGCAGCCTGCATGATCTGGCCGGACTGGCAATATCCGCACTGCGGAACGTTCAACTCCATCCAGGCTTTCTGCACCGGATGCAGGCCGTTCGCGCCGAGATCTTCGATGGTTCGAATCTCGCTGTTCGCCGCCGAGCTCATCGGCGTCACGCACGACCGGATTGCTTGGCCATTCTTGTGCACAGTGCAAGCGCCGCAAAGCGCCATGCCGCACCCGAACTTGGTTCCGGTCAGCGCGAGAATGTCCCGCACGTACCATAAAAGGGGCATGTCAGGATCGCCGTCGAAACTGCGATCGATTCCATTTACCTTGAGCTTGATCATCCGGATCCCTTTCTTAACGCAGATGGCATTCTACGACTAGGGATGGCGGAAGCCAATCGGGAAAGCCGGGAGCGGATTTTAGTACGGCCATGCTGTCCTCGCCAGCGATTTGCATAGGTCCCTTCGACAGGCTCAGGGCAGGCTCTTCGTTGGGAGTCCTCGGCTATCGCCGGGGACTCCGCTTCCTCAGGATGACAAGGCGTTGGGGCGAGGCGCTCCCGAGACCCCGCAGCCAATGCGGGGCGAACCCTATCCGTTAATCACTGTCGCGCTTCCGGCCCAGCGATAATTGGAAGGACGCGACTCTGATGAAGTCCCTGATTACACCCGGCATTTGTCTGGCGGCCATCGCGCTGCTGCTGCATACCGGCTTGCTCGCGCCCAATATAACGCTCGTCACCTCTGCCTTTGGCGCCGCGACCGTCGCAGGACTGCTGCTCGCCTGGCGATTTCATTCCAGCCGAATCTTCTTCGCGCTGTTGTCCCTATTCCTGGCTCAGCAGGCAATCGCATACTTTTCCAAAGGACATGTTGGCACCGGTCCAGGCAGCACTGCGTTAGCTGCCGCGGGCTTGCTATTGCCGCTCAACTTCGTGCTGCTCTCGTTCCAGCAAGAGAAAGGATTCACGGTTTCGAGCATCGCTCCTCCATCCTTATTATTATTCTTCCAGTCCGTAATCGTGGCCGTGCTCTGCCGTCCCGACGCAGCGCAACGCGCTCTGCATCACGCTTCCGCGCGAGCCCCGCTGCCCTTCGCCACATTACTGGCATTCGCCGCAGCCGCAGTAGTGTTGCTAATACGCTACCTGCTCTTTCACAAGCCGGTCGAAGGCGGACTTTTATGGGCGCTCGCGGCCTCGCTCCTGTCGCTTTACTTCGGAGGCGTAGGACGAATCCCAACAGCATACTTCGCCGCTTCCGCATTCATCCTCGCGGGGGCGATCGTCGAGACATCTTACCTGCTCGCCTATCACGACGAACTCACGACGTTGCCCTCGCGTCGCGCCTTCCATGATGCATTGCTGCGGCTGGAGTCCCCGTACTCCATTGCGATGGTGGACATCGATCACTTTAAGCGCTGCAATGACACCTACGGCCACGACACCGGAGATCAGGTATTGCGCATGGTCGCGGCAAGACTGGCGCGAGTCACGGGTGGAGGACAAGCTTACCGTTGCGGTGGCGAGGAATTTGCCATAGTTTTTCCCGGCAAGATAACAAGCGATGTGATGCAACATCTGGAAAAGCTGCGTGGCGCAATCGAAGCCAGCACGCTCACCGTGCGCGGGCCAGACAGACGGCAAGAAATGCGCGGTCCCGACCGCCGTACCCAACGGGCGCGCCGCCGCACTCAAGGCCAGGCAATCCGGCAACTCGCACGCGCTACATCGCCCACGGAGATATCAGTCACCGCCAGCATGGGAGTAGCAACCTCGATGCGGGAAGATTCATCCGCGGAAGAAGTCATACAGGCAGCCGATAAGGCTCTCTATCGCGCCAAAGCCGGAGGACGCAATCGCATCGAAACCGCAGCCTCACCCCGCCGCCGTACTCGCAGCAAGGCCGCCGGCATCGCGTGAAGTGAATCCGAAGATGGTCGGAAGAAGTTCCCCAAGATAAATCAGAGAACGTCCGGCCCGGAGCGTCATTCACGGCGGAAGCAATGACGCGCCGGACTCGTACGTTTTCGCAAGCACCACAGGCCGTGCGGTCAGCCCGCGGTCGAAGGAGGCGTCGAATTTCTCCGGCCACTGCCGGCACAAGCCGGACACTTGATACGGATAAATGCAACGCCCTCAGACTTACCGCGAATGTCCACGGGCCGCGCAATATATCCGGTACCGCCGCAGTGCGGGCAGTTCTTCGGATCCACTGATCCCCCTCAGTTGGAATGAGTTTTTCATTAATTTGAGAGAACAGCGCCACAAATTTAATCTTGTTACGAAAAACGAACAACGGGTCGCGCCTGTCCGTCGCCGTTCAAGGTGAAAACCTGCAAGGGGATGGCTGTGTTAAGCTAATGAAAACCGCAGCCGGAGAGGTGGCAGAGTGGCCGAATGCGGCGGTTTGCTAAACCGTTGTACGGGCTAACACCTGTACCCAGGGTTCGAATCCCTGCCTCTCCGCCAGATGTCTTAAAGCCCGCAGTCATAATCGTTTACCTCGCGTTTACCTTCGAATCGATCACATCACCCGCGGTCTGTCGGCACCCGAGAGGTGCATATTAGGTGCATATTCGAGAGATCGCTGAAATTGCTGCATCGCCGCAACGGCGTCGGAGTCCGCGGTCTTGATGTAACAGTTTTGCGTGACCGCGACGGTAGCTTGCCGCAAGATTCTCTGGATGATCTTGTCGGAAACTCCAAACTGGTAAAGATTCGTCGCCAGACCACGGCGGAACGCATGCCACCCATGCCACCGGACTCCCGCTTTGGTGATCAGAGGCACGATGACCTTTGCCGCCAAAGCGTCCAGGTTGACAGGCTTTCCCGCTGAGCTGAGAAACATCAATCCGTTCGCGGGATTGCCTGACAAGCGTCGGTGCGAATCTAGCAGTCGCGCCAGTTGCGCAATGACGGGAACTGGCGCTTTGCCTTTTCGGGTTTTTGGCTCCAGTGCATGCCCCCTCCAGATAGAATGAGAGATGAGTATCTGCTCTCCGTCGTAATTCTCCCAGAGCAACCCGCGCAGTTCACCTTTGCGTACTCCTGTGAATGCCGCGGCCGCTATGATCGTCGAGACTGGTTCCGGCAGCACGTTAAGCATCAGCGTGATCTCTTCGAGAGAATACGCATATGTTTCACCAGCGGGCTTGCCCTTAGGCAATACCACGTCCCGCATCGGATTCTCCGAATTAACCACACCCTGACGTTTGGCGTACCGAAAAATCCCTGAAAGGAACGCCTTGATATGAGCAAGAGTCGTGGACGTTAGCTTGTGTTCCTTTGCTATTGACTCCAGAATTCTTTCGCCATCAACCGTCCTGAATTCGCGTAGCATGTTATCGCAGCGCGGCTCCAGGTACCGCCTCCACATATTCCGATAGCCACGGAAGGTGCTGATCCGATTGTGCTCTTCAACAAACGGCAAGTAACGGTCTTCGGTGAAGCGAATCAAGCTCATTGCACTTTCAGGCGTGCTCCTCGCGAGGTTGATCGATTCGAGGAACTCCCTCGCGCGATCTCGTGCAGCAGTTTTGTTCGGACACTCCAGTCCGAAATTTGCTAGTTTCTTGGTTTTCTGGACCCTTCGAACCGAACCATCCGCAGCGAACTCGGAGTCGTAGTATCGAAGTAGCCATATACTTCCCTTGCGATACAGATAACCTTCTTGGTGACGGGTTCCCTTCATGTGCTCTCCTTTCCGAGAGCCCGTCCCACTGCCCTATTGCTGGTCGCTACTATACGCCGCTCGGCCCAATCTTCCAGTTCCGGGCTGCCCCAGCGGAAACGGACGTATTTACCGAAGCGAACATGGGGAAGGGGGTCTATAGAGCGCGATCGCACCTGTTCACGGATCCACGACTCCGGCAGGCCCCAGCGTGCCGCCAGTTCCTTGCTATCGATGAACTCATATCGCGCCAGCGACTTGAAGTTCTCTGTGGCGGAGTCACGGGGTTTGGTGATGCTTTGCATTTCTTGTTGCATTAGGCCAGAATCCACATTCTGGGGGAAGGGCCTCATTGTCCGAGAAAATATGAGGGGACATCCGCAGTTGCTGAATCCCGCCGCGCGGTAAGGTAGCAGCTAGGACGACATTTCTTGTCCGGAATTAATTTCCGGACAGATCACCATCGTCTGATTTCCTGGCACAACGGGAAAGCAGACGACGCATCCCGCGAAGATGATCTTTGTCTCCGAGGGAGACCAATTGTGACCACGTCTTGACAGGGCCGGTCTTTGAATTCGAGTTGCGGCTGTTGAAAGCCTTCAGTTCTTGCGCAGACTTGCCTTCGAGGTGAGCACTGGGCGGCAGATGGCCGGCGGCGTCGAGGGCTGAGGCTATCTTCCGCAATTGATCATCGGATACCTGAGTATGACCGTCGGAGATCGCTTTTCGCCATAGCCCACCGGCACAGACGATAAAAGATCGATCTGCTTTTGGACTACGGCCGGGTTTCTTTCTGTTCAGTTCACTCTCTGATACGCGGGCGTCTGGTCGACCTTCCGCTGCCGAGGGCTGCGGGATTAGCTCAGCTAGCACCTCTGTGGGCGTGTTTGTTGCACCCATGCGTGCGCTTTGCAGTGTCTGCTGCGATACCCTGAGTTGCCGTTCAGCGTGCTCACATTCCCTCGCTTCAATCTCAAGGCGCCTTTGCCAGCGGCCCTGAAGCTGTCTCATCCGGAGATCTAGGCTATTCAAGTGTGCAGTCCTAAGACTAAAGGGGAGACTCGTGTGCCTAGCAGATCGTGAGAACTCGTTTGCAATTGAGTTAGCTCGGACTCGAAGCATACTAACAATATGCGCACAGACACGTCGCACAAATCCGGCAGACTTGGTGTATCCCTGGGTTTGCCAGACCTCGCAATAGATCTCATACACTCTCCGAGCCCACTCGTCGGCACGCTCCACCTTCATCTGCAAAATCAGAGAGGGCACGCTGTTCAGATTGAGCCGATTCTCGAACCGAATGCGGCTCTCGTCTGCTTTTATTCGAGTACGCATCTCTTGGGACAATACGACTTTTTTCAAGACCACGAGGCGGTGGTCGATGTCTTCCCATCGAAAGAGTGGCATTTAATGATGTCTCGCTCGACCCAGAAGAGATGCGAGGTTTTTATGGGCATCCATTCACGAGATTGCACCCGCCGGCAACTCGGCCCAAGTCTAAGGCTTCTTGTCCCGCGCCCAGCGAGCCCGTGCTGCTTTTCGGGCTTGCTCTGATCGCTGCTCGGCAGTCCGATTCCTAGCAGTGGCCTTTCCGCCGCGGCGTCCTAGCTGAACAGCTGCCGCGTTCTTTCTTGCCATCAGGGCTTTCTACACCAACTGGGCACTACTCGGCAATGACTTGATTTATGCTCACCGCTGAGCATATAATCTAGGCGCAAAGAAAGCGCGCCGTACCGGTGCTACTAACACCGACACGGCGCTAACCACAGTCGCCTATTAAGGAGGCAACAATGGCTAGACAGCAACGTAGCACCACTCGCAGGCGTCTATTCCGCAAAGCCCAACTCACCAGCGCCGACACCACAAATGAGCGGACTTGTAGCAGTAATCTTAATTTGGTTGGTAGTCAGCGCGGTGAGCGTATAGACTGAGGGGGTAGGGGGAGTAAGAAGCACCGTGAGGCATCAGAGTTGCGTACTCCGTGGCGATTGGGAGGTTAAACAAAACCCGAAATCCCGTGACACGGATAAGTTGTACAATGGCCGCTGTCCTAAGTGTCACAAGGAATCCTAGGTCTATGGATTGGCTTAGGCATCACATTTTGAGTTGGCTTGGCCGGCATCTTCTTGCCGTGATTGGCGCCCCCACATCCATAGCATTTTTGACATATTTAGCCAAGAAATTTGGCGATAAGATCCTAGACGCCCTGCCCGGTTGGATCAAACGCAAGCGCCAGAAACTCCTTACGGATTTTGTCGACTTTTACCGCGGCGAAATCGATATGCACTCTCATGCCTATGTTCCAGGAAGCACGCCTGACACAGGAAAGCGAATCGCAGAAACAAATGCAGTCGAAAGCCTTTGCAAATGGATGGAAGGGACTAACTCCTTCTTCGTGCTGTCTGGAGAGCGCGGAATAGGGAAGAGCCGAACTTGTATCGAGCTTGCCAAGAAAGTGAATCCGGCCCGTCGGTTCACCTGGGTCAATCGCGACCGCGTTCGTTGGATCAACATCAAGTATTACAAGACCGAACTCGCGGCCACGAATAGCGTCAGCGTCGAGCCGTTAGTAAAAGAAGAAGGCGTCTACGTGTACGACAACTACAGTCAAGGCGACAGCCTCCTTCCGTCAATTTCCCCCCTTATTCTTCGCAAAGGCGCCAAGCTCCTCGTGGTGTCGAAAGAGTTCCAAGGCCCAGCTAGCAAGCTCCTTGAGCTGACAACTCCCCTCGACACATCTCCCTCGAAGATGGCGGGGGGCGACCTGCGGGAAGTAATTCGAGCGAGAGCGGCCTGGCGCAAAAGCCAAGTCGACGAGCTCACGATTGACAGAATATTGAGGTTGGCCGATGGAATTCCTGGAGTGGCCGTACTTTGCGTCGACAGGTTCGCAAAAAGAGGACGGCTCGAAGGAATCGACACTCTCGACGATCTGTACTCTGCCGTGTTCAGTGACCTGCAGATTTGAAAGATTTTGAAGGACTTACGATTCTCTACAATAACAAAGCGGAAGGAAAGGAGCGTGCTGCTCTTCTCTCAGAAGGACAGGAACGTGCCGATCTTCTAGAAGAAGCTATTACGCTTTGCGAGCGGAGCTTAGACCTTTCACGCAACCTTAAAGCCAAGAGGTTCGAGTCGTATTCGGAGACGGTTCTGGGCATGTGCTATCGGGATAAGCTCGAATGGGACAAAGCCCTGGAGCACTTCAACCTCGGAATCCAAATCAAGGAAAGCTTTAATGATAGATATGGCTTAGCGTACTCAATAGGAGAGATGGCCATCATGGATTTGGAAAGAGGTCTATTGGATAGGGCCGAGGAGGGCATCACGAAGGCTATTGCATCATTCTTTTCACTTGACTGTTTGGGTGATGCCCGCCGTTTAGCAAAAAAACTACAGCGGTTGGCGGACGCCTTTCGAGTGCGAGGAAATGAAAACCGGGCACAAGAATTGACACAACTCCTTGCCATATCTCTCTCAAAGGCTGCCAGCACTTCAAAATAAGGCTTGTGGCGTCGGATATTCAAGAATGCGAATGTGATCTACCATCAAAACAAATGGCGGAGTGCAAGGTAACACTCCGCCGGGTAACCTAGGCAACAACTTTACAGAGTCGCTTTGCTCCGAGTGTCTGTTTTGCTCTTTGTCGTTTTCTCTCGTTTGGCAGCCAATTCCTCGGCAACGGCTTTATGGAGCTTCGCACCGTCCACTCGGTAGCGTTTGGCGGCGTCCATGAGAACGTCTTCGCGACTGCCGGTGGATCGCTGATACGCCGAATCCAGAAGGCTGATTTCCAGAAGGAGCTTGCAGAGTTCGGCCTCCTCATATTTGCCTACCTGCTTGGCCAAAACCTCCTGCGCGGACGCAGAGTCCTTCTTCGTCTCTACCTTGTGCCGCTTCGCCAGAGCCGGGACTTGGCTGTAGGAGAGATGGCCGATCAGGTAATGGGCGACCGCTAGCAGGTCGGCCTTCTTTAACGGAGCCGATACCCGTTGGAGGATCGTGACCAAGATACGATGGCGGGCAGTAATCGCCAGCTTCTCTTTCTCGATCCGCTTGCGTTCGTCCGCCCGCTCCCGCTCGACTTGCTGCGGAGAAGGCGTGTTGGGGTGGTGGACACGGCAAGCTGGATCGGCACAAACCTTGACCACCTGTCCGCGCTTGCCGCCGTCCATGACGATGGCCTCCGCCATCTTGTCGCATGGCTTCTGGTTCGAGGGGAGGTTGGTGCTTGCGCCGTTCGGCTTGGGTTTCTTGATCTCCAATTCCACGTACTGATTCCGTCCCAAGGGAGCGCCCTCACGGGAATTCCACGCCGCCGAAATCTGGATTAGCTGCGGCTTGGTTTCCAGAGTCTTTTTCACGGAAGCGTCGATCTTCGCCCGGAAACAATCGGGAGATGTGCATTATGTGGAATCAGGAGTCAAGCTGGAACACCGGCGATAGCGCTCACAACCCTTCAATGAGCGCTATGGGGATTTTTCGCCAACCGACAAATAGTTCCGGAGTCAGAGTAAGTCATGAGTTGACCATGCGGTTGAGGTTCCGGCCCGGCTTGAACAGATGGATTCGAGATTGGGTCGTGCTAGAGTGGGGTGCTGTTTATCTTGACCGTCAGGGAGAGATTGAAATGGCTCGAATTCTGGTTCCGAGTATCACACCGGAACGGCCTGTGCGCAGAGGCCATTCGCCTTTCAGCGTGTACCTGATATTCCTGGTTGCTCTATTCAGTGTTCGCGGCTGGTCCCAGTCGCTTGTGATCAAGGACGTAACTGTGATCGATGCCACCGGTCGCGCTGCCGAACCGCATAGCACCGTGGTCATTGATGGCGATCACATCGTTGCCGTAAGCCGGTCGAAGAAAACACATCTTCCACAGAACGCCGTAATCGTCGACGGCACGGGCAAGTTCCTCATCCCCGGCTTGTGGGACATGCATGTCCACGGTGCGTCAGACACCCGCGCTCCTTGGAGTCATCTTCTTTTTGTGGCGAACGGAGTAGTCGGCGTTCGTGACATGTCAGGTCCGCCCGACGCAAATGCGTGGCGCGCTACGCAGGCGTCCAATCCGGATCCATCGCCCACCATTTACCTAGGCAGTCCGATCGTCGATGGTCCAAACCCAGCCTGGCCCGATTCCATTGTTGTGGCGAATGAAGCGCAGGGGCGCGAAGTAGTGGATCAACTGCAACAGCGTGGTGCGGACTTCATCAAGGTCTACAGCGGGTTGTCGCGCAACGCTTACTTCGCAATCGCCGACGAGGCCAAAAAGCGTGACATTCCATTCGAAGGTCATGTGCCGGATGCGGTGACAGCGGCCGAGGCAAGCGGCGCCGGCCAGAAAAGCATCGAGCATCTCACCCAGGTGGCTGAGGGTTGCTCAAAAGAAGAGAAGACCATCGCCGCAGAACGGCAGAGGCTGGAAGCCTCGTTCCGGGCGCCGGACGCGACCATGCCGCAAAAAATCGCCGCCGGGCAAAACATTATTCGACTCAACTTTCATGTGGTTGAATCTTTCGACGAAGCCACTGCCCAGTCTCTGTTTGCGCAGTTCGTGAAGAATGGAACCTGGCAAACTCCCACGCTCACCCTGCTTCAAGGCCAGATCGACGATCCCCTGAGTACGAATGACCCACGATTGCAATATCTGAGCAAAGAAGTGCGGGCAAAATGGGACGCCGGCTATTACAGTCACTTTCCTCCCCCGGCTCGAGCCGCAATGGTCCAGTTGGCAAAGGCTGAATTCGACGAATCCAAAAAGATTGTGGCTCTCATGTACCGGATGGGTGTCCCCATCCTCGCCGGCACTGACACCATGAATCCACACTGCCTCCCCGGCTTTGGCATCCATGACGAGCTCGCATTCCTGGTCGATGCCGGTTTACCTCCGCTTGCTGCCCTCCAGGCCGCCACTCGCAATGCAGCTCAATTTATGGGGCAACAGTCCCGGCGCGGCACCATTGAAGTGGGCAAAACCGCCGATCTCGTTCTACTCGACAAAGACCCGCTCGCCGACATTCATAACACCAGTTCCATTCAAGCGGTCGTGCTTAACGGCAAGCTGTTCCCCCGTGCCGTTCTCGACGCCATGCTGACCAAAGCCCAGACGCTAGCCGGCATCCCAGATGCCGCCGCTGCACCCGGAAAATGAGGAATGGCGTTTCCTGAATACAAGGCGAATTGAATCCAAGTTGTAGAGAAGTCAGCCACTCCAAAGCAGCACAACGATCCGATTGTCTGTTTCCGCATCACACCCACGGCACTCATCGAAATCGATCCCCCAGCCGAGTCCAGCTTAGGGAAAGTAACTCTTGTAACCAGGCGATTTACACTCAAAACCCCCACGCCGGGGCACGATGAGTGTAATCGGCGATAGCGCTCACAACCCATCTCGGGCTGAAAAACATTTTCACCGTAGCCTATCCGAGCCATTCACACGCATCAACCCAGAGGTTAGAGTGGTTGTGAGCAGACTTCGGGGGAGGGCTGTTCGACTCACGTCCCATGACTCTTTGAGCCTGGGGCGTTTTGTTTTGCTTCGGATCAGAGGTCAGCAGCCCTAGCAGCCCGCGGCAGAGAATGAACGCACAAGGCTCGAATTCTTGCACCCTGCCCGCCTATCAAGGGTGTTCGTGAGGAGAGGCCCGACTTTCATCTGCCCTACAGATCGTTGTCGACAAGAAAGCGGCCATAGTCGTTGCTTTCAAGCCAGTCGTATAGATGAATCTGGTACAGATAAGAGGCTACGACTTCCTCGCCGAGTTCGTGGGTCTCCGTGCACACGAAAGGAACGTTCAGTCCGGCGAGGACAGCGATCAGGGACTGCAGAGTGCAGTTGGGGTTAATGTTGGAATGACCATAAGGAGACTTCACCTGGCTGAGCGCGGCTGAGATTACCAATAGCCGATGAGGGAAGGAGCTCATGAGCCGGAGCCGATTGATAAACACCGGACGGTCCACCGTGAAGGAATGAATCAGGTCGGCGAGGTCCTTCCGCTCCACGGCACAGATGTCCTCCAGACCCGCGACGGTGTAGTCTCCAACTCTGAGAGCCTTTCTCTCGACTCCTACGAACCAGCCAGAGAAGCGCGAGAAATCGAAAGGCGTCTGTTCCCGAGTGTCCACCAGTACCACCGCACGCGGCGCCCTGAGCTGGGTGCCGCCACGCTCTGCAAAAACCGGGATTGGCGGGGGCAATACTGGGGCTGCGGTCATTTGCCATTCGAGCGGAGAGGCAATCAGTGGGCGTAGTCGTCTCATCATTGTTTGTCGACAGACCGCTATCTTAACTCCCCTTCAGCCCTTATCGTCGCACACGCGATTCCCAAGTTCACGCGGAGTCGGTCCCGCCGGTGTAGGGATATCGGCCAGTTGTTCAAGCAGCTTTTCCATTGCCGCAACTCCATCATCAACCGCAGCCAATTCTGAGTCGTTCAGCGGTATCGCTTGGCGTAGCTGAAGCAAGTTGGCTTTGCCCTGGAGCAACTGTACCTGCGACGAGCCCTTAGGCATATAAAAGCTGCATTTCGCACAAGCCATCCTGTGCGGGCACTGGTCGAAGAAATCATAGGTGCAGTACCCATGTCCGAGATCGTAGAACTTCCAGGGTTCAGTGGCTGCACGCCCGCTGCGGACGATCTCTTGGTCTACGAGCACCTCAATCGCGCGAAGGTTTCGCGCGAAGTAGCCAGCATCGGCATACGACTTTGCCAACTTGATGGGCGTGATCTTTGCATAGTGCTGCGTCGCGGCCGGCGTGCTGTGGCCGAGCCACTCCTGCAACTCGAAGAGCGTCATTGGTTCTTTGGCATTGAAGAGCTGCGACGCAATCGTGGAGCGGGCGCGATGGCTGGTGATGTTGCCGCGAACATCTGCGGTTGCAACTCCCGCCTTGCGGCAGAGTGTGGGAATCAAGACTTTGTTCAGATAACTCTTCCCGACAACTGTCAAGCGAAACAGAAAAAGAAAATCGACCGACTCGCCCGTCTTCCAATCTGGCAGCTTCACCCCATTCGGCCGCACCTTCTCCCACGCCGAAATCATCTCGCCGACGATTGGATCGACAGGTTTGGTAAATGCTGTACCCGTTTTGTTGACCGGAATATCGAGCATGCAAACCGCACCGCCGGCCAGAGTCTCACCATTGCTCGGTACAGAGACATCCTCTTTCTGCCAGCGAACGCAGCCCACGCGCAAACGTAGTATCTCGTTGTTTCGCAGGCCGGCGAACAGCCACGTGACGGCAAGCGCTTTGCACAGTTCGACTGGATAACTGCTCTCCAGAGGCTTCCGTTGAAAAGGACCACGCTTCGGAAGGTCCTCTGCGGTCAGATTCAGCCCGGCCCACACCAATTTAGCCCAAACATCGTCGGCAATGATGCGGGGGTTCGGCCCGATCTTCGCAAGGACGCTTTTTGGCGTAACGAAGCTGCGGATCGGATCGAACCGGCGCGGGATTAACTCCCACTCTTGCAGATCGCGAAAGAAGACGCGAAGGGCAGAGATTCTACCGGCATATGTGCTCGGTTTGAGTGCTTGGCCCTGGTTCTTGATGTGAACTGGTGCAAAAGTACACCAGTCGCCCGCACGCCATTGGCAGGTTACCGCAACCGCCTCGGCTGCAAGGTCGCGAGTCCAATCGGCCGGGGAGTTGATCGCAGGATGCTCGTTCGCCAACCATCGCCCAACGTTCAAGAGGAAGTAGTAGCTCTTGCGCCGGTAACGGTCGGAGACGGTAGATGTATCCAACCAGCGACGGCACAGGCGAGCCCACTCTGTAGGCACGCCTTCCGTGATCTCGGGAAGGTCTGCCCTGACAACGAACGGACGCACGATCTCCATCGGCTCTAGAATCGCGCCGATTTTTGCGAGCACCCGAGAGATTGCGAATGCACAGTACGTACCGAGCCGGGGAGGCCGCCGCGCGATGACACTGCGCAGTTGGTCGAGAGTGATGTCTCTCAAGTGTGGTGAGCGGATGAACAGCAAGCACTCAAAGATAGTTCTCATCACTTGATCGCTTGTGCCCGCTCGCCGATAGCCCCACCCCAAGAGCGACTCCCGCACGCGTTCAGAAATGTTCTTCGTATGCTCGCAACCGAATACCTTTCGTGCGAGACAGGAATAGACGACATGGTCGCCCCTGAGGCGATGCAGCTCAGAAAAACCGCACAGCAGATAAGCAATCGCGACTCCGTGCTGGCGTGGCGCGAGCCGGGCATCAATCGAATCGATCCATTCCTGCGTAGTCCATCCCCAAAAGGATCGTTGGCGTTCGGCCATCTCGCGCAGAAAGAAGAGCAGAACGTACTTCCGGCGATTCGTGATGATTCCGGTATAGTCGAGCGCGTCGTTCAGTGGCCAAACCAGCCGGTCGAGAGCCGCTCCGAAGTCCATGGTTCTCCCATAGCGATAGAACCTGTACGCTTCCGCGTACCGCGTTAGCATGTCCTTTTCAACGGATGTTAGCTGCGGAGAGCGGTCGTATCGTTCCAGATTGATTGGCCAGGTCCATGGCCCATCGTCGGCCTTTTTTGGAAGAATCTTCTCAGGTCCCCACTGGGCACGGGCTCGTCGAAACGAGTCTGATTGTTGCTTTGCTGTGCGGCTTTCGAACCATGGTCGGACAGTTTTCGGACGCTTCTTCTCAAGAATGATCTGGCTGCTCATGCCGTCATCTCCGCGAGCATGCGTGTGCGTTGGGCATGTACCTCTGCCATGCCGGCGGCGAGCTTTCGGGCAAGGTCGCGACCGCTGAGGTGTATATAAAGGAGAGTCGTCTGTACCGAGCGATGACCGGCAAATGTTGCGATCTCGTGGATATCCCAACCGGCGCGGGCTAGATCGGTCAGGCACAGGTGACGAAGCGTGTGGGTTGTGAATCGAGGAACTTCGGCGCGCCTTGCGATTCGAAGGACAATCTTCGACCAGGACCAGATAGAAATGGGAGCAGAGTAGTTGCGGCGTGATTCAGAAAGAAACAGTGGGCCTCGTTTTTGCGCGAACGTGCGCCGGTGATCGAGATACCCCGCGAGCAAAGCACCGCTTGCGGCGGAGTATGGCACGACACGGTCCCGTCGGCCCTTTGTGTTTTCGGCACGAATCCAGATCGTGCGACGCGAAGGATCGATGTCGTTGGTGCAAATACTGCAAAGTTCCTCGCGCCGCAGTCCAGCATCATAAGCAAATGTCAACATGACGCGATTGCGGATCGGCTCCTGAGCCGCCGCGGCAAGGATGGTCTGCCAGTCATCCTCATTCGGCACCCACGGTAGCTTCCTGTGCCGAGGGACAAGCGCCCGTCCTCCGTTGTACGCTGTGGGATTCTTCTGGCAGATACCTTCTTCGACCAGGTAGGTGTAGAACAGCCTGAGTACAGTGAGCCGCTGCTGAACCGTGGCGTTCGACAGATAACCGTTGTGGCTCTGCAAGCTGGTTAGATACGCGCCGATATGGACCCGCGTGACGGTTGGGACGGACAGCTGCTGCTGGGAGAGAAAACGTAGAAAAACCTCAAGCCCTTGCGAATATGCATCGAGCGTGTTCCGGGCAAGCCCCCGATTCGACTGAAACGTCAACCACAATCGGCACAGTGGATCGGCTGCGGCCACGGGACAGCGATCCCAGCGTACGGGATGAACGGCAAAGATGCTGGTCACGTTCCCCTCCTGCGGCGAACCCGATGAGGATAGAGGAAGCGCAGTGGTTGCAGTCAACAGCGCTTCTATAGCGCTGGGCCGGGGAAGGGGAACTGCCCCCTTCCCCGGCACCCCATCCCCAAAACCAAAACCAGATTCCACATAACTTACATGAATCTTTACGCACATCCGGGAAGAGTAGCTTGTTGAATCCGGTTCGCTTCGGACAACTGACGCACGAACCTGCCTCGGGAACGAGTGTCTCATCCTGCTTATCAAATGGCGCGGACGCCAGTTGTAGCAAGATGTTCGATTCAATCCACGCTGCCGGCCCAATCCCGTTGGGGTATGACTGCGAACCTAGCGGCCAGTCATGAATCGAAAACATTCTCCGCGGAAAATGTGGCAAGAATGTGAGGAATTCCTTCTACCTTCCGAGGTGCTCCGCTTGGGGGACTCCGAAAGTGACCACTTTCGGCCACACTATCGCCACGCATTCGCCTCTTGATCTCATTATGAAGCCGCACTGTTTAGCATGACTGCGCGGCGAGCGCGGAGTCGCGGAGAATTCTCTAAGCGCCCCATCCCCTGTAACCTACGCACGCGCCGGGCCTTACCGGCTCAATGAGTTGTACCGAGGGTTCGAATCCTTGCCTCTCCGCCACGCAGTCTGGACTGCAGAGAAATTCGGCTCGTCTTCCTCCGAAATACGCGAATAATGCCCGTATTTCGCGATTATTCCTAGACAAACCGGACTGGAGAGAACGGACTGCTCGGCAGCGAAGGGAGGAAATATCCAACTTTTCTCCCGAGGGCACATGTGCAGTCCGGTTTCAACGGCGGCGGTAGGCAAATGCAATGCGATCACAAGTCAGGGATTAGGCCCTAGCGAGTTGACTTTTGTCAGCAATTGGAAACCGCGTTCGGCGCTTCCCATAAGACCGTGTCTGGATAAAATCTCGCGCAACCCCGAAAATATTCGCTGCGGGCGGCGGCCTCTTGCTTCCGGTCCGCTAGCGTTATGCTCGTCGTACAAAGTCCTAATCCAACCGCCTTCCCGCCGTTCTCCCCCTGGCCGCAAACCTCGCAAGTATGGAAGGATTCCTGTTCAGCGGCTTCGAGGCGTCGGCCAATAGCGTCATTCGCGTCACTCATCTAAATGCGCAACCCACCAAACTTCTCTTTAACCTGTAGCACTTCAAATTGGCGTCCGCTTGCCTGCTCGAAGTTGGCGACCAAGGGTTCCAAGTCCTCGCAGAGTCGCCAGAGTACGTCGGAACCAGCGTCGGCATGGCAGAATCCGAAAGACATTGATGACCGGTTGCAGCCGGGCTCTCACCCGAGGTAGCATCTGTGCGTTCGGAAAGGCTATGGTCTGGCTTCTTGACGTAAGACGTTTGTGCGGAGGTTCAGAAATGAAGTTCATTCGCTGGTTTGCTGTCTTGGCATCCGTAGGCTGTTTCGTCGGCTGCGGAGGCGGTGGACCCCCCGCCCCAGCTCCAGGCGCGCCAGTCTCCCCGGCTGCCACACTGTGCGGTGAAACCGACCTCGGAGACCTTGTTGGTGAACCGCAGCCGCAGCCTGAGATGTCATGCGCAACCGGTCAGACGATCATCGGTGTTCCCGCCGCTTCGGGTACGTGGGGCACGCTTGACGTGATCCTATGCAATATTAGTGGCATACCGGCAACCGCTCTGGACGGGTTTATATGCGGCGATCCTAATCTTGCAACCATTAATCTGACCGAGGACGGCAACCAAGTATTTAGTCGGACGTTCGTCACAGTACAGAGTACCGATCTGGGCCCGGTATTGAATACCTGCACGAACAACGGCACCGGCAATGTAGGAACCACTCCAAACTCGAACATCCAATGGAATGTTGAGCAGAGCACCGCGGATTTCTGGTACGGCAATGAAGCACTCTCAAATCAGTGCTCCGTCGCGTTCTTCGACACTCACAACCAGGCAATTCTCGTGAATGTTGGTTTCCAATTCTCGGCTTACTGCACCAACGCATCATGCACCAGCGGAAGCTCGCTTCAACAACGGGCAGGACCTCTGCCGCCGTTGACGAAGAGCTGGTAAGAAACTCCAAAGCGGTTTCTAGATTGATTTTTCCGAGCCGCGCTTGCGTCCTGCTCCTGTTAGCTGGTGTGCTCGGAGCCGGAATTACAATCGTTGGAATGGAGTTCTTTCTGTTTCGCTTCGATGACTCGCATCCATTGAAACAGATTGTTTGTTTTTTGGTGATGCTATTCCCCATACTCGGGGCGGCTCTATACTGCTTCATCGTGTATTCGCGCTCAGATGTACTAAAGAACGCCTGTGCCAAGAGTGCGGAAAGAGCGTCGCTATAGCACGGTCTGGGCTTATAAACTGCTCGACTGGATCATCACTCAATGACCAGCGGCCAAAACGTGAAATGGCCTGGTTGCGACAGTTGGTGGAATCTTCTGCAAGCGTTGGCGCAAATAAGGAAAGACGGGTGCTGGCGGATAGAAAAGAAATCCTGGCTTTGCGTTCTCAATGGAGCGGGTATCCGGCTGCGCCCGGCAGCATACCGTCGACTTTGATCACTTTCATGCCCGGCTTGACGTCGCGGACATTCACCAGGCTGATGGCCCCAGGAAAGAGCGTCAGGGCCTCTTTCTGCATGCCCACGGAGGGAACGGTCAAAGGTTCGGCGTCGGCCTCACCCCGAAACACCTGGCCGGTCCAATATCGTTTGTATTCGATTTCGGACATCGCCAGGAGCCTCAGCAAGACGAGTCTTTCCATGCATCCCGGACCGCGCGTGACGAGCTTGATGCGCTGGCCGTCCGGCCATGAGCGTTTCGTACCAGCGAAAATCTTCCGCGAATCTCCGAGGCTTATATTGGTGGCTGGATTGCCAGAGCTGACTACCACCGCCACGTCGCTGTCCTGAGCTGTGGCTGGCGGTGTAAAGGAGAGGATGGCCAGTCCCAGGAGAAGCAGAGTTGTTATCGATTTAGCGCCCATGCTCTCTCCTGGTCTCAAAAAGTAAACGCGAACTGCAGGTGCAGGCCGTTCAGGTCCCGCTCGCCGCGGCGAACGGTGTGATCGAACTGGGCCTTAAAGGCAATGTAGTCGTTCAGATCGTAGCGAGCGCCGAAAGAAGGCCCGAAGCGCAGGCCAACATCGTCGTAGATCCCGTTGTTGGGACTTGCGTTCACATACTGATAACGGAAAAATGGCCGCACCGGCCCGAGTTGCTTGGAGAACTGCGAATAGAAGGCGGGCGTATCGAAGTGGAGCGAACCACCCACTAGAGCGTCCCGGATCAGAAACCCCTCGTTCAGAAATTCAATGCCCTGAGCCACATAGACAGCGTAGGCATTGACGATCGTCTGGCCATACCTCACAGACGGTCCCAGGCTTCCTGGAGGCGGAGGAACCTGCGCGCCAGACGCGTTTAGGACATTGTTGCTGATCTGGTCATGATAGTAGGACGTTCCGATTTGCAGTCCACGCAACCCGTCGGGCGTGGCGAAGAATCCGACGTTGGTCTGATTGCCGTTGTTCTCATCGGTCACTAAACCGTCGCCGTTGAGGTCAGGCCGAATGGTGTCAGAGGATCCATATTCGGCAACGTAGTTCAGCCCCAGCTTCCCTGACGGAATGGCGCCGATCACGGAAACGCCAATCGCTTGAGTGGGGAGCAAACCACCGTTGCTGGCGTATTCCATCACCAGCGGCCGATTGGCAGTGGTTTGCAGCCAAGCGGCGCTGCGAAACGCCCAGTTGTAATACCCGATGTTGGTCTGGTACCGGCCAAAGGACATCTTCAAGTGATCGTTGTAGTCGTATTTGAGCAACATCCGTCGCAGATCTACCTTGTATTGCTGTGCGTCGGCTTCCTCGAAAACAATCTCGGAAAGCACGCTGGCTTTGTTAGTAAGTCTTGAACTAAGAAATAAACCAAAATCGCCAGTGTAGAAGTTCCCTGCCGAACCAGGGACAAAGCCGCCGGTTCCCAGTTCCGGCTGGCGCTGGTTGAGAACCTGGTAGTCGACTTCTCCGAAGCCGCGGAATTGGATGCCGTGTACCTCGTGCCAATCGCGTGGCGTGGCAGACGGCAACTGTGGTGGCGGAGTTTGTTCCGTAGACTGCGGCGGGGTTGGCGGTGAGGCGGTATCGGCCACGGCCACGGGTGAAGTTTGTGGCTGCTTCGCCTCCAGAATCCTGATTCGCTCCAGCAGATCGCGGTCCTGCTGCTGCAACTGCTTTATTTGTTCTACCAGTTGGGCAATCGTTGCCTGGTCGCCGGAGCCGGCACTCTGCGCCCAATTGGAGGCGGGAACCAACAACAGCACAAGTAGCGCGCAATAGATGTGAGCCCTGATTCTCGCTCTTCGCACAGACCTCTCTCCTTGACTGCCGAAGCAGATGCGGGGACATTCCCTGAGTTGACTTCGGCAGTTCAGGCTGAGAGCATCGGGTTACTTTGGTACGTTGCGGGCAGCGTGATACAGACGGCGGAACTTAGCCAGAGCGAACGCCTTTTCGTCACATTGCTGAATCCGATTATTTGATTATCTGCGGCACTTACTGCTGGATATCAACCGTTTCTGTTTGGGAGGGTGGTCACCTCAATAACGGATCGGTGTTGTAACATCGCGGTTACACTCAGTGACGAACTGTCAAAATGCGCTATGGCCTTCCATGAGAAGGCCGGTCGGAGTCAATAGGATTCTGCTGTTTTCGTTGGACACGCTTTTTTCTCCCGCCGAGTGGCCACTGTCGCCATGCTTCCATCCGCACTCTCGAGGAGCGATTTTCTTCGCTCGGTGCATGTTGGGCGTTCTCGTTACAGCCGGTGCTGCCATCTGTTTGGCGCCCTGTGGTTCTGCTCTTGCAGAGTGGAACCTGGGCCAGGCCATAGTCGCAGTCACCGGAACTCGGCTTTAGCTTTTTGATTTTTCTCTCCCTGGAACGATTTTGACTTTGTTTTGCCGTTTTGTTTTATGCGGCTGCCGCCACGGTCGTTCGGCTGCTGTTGTGCAATGGTTCGTACGCTTCTCCGCTCACCCACAGGTGATGCAGTAGCACCGCCAGCTTTCTCGCCGTCGCAACGATCGCTCGCTTCTTCCCGTTCTTGCCGCCGCGTTCGGCCAGCCTCAGTCCCCAGCGTCGCAGGTCGCAATCGATGCCGAATGGTCCCAAGATGTGTTGCGCTCCCTGCACCAGCAGCGTTTTGTGTCAATTTCTTGTACGGTGCCCGAATTAGGCAGTGGCAATGAATACAACGGTAGTCTGTCATCCCAGCAGATCACTTACCCTGAACTATCTGGCGTCGCTGGCGTACAGGTTGACTTAGGGGCTTCGGGCACAGCACCAGAATTAGACGTAGAGGCACAGGGCTTTGTATTCTCTCACTGCATCTGGTCAAGCTAACCCAGCCGATGTCATTCTTGACTTGATCCTATCAGGCAACATCTTCTTTGGCCATAGGGGCAGCGATGATAATTATTACAAAGCGCTTGGTCCTGGGAGTACGGACCCTGTGTCAGGCCTACAACCTGTGTGGGCTCCATTCGCAGGCAACCCGTATGCTGCAAGCTCTCCTGTAGTAAATGCCCCATTCTCTGACGGCCTAACCGATGTTCGCAACTACTGCACAGCTAATGGCATCTGTTTTGCTTACATCGTCAACTCGCTACCCAGCTCACGTCCTGCACAGTTCATCAACTTCCCTGCTACGTCACAACATCCTCAAGAACTAACAACACGGCTGACCTGTACTTCTCTACGGACTTGCCAGTAGCAGCGCCGCGTGTGTCGGTGCCACCACCGTAGATGCTGCCAGGTTCTGCTAGTCATGGCGTAGTTCATGCTGTACCAAGGCGTCCAGGAAATTGGGAGTTTGGCGCAACCCATTGACGTTTATCAGCCGTCGTTGCTAAGGCCCTAGAAAGCACCGCAATCCCGGTCGCCACGCCGGACGTTACTGACGGTATCGAGGGGGCGATTTAGGAAATGACCGTCGCCAAGAATGGACGACAACAATGAATAGAAACTCCAAGTGCGAAGTGAAGCAAAACGGGCGCTGGCATCTGGTGTCGGTGAATGATGCACTAGAGCTGGACACGAAGGAGGACAAACGTTGCCCTACGTGCCACGGACGTGTTCGTTTACATCACAAGGGCGGAGTGACTCCTGCACATTTCGAGCACCGCGAGAAACACGAAGGCTGCCCACAATGCCATCGCTATGACGGCGGCAAAGTTCGGCTGCATCCTCATCGGTTGGATTAAAACCCAGACAACGTTTAACCGGAGACCCCCACAGTGAGCGTCAGAATCCTTAAAGAGGCGTAGAATCTGGGCGGCGCATTTCCTCCAAGAAAGACATCATCCTTTTAGGGTTTTCTTTGAAACGAGAGGCAGAATATGGCAGACCAGAGACCGTGTTCTTGCGGCGGCTCAAACGAGAACTGTGCGCGTTGTTATGGACGAGGTTTCATCGAAGGCGGACCTGCACTTGCGGGACGCAAAGATAGTATTGGTATTCTAGCGTTTGGACGGAGGAGAAGAAAAAAGGGTCTTTCCCAGAGCAGTTCGCAAAGTTCTGCTTCTGCGAATCCCCTGAGTCCTCGTGCTGCGAATCAGCGTCCGATGAAGAACTGCCCACTTTGCGAGTGCCAAGTTCGGGAACACAAACTGCAAGAACATGTGGACAACAAATGCCCCAAGAGGCCCGGCAGAACAGACCGCCTCAAACCTAGAACGCTGGTGGTGCGAGTGCCTCACGGTATTGCGGAAGTCATTCAGCAACTCAAGACCGACCGCCTCAGCAAACTCGGAACGCGGGTAGCGGGTCCGAAGCAGTCGGTCAAGAAGGCACAGCATTCAACGGGGGATGCCTGGCCAGAGTCGGTACCGCACGAGGACAAAGTGGAGGTCGAGAGATGGTGGGACAATCTCGACGCAACCAAGAACCGTGGATACCCAGCGCGTGAGGAGGGGCGCTACGGCTCATACCCATCGCATGACGGTTTCGATGATGAATCGGAACCGTGAAAGTTTTTCGGCGGTCGGCCCCGCTTTTTGGCAGCAACACTCGGTAAAGACACTACCCAATCGACGAGCTTGTTGCACTCTTGCATCGGTCCGCATTAACATCTCTAGAATGATCGCGGTCGCCAAGGAAAACGTCGAAAAGGCGTTAGATGAGATCGACAGCAATGGTTTTCTGGGCGTTCCTCGAAAACGAAAGTCTACGATCCATTGCTTGGACACCCGAGGGCGACACTACCCCCCAAAGTACGTCCTCATGCGAGCGCACATTATCCAAACCGGAACTAAACCCGAGCGCCTCTTCGGTGGTCCTCCGAGCAATGATCCATTGCGAAACCTGGGTTATGTGATCCGAGAGCATTGCGGCTGCGGCAATACTTGCAATTTTTCGAGCTGACCCACTCCCGCCAGTTTGTGCCGTTTTTGTGCCGTCATATCAGGGAAGGGCAGTAAGCGTGGTATACGTGGGAGTGTCGAATCAATAAGTTACGTGTTATCAATATGAACAGTGGGACCGAATCCCTCCCTCTCCGCCACGGAGTCTGCACTGCAGAGAATACCGCTCCCCTTTACTGTGAAAATACGCGAAACATGCGCGTGTGTCGCGATTATTCCCTGCACCGGACCGCATAGAGCGGACTGCTCGCCGGCGAGGAAGGCCACTGTCCTAGCTTTTCTCTTCAGGATATTCACAGTCCGGTTTCACGGAGTCCGTTAGGCGAATACGATGCGATCAAAAGCTGCGGATTCGGCGATAGCTAGTTGACTTTTGCTGGGCACAGTAGAGCCGCGTTGGGCGCTTCCCATAAGCCCGTTTCTGGCCAACTTCCGGTTAGCCGACCATCCTCCAATTGACGCTCCAGTTGAAAAACACTGCGATCATAAAAGACTATCGTCATTAGGAGTGGGGTTCTTTTTACTTCGTTCCGAAGTGGCTGCACCAGATCAATAAAGGCTTCCTTCTCAGGGGCAAAGTTGTTTCGCGTGGCTACGGACGACATTAAAAGGTTCATGAGGCGACGGTGAGACTGAGGCGGGCAAGTCTTATACGCTAACAGCTACTCCGATAGTTTCAGCCGCGCAAGCAAATCCTTGAACCTCGGATCCGAGCGAATCGGGTCGAATTCCGGATTTACCTTCAGCCAGACGAGCGACGCGTTGCGGTCCTGATAAGCTTTCTCCAACCATTCCATCGCGCGGTCGGTTTCGCCCATTCCGATGTAGATTACGGCGATCGCCCAAGCGGAGACATACTCCGTCTTTGCCCGCGTCAAAAGTTCATCCACAATTTTCTGCGCCTTCCCAGGCTTTCCAGCCAGGCCGTAAGCGTGGCCGAGGCTTCCTTTCGGCTGCGGATTGCTGGAATAGAGCACCACGGCGCGCTTTAGATAAAGTATGCCCTCCGCGAAATTTTGCTTCTGCATGTAGCAGAGGCCGAGGCACCAGAAGGCGTTGCCAAAATTCGAGTCGAGTTCAAGAGCTTCACGCAAGCGCGAAATTGCCTTGTCATAATCTCGCGCGAAGTAGTAACGCCAGCCAATGTTTACGTTCGCCGCCAGGGCCATCGGGTCGAGTTCGTGGGCTCGCTCAATCTCCGCGATGGCTTTATCGTGCCGCCCTAGCGCCGTCAAAAGATAGGCGTACGCTTGATGTGCATCGGGAGAGCCCGGATCCAGTTCGATGGCGCGCTGAAATTCGGACTCGGCACCGGACCAATTCCACTCGTGAAAGAATTTTACCGATCCGAGCGCGGCGTGGGCAGCGGCCAGCGAAGGATCGAGCGCGACCGCGCGGGTCGCCGCCTTCAACGCTTTCAACCCGACCTCTGACGGCGGCAGTCCCAGAAACTGAAGCGTGTTGTTGCAATCGGCGATGCCGGCATAGGCGGGCGCGTAATCCGGGTCGAGCTGCAACGCCTGTTGAAAATACTCGATTCCTTTCTTTACTGACTCGACGGTCCACTTATTAAAATGATAGCGACCCTTCAAGTAGCTCTCATAGACTTCGGTCATTACCTTGCGCGGGCGCTTAAAATGCTCGCGTTCGCGCGGAGTGAGTTTTACGCGAATTTGCTGGGCAATCGTCCGCGCCACTTCGCTCTGCAAGGCCAGGACTTCGCTCAGCTCGCGGTCGTAGCTCTCCGCCCACAAGTGTTTGTCTGAAGCGGAGTCCACCAATTGCGCGGTGATTCGCACGCGGTCGCCTGAGCGAATCACCGATCCCTCCATCACAGCATCCACACCCAATTCCTGAGCAATGAGATCCATCCGCATCTTCACCGACTTGTATTGCATGGTCGAGGTGCGCGAGATCACCTTCAGCGCGCGAATCTGCGCGAGTTCGGTGATTAACGCTTCGGTCATGCCGTCCGCAAAATATTCCTGATCGGGATCGGCAGAAAGATTGTGAAGTGGAAGGACCGCCAGAGAACAAATTCGACCACGTCGCTTTCGCCGCTTCTCTGGGCGTTTTACACTATCCAGTCTCGCGGCATCGAGCGATTCGAGCGCTTGCGCAATTGCGCCTGCGGTCTGATATCGCTCCGCCGGCTCTTTCGCGAGGCACCTGTAAATGACCGTGCGGAGTGCCACTGGAACCGTTGGCGGAAATGCTTCGGGCACGCCGCAAAGAATTATAGAGCTCAGCTCGAAAGTCGTGGCGCCTCGAAACGGTAGTTGTCCCGTGGCCAGTTCATAAACAATCACACCCAAGGCCCAGATGTCGCTGCGTTCATCCGCGGGCTCGCCCCTCAGCAGCTCGGGCGACAGGTAGGGAAGTGTCCCTGCAATCTCGCCGGAGCGATCGACTGAAAGCGACGAAGTTGTTTTGCCGGATACTTCGTCCACACGGCGCACTGCCAAGCCGAAATCGACGATCTTCGCGCGCCCGTCGGGAGTCACGATGACGTTGGCACATTTCAAATCGCGGTGAATTACTCCATGCTCGTGCGCGTGTGCCAATCCCGACGCTACCTGAGTGCCGTAGCGGATCACCGTCGGGATGGGCAGCGGAGCGCCATTCGACAACTCCTTGAGCGAGCGGCCCTCGATCAACTCCATGGCCACGTAAATCTGCTCGCCCATCGCGTCCGCGTCGTAAACCCCGCAAATATGTGGATGGTTTAAACGCGAAGCCGTGCGGGCTTCATGAAGCAGCCGCTCGCGAGCCTCCGAATCGTTGGCCGAAGTGGGCAACAGAACCTTCAAAGCCACATCGCGGTCGAGGCGGATGTCCCGCCCTCGATAGACGATGCCCATGCCGCCTTCGCCAAGTTTTTCGAGGATCTTGTAGCGTTCGGTGATTTGATCGATTGCCAAATCCCCTTAGCCTTCATGCGAATTTTAGGCAGCGCCAGCAATCAAGTCAACCGCCGGCGCGGATCCGAATTTGGTCGCGATAAGTACGATTGACAAGATTGCGATGCCTGAGTGTAGAATAGCCGCCCAAGTGCCTGCCGGGCCACAAACTTCGCGCCGCGAGTTCCTTCGTCTTGCTGCCGCCGGCGGTATCGCAGTGATTGTGATGCCCTATCCTTCGTTTGACGTCTTCGGCCAGACCGCGACCGGCGCAGTCGCCATCCCGAGCGAAGACCATGGCTGGATGGGTCCACCGGGACAAGCGCGCTACCGCATTGACGGTCTTCCAAAGGTCACTGGAGCGAAGATTTACGCGCGGGATTTCCACGCGCGGGATCTCAACGGATGGCCGAAGCAGGAAGCGCATGCGCTGGTGCTCCGCGTGGGCCACTTCAATCGAACTTTCACCGGCGTCAATCTGAAAATCCTGCCACCCGAGCTGCAGCCCTATCGCACCATCACCAACGACGATCTTGTACGCGACAAAATTGCCGGCCTCTGGTACGACGATCCGCAGCCGATGTTTGTTCCGGTCGGCGGCTCGGCATCGCTGCTCGGCCAGCCCGCGGCGATTCTTTTCTTCGATGCGGCGCAGAAGTATCGCGAGGCCGTGCGGCTCCTGCAGTTTCACGAGGATGCGCTTCTTTATGGTGGCGACATTGTGCCGGTGAAAGTGTCGGAGCCGTTCCCCCGCTCCGCCATGTTTCTGACGCGCTTTGAGGACGAGTTCTCGCAGGTGAAGAACGGCCCCAGCGATCCGAACCTGCCGGGCCCGGTTAACGAGCTGGCGCATCAGTTCAGGGAGAAAATCCGCGAACGGATGGGCTCGACCGGGCTCAAGCTCTACAAACAGACTTACACCACGCAGGTCGTTGATCCCATGTTCCTCGAGCCAGAGGCGGGCCTGGCATGGTATGACTCGGCGTCGGAGACCCTGCAACTGCTGCTGGGCACGCAATCCAGCGATGGCGATATCGCCTCAGCAGGCTCGCAAATGGGAGCGATCTTTCATGACAGCGCGTTCCGGGTGAATAAAGTAGTACTGCATCCTTGCTATCCCGGCGGAGGCTTTGGCGGACGCGATGTTTCGCCATTCCTGGCGCTGCTGGCGATTGCCGGCGCTTATGCCGGACGGCCAGTCCGCATCGCGAACGATCGTTTCGCGCAGTTCCAATCGGGCATCAAGCGCAACGCCTCCACGTCGGAAGTGACGATTGCGGTGAACGATCAAGGAAAATTCGCGGCGATCGAGAATCATTTGATATTGCGCGGCGGAGGCAAGAGGAATTACAGCCCGTTTGTTGCGCAGCTCGCCGGATTCTCCGCCGGGAATAGCTACAATTTCCCGGTTTCTTCCGTCGATTCGAAGGCGCAGTCAACCTACGGAGTCACGGGCGGCTCGATGCGCGGGTTTGGCGGTCCGCAAGCGTTTTTCGCGGTTGAGTCGCTCGTCGATGAAATCGCAGGGTCTATGAGCCTCGATCCTATCGAACTGCGCTTGCAAAACGTGCTGCATGAGGGCGACGGAACCGTCACCGGCTACAAGTTGCAGGGGGATGTGCGGCTGGCGGAAATCTGCAAGCTCGCCCGCGAGACACAGCTCTGGAGCGGGCGCAACGCGCAGCAGGCCAAACGCGCTGGTACCAACAAGCTGTGGGGCGTTGGATTCGCGCTCTCCATGCAAGCATACGGCGTAGGCCGCGACGGTGTAATGGCGGCAGTTGAAATCGGTGCGGATGGCGAAATCGGTGTAATCACCAATTGTGTGGACATGGGCAATGGATCGGCCACAAGCCTGGCAATTTCCACGGCGAACTCGCTCGGCGCAAATGCCGGCAAGATTCAGATGGGTGAGGTGCCGTTCTTCGAGACCAATCTTCCGCTGGAGTCTGGCGGCAAATCGCCGCGGTGGAACGACCCCAGATGGACGGCTTCCTGGGCCATTTCTTCCAGCGCATGCCTGACCGCGTTTCAGCAGGTGCACGTGGTCGAGCAGGCCTCGCGCGTAATCTTCCTGACCGGGCTTTGGCCCGCGGCGCTCGCCCTCTGGGGAAAAAACAAAGGGGATTTGAAACCCGACGCCTCGCGCTGGGAGAACGGGCAGTTATTGGCGCCGAATCTGCCGCCTCTGGCGTTGAAAGACATTGCACGGCGCGCTTTTGCCGATGGCAACATCATCGGCGCGGCTGTACATGCCGTGTATCAGGGCAAGTGGATCGCTGCTGACTACGAAGTGGACAATGAGGTTTATCGCTGGCCGCTGGACGCGGTCGCGACGCGGGCAGCATCGACCCATCCTGAAGAGTTCGTGCCGGCCAACCGCGGACAGTGGCCTCTCGACGCGCACCGCCTGGAACTTACTCCCACGGCATACGAATTTCACGAGCGATTCAATACAATTTCACCTCCGCCGAATTCGCAGAACTATGGGCGAAGCCTGTACGCGCCCGCCGGCGCGCTTGTGGCCGTTGAAGTGGATCAGACAACGGGTCACGTGGATGTCTTGGCGCTGGAACTTTTTCTCGATGCTGGCCGCGTTATCCAACCGGATCTGTTAAGCGGGCAGTTTGAGGGAGGCGTGGCGATGGGCATCGGCTACGCGCTGCTGGAAGAATTGCCGCTCGAAACCGGCGGTGCCGGCGATGGAACCTGGAACCTGAATCGCTACCACGTGGCGCTGGCCGGGGATATGCCTCTGCAACATTTGAAACTGAACATCCTCCCTGCAACCAGCCCCGACGCCAAGGGAAAGGGGATCGCCGAAACCGTGATGTGCCCCATTGCGCCGGCGATTGCGAATGCCATTACGCACGCAACTGGAAAACGCTTCCGCGATTTGCCGATTACGCCGGAAAAAATTCGGCAGAGCCTGGGGTCATAAACATATGGCCGAAGATATCATTTCGATTTCCATTATCTTGAACGGGCAGAAAACCGAGCCACGGCAAGTGCCGAAGAACATGCTGCTGCTCGATTTTCTGCACGACGAAATGGCATTGACGGGCACCAAGTTCGGCTGTGGCATTGGTGTGTGCCGCGCGTGCACCGTGGCGTGGCAACGCGTTCCGACAGCGGAACCGGTCCCCATTCTGGCGTGTTCGACTCCCGTCGATCTTGTGAATGGCCAGACCATTCGCACCGTCGAAGGGCTTGCGGATAACAACCAGCTGAGCAAGCTGCAGACGGCGGTGCTCGAAGCCTTCGCGTTCCAGTGCGGCTATTGCACGCCCGGATTCCTGATGGCAGGCGAGATTCTGCTCGACGGGTTGAAGCACGCTCCCGTTGAGCGCGACAAAGTGGATGAAGCCGTACTCGGCGCCATAGGGCAGCATATTTGCCGATGCACGGGCTACGTGCGCTACCTCCAGGCCATGCGCAAGGTAATACTCGAGACCCCCGGCTTGGTCAAGAAGAGCGAATTGTGATGGAGAGAATTTCTAGAGATAAAGGCTATGCGATCCTCGCGGCAGCCGCACTCGCCGCCGTCGCTTTCATGTGGGCGCCCCGCGCTGGCGCACAGGACGACCAGTACCCGGACATCACCGAGTACGCCAGGGAGTGCGCCAGGAAAATCGCACCGGTGCCGTCATTCGATTGTACGAAAGGCACGGAAATTCCGATTACCGTCAATCAGCAACCACCGCACAGTTATCAGCCGCATATGAATTGTGACCGGCCGTCCCTGCTGAACATGGGCACGACCGACGGGAATTGCGTTCCTTACTCTCGTGTGGTCGTCCTTCGCGATGACGATGTCGCTCAGATCGTGGCCCTGTGCCGCGAGAAAAAAATTCGCGATGCCAAAACGGTTCTTTACGATGAGATCGACATAACTTCGCACAATGTGCGTACCGGCAGCACCTGTTGGTTCCAGGCGGAGATACTCGGGGTGCTCGACCCCGCCCGCGGATTGAATGGCAAGAAAGTGCCCTCGCCGGAAGATCCCGCCGCCAAGAATTTTTGGATTGAGCCTGTGGTGGTGTCGAAAGGAAAGTGCGGCTATTGCCACGATAGCGATCCGTTCATGTATTCGCCATTTATTGCGCAGACGGGCCAGCTTCCTGCCGATCCATTCGGAAAATACGTCAACGATATCGGCGCTCCGTTCCGTGAATGGCAGCAGCCCTCGGCGATCAGCACGCGTGGGAACACCTGCGTCGGGTGCCATCGCATCGGCAACCTCATGACTTGCAAGCAAACCGTTCGCCAAGCCGTCGGGGAGCCCAGCCCGGGCAGCGATGAATGGGCCAAAAAATATCCCAATTCGCACTGGATGCCACCCGGAAATTCCTTAACTCAGAAACAGTGGGATCAGATTTACGGCGAGAGCGTGAAGGCAATACTCGCCTGCTGCGCAAATCCGAAGGCCCCCGAATGTAACGTCACGCCGATTCACGACGCGCAGCCGCAAAAGTAAATGCCTCCGCCACAGATTCGCAGAGCACGGCGCTGTCATCTGCGAAATGACTTGCCTATAGTGCCAGGCTGACGACCTTCTATCTGGTTCAACGTTATATAGTGGTTTACGCCTGCCGTGAATCCAGTGATGTCGCTGCTCCGCAAACTCGGTTCGACTTGCGTCCTGCTTGCCGCTGTCTCGCTATTGGTGCTCGCAAAGGCAGGTGTGGCTTTACAAGCTGTGGATCAAACCGCCGCGCCGAGTGGTATCTCGTTGCCCACGGATGTTCGCTTGCAATCGCCCGGCTGGTGGCCCACGAAAGGCGACGCCTCACGCGACGGTTATATTGGCACGGCGGCCTGCGCGAAGTGCCACGCTTCCAAAGTTGCGTCTCAGCAAAAAAACGCGATGGTGCAGGCCGCAACCCGAACCGCTGACTCGGAGATTCTGCGCCAGCATGATCGCTTCACTTTTCGCCTGGGACCTTACAACGAGGAGATCGTTACCAAGGGCGAAAAGAGCGTTCTGACAGTCA
>Ga0302182_10000141_pt1 | contig 49551 bp, 45 predicted proteins | sample I_Palsa_N3_1_FD_198781 | JGI IMG/M metagenome (GOLD analysis project Ga0302182, IMG submission 198781) | Peat permafrost microbial communities from Stordalen Mire near Abisko, Sweden - I_Palsa_N3_1 | ecosystem: Environmental > Terrestrial > Soil > Palsa > Peat permafrost | place: Sweden...
GAATTTCAAGGAGACGCAGATGGCCCATGTTCGCGCGGGCCAGCACGCCAAGATTCACGTGGATACCTACGACCGCGACTTCGACGGGACCGTTGATTCCATCGCCGGCGCCGCAGGTTCGCGGCAGGCACTGCTGCCGCCGCAGAATGCCACGGGCAACTTCATCAAGGTAGTGCAGCGAATTCCGGTGAAGATTCTGGTGCAGCAGAGCGGCGATCCGCGCCAGGTGCTGCGGCCGGGAATGAACGTGGAAGCGACGGTTTACACGCGCTGAAACGCGGCGTCGGAGAGCTCATGAGCTATCTAGCGGGCGGCGTTGCGGGCGGCCTCGAACCGTGGGAACAGGAATACGAGCGAGGACTCACGCAGGCGCTGGTGGAGCTGTCGCTCAGCAGACGGCGGATCGTGATGCACGCCGTCGGCCTGATCACCGCCATCGAAGTCTCGAATCGCATCGCCATCAATGTGCTGTTGCCGGACCTGCAGGGCAACGTCGCGGGCAATTCGGACGATGTTAGCTGGGTGCTGATTCTCTACAATCTGGGCTTTGTATGTTCGATCGCGCTGAGCTATTGGATGACGCGGGTGATCGGTACACGGCGCCACCTGCTGCTCAGCGCGCTGCTCTATAGCTTTGGAGCGATCGGATGCTTCTGCAGCGCGCACAGCTTGAGGTTACTGCTAATCTCACGCGTCGTGATGGGCTTTGGTGGCGGAGCCTTTCTGGTCCGCGCGGTGATCCTGGCTGGACTGCTGTTTCCCGGAAAAGGACGTGCCGTCGCACTCTTCTGGCTGTTCCTGGAAGTGAACATCTTCCAGGCAATCTATCCCGTGGCCATGGGATGGATTTCCGATACGCTTCACTGGAACTATGCATTCCTGCTGGATTTCCCCTTTCTGGCCATCGGCGCTTTTCTGGTCTGGAAGTATTTGCCGCGAGGCCTTTTATTTCTGCGCAGCGAGAGGGCGTATGTGGATGGGTGGGGCGCAGGTTTGCTCATTGCGGCCTTATCCTGCCCGCAGGTGTCACTGAGCCGGGGCGAGCGGGACGAGTGGTTTCAGTCCGCGTTCATCGATTGTTTCCTCATAGTGGCGCTGATTTGCTTCGCGGGATTTCTCTGGTGGGACTGGAGACCAGAGAATCCGGAGCCAGTGCTGCACCTGCGCCTGGTCTGGAAGCAGAGGCCGTTGCGCGCGTCCCTGGCGATTGTCATGATTGTGGGCGCGATGCTGGGTGCAGGATTGTTCGTGCTGCCGCAATACCTTCGTACGGTGCAGGATTACAGTGCCACGCAAACCGGCGGATTTGTCTCCGCATACACGCTGGGCCTAGGAGTGGGCGCGGTGGTGAGCTTGCGGTACCTGGTGGTGCGGCTGGGCGGGACCAAACTGGTGACGATTGGCGCAGTCCTGATGTGCGTGGCGTGCGTCAACTTCATTTATACCTGGACGCCGACGACGCCGACCTGGGTACTGGCGATTGCCGCGTACCTGCAAGGGATGGCGCTCGGACCGCTGTTGGTTGGCGCTTCCAACGTGGCCACGGGACAGGCGGCGATCGTGGACTTGAACGATGTGTCGACAAGCTTTTACTTTGTGCGGCAACTGGGGAATACGCTGGGGATTACCGCAGCTACGGTGATCCTCGATCATCGGCAGACGCTGCACTCGGCGCGGCTGGTGGACGTGGCCAACCGGTTGAATCCTACGCTGCAGGCGACGCTGGCACAATACGCGGGCTTGATTGCTCGGAGCGGAGGAGCCGGCAGTAACCCCTCATTGGGAGCGGTGCAGCTATTGCAGGCGGCCGTGATTGCAGCCTCGTCCAGATACCGGATCGCGTTCGATGCGCCCAAGGACGGAAGGATTATGGCATGCGAATGACTCGATTATGCGTCAGGGGCGGATTCGAGTTTTCGGGACGCGCCCTGCGCCCCAAACAAACATTGCGGCCGCGTGCGCGAGCCTGCCGCAGTTCTTCCAGCTGGATTTCGGGAACGCGGGCGGTCGCATGGGTAGCTGGCGAACCGGACCTTATATCCGTGGAGTCGCCTCGCGCTGTTGACGCCTCTCGAGTCTTGCAATAAGCAATTCTACTGAACGCCAAGCCGGTCGGCGGTGTCTGGATAGGGGAAGGCGAAAGGCGCTCGCCTCACGAGGAGACCACCATGAAAGCCACACGCTTTGCCGTTGTTGTGTTCGGGATGCTGCTGGGAGGTGCAAACCTGGTGCACGCGCAGACTTCGTCCCCCGGCTCGGGCGCGACAAGTACGCCACCTAATCTTTCGCAGTTGAACGTGACCATCATGCTGCAGCAGCTACAGACCGCGGCGGCGCAAGGCGACGCGGACGCGCCCTCGCCGCTGCAGATCGTGGTGCAATTCCTACAGTTGCAGCCCGCGCAGCAGCCCATCTTTGGGCAATTGTTGCAGGCGCGGCAGACCGCGGTCACGCCGCTGTTTCAGGGCATCGCGGCGAGGGAGCAAGAGGTGCAAGCACTGCTGGATTCCGGCGGCAACCCCGCGGAAGTCGGAATTTTGGTGACGCAAATTTACGCCCTGCAACACCAGATTGTGCAGACCCAGCAAGCGTTTCTGGCGAATCTTTTAAATCTACTGGATCAAGACCAGAAGCAGCGGCTGGCGGCGGTGCAGTTTGCCGCACAACTGCAACCCGTGCTTCCGGCCTTCCAGCAGCTGCAACTGTTTTAGCCACCATGACCAGCGAGCTCCGGGTGCGGATGTCTGGATAAGGTCACCCGCGCCCGGCGGCGTATCACGGCAAACGCGCCGATCGCCGCGCGACCACATATAGTATTCCGTGCGTAGAGAACCTGACAGCGTGCTTGAACTCACAGCAATTCGGGGGCCTCGGGCGTGCATGGATAATTGGATTGCGCGAGCGGATGCGGAGCAGCGCGACGCGGGGTTCAGTGCACGTGTGACTGAGAACCAACGCCGCGTTTTTCACATTGCTTACGGCGTGCTGGGGAATCGCGCCGATGCCGAGGATGTGGCGCAGGAAACGTTTTTGCGCGCCTACCAGAAATTTCCATCGCTACGGGAATCCGGCAACTTTCGCGCGTGGGTGAATCGCATCGCCTTTCGTCTGGCGCTCAACCGGCAACGGGGAATGCGCCGCCGTCTGGTGCGCGATGACCGGTGGAAGGCGAGCGGACCTGGCGATGCGACGGATGAAGCGCGCAACGCGGAGCAACGTTTGCTGGTGGAGCGTTTGCGAAATGAGATCGCCGGCTTGCCGGAGAAATTCAGACAAGTATTGCAGTTATCGGTGGTAGAAGAGATGGACGCGAACGACGTCGGCCTGGTATTGGGAATTCCCGCGGGCACGGTGCGTTCCCGGCTGCACGCGGCGCGCAAGCTCTTACTGGAAAAGATGCAATGAGAAACGCTTGTACGGATCGGAAAGACCAATTACTTGAGGCGGCGCTTGCGGAAAGTCCCGGCGGCGAGCTTCTGGAGCATCTGCGGAAATGTCCGATGTGCGCCCAAGAATTGTCGGTGCTGCGAGCCCGGCGGGAACGCATGGACGCACTGCTGCCACTAGTGGCACACGAGCAGGACGTTTCGCAGGATTTTCGCGCGCGAGTGCTGGACGCTGCGGAGAGGGCCAGCAAGTCGAGGGGCAGTTCCCATTTGTGGACTTGGGGTGTGGGAGTTGTGGCCATGACTGTGGCAGTGTTGTTGTTATTCTTCACCGTTCATCGGCGAGCCTCGCCACTCGTGCCGGAAAGCCAGTTGGCGGCCGCGCAAAAGCTGGCGGAATGGCGAGCACCCAGCGACGTGTTGTTGCTAACTCCCGGCGGCGACTTTTTGCGTGCCACGCCGAAACTGGGCGATTCTTACTTGCGAACTTCCACAGTGGACCACAAGGAGAAATGATCATGAGGGCGAGAGCGCTGGCCGTGTGCTTACTGGCTGTGTTGGCGAACTTCGCGGCATGTGTGACACGCGGCCAACAGCCGGAGCAGGATCCCATTGCGCAGAGCTTTTTTGCTCCAGAGCTGGTGATGCAGCATCAGGACGCCATCGGATTGAGCGAGGAGCAGAAGACGCATCTCAAAAGCGAAATTCGCGAAGCGCAACTGAAGTTTACGGAATGGCAATGGAAGCTGCAGGATGAAAGAGAAAAGCTCGTGGGACTCATCAAGCAGCCGCACATTGAAGAGAAAGATGCACTAGCGCAACTGGAAAAGGTGTTGGCCATCGAGCGAGAGATTAAGCGCTTGCAGATTACGATGCTGGTACACATTAAAAACAATTTGACGCCCGAACAGCAGGCCAAGCTGGCGGAGATTCGCGGCAAGGCGGGAGGCGACTGAGAATCGGCTCGTGATGCAAGGGTCGGGGCGCTCCGCGGACTGTGCCGTAGCGTTGCAGAAGGATCTTTTTATCGTGAACCGCCTAGCGGTACGCTGGCCCCGTGGGAAACGCCGACCAGGAACACATCTTCGTAAGTCCCGCCCAAAAGATATGGATCATGCGTTGCGTGGAGGTGCCGCGGGATGTCTCCGAAGCGCTTCGCAGTGCCGCGGGCGAGGGCGCTGCGCATCGGCCCGTCCACGGTTTCGTCGAAGGCTTGCCGTTCTAGGGGCGGGAAATATTATGTAAGTTCAGGGGAGTCCGGCGTGAGGCACCTCGACTGTCGTCATTAGAATAGAGGCTCTATGGTTCGTAGATGCTTCTGCTTCGTTGAACGTAGGCGCTGCACATGCGAAGAGTGTGCGGCCATCTTTGCCTCCTAGCATGCAGGCGAACACCCTGATTCCATCGGTCTTGCGTTCCTCTACGATGGTGCCGCCCTCGATAACACGGATCAGCCGGTTGTTGAACACGTCGGCTACCCATACCGCACCTTCAGCATCAAGACAGATTCCATCCGGCACGACTGTCGCTTGTTCAAGAATCTCGGGAACGGCGGTCGATCTTGGGAGTTCGCCGAACGCGGCCCAGGTGCTGCGCTCGCTCAAAGAGTCGCCCGAGACGCTGAATGCGCTTAGACGGTTCATCATGGTTTCGGCCACGATCAGTGTGCGGCGGTCTGGGGTGAGCACCATGCCGTTGGGGAAGCCGAGTTGGTCGGCCACGACTCTGGCCCTTCCGTCCGGCATAACGCAGATGAGAGATGTTGTGCAGGCTTGTGCGCCACCCATCAGGTCGAACCCGAATTGCCCCACCCACGCCCGGCCTTCATGATCAACCAGCATGTCGTTCAGTTGCCACGGTGCCAACGCGGACAAGTCCGCGTGTTCCACCAAAGAACCATCCGGTTCGCGCCGCAGGACCTTGCGGTCGAGCATCGACGTGATCAACAACCGCCCGTCTGGAAGGAACCCGAGGCCGCAGGGTAATTCGGGTGTTCGAGCGAACGTTTCTGCCGTGCCGTCCACCGCCAAGGCAAGCACGCGGTGCGTATAGCGGTCCGATACATAGAGCCTTTCGCCGCGCCGTCGTGGACACTCAGTAAACGACAAGCCGCTGATGAGTGTTGAGAACTCCGCCATGATCGCTCCTTTGATGGGTGCACTCGTAGGTCTGACGCGAAGGTTAGTATGGATCCGTTCCACATATAGAGAGAGATTTGTCATCATCCGCCGTATGAACCTTTAAGGCAGCCTTGCGCGCTAGCACTATTGAGAGCGGAGCGCGTTCTCTTTCCTTTCCACCAAGTTGTCGAGTGGGACCTTGATGGTCGAATCCGGGTTGAGTTGGGCTACGTCCCAAAGGATTTCGTTGACAACGCCTTTGTGTCTGCCGTTGCGACCCTGCGGCACGCCCGACTGCATTATCGTTTTGTATTGCATCGTCGATTTTTTGGCAATGGCTGTTCCCAGTTACGGGGGCGCGTTCGCAAAGAATAAGCGTGAGTTTCGCCGAGTCCCAGGCCTCTACGTTTAGAACTGGGCAGCCTAACTAAGTCTTCTATTTTCATTGCAACGAGAGTGGGCGATGGCTTGCTTGAGTGCGCAGCCAGATGAGAGGCACGGGACTTCAAGGAACTACCCAAATTTGAGTCGAGTTAAGGACTAACCACGAAAGGAAAAGACTAATGACCCTCCGTATCAGCAGCTTTGTTCGCCCCGCGAAATTCATTCTGGCTGTAATCGTCGCTGCTTTGACTCTTGCAGTCGTCGGGCACGCCACGCAGACCATCGTTACCTCCAACAGCGCGGTTTACACTTATACCCTCAATCCTGGCCAATCTGGTGAAAACATCTCACCCCCGCTCGACACGCCGGTGTGGATCATAGCCGACCAGATCGGGACTGTCTGCGCCTGCGACCGTGTTGGCTCCAGCCTCATGACCTTGGTTAATTCCTCAAATGACGGCGGGTTGGTGTGGAATGGCTTCGAAAGTAACAAGGGCGGGCTCACCACGGGATATAGCCCTACACTCGGAACCCACATCATGTACATCGACTTCCTTCACAATGTGGACCTCGAGGTCAATAACGGAACCAGCTTCCATGTCACCAACTCTAGCTCAAACGGTGCAACCGCCAACGGCAGCGTCACGATGGATTGGTAACGCAGAATGCTGCGTGCGGGTCAAGCCCGCGCGCAGCATTATTCTTTCCGCATTAGAGAATCGATTGTGAAATGCTTTGCGCAGTTCGGCCATTCCATTGCCGTTTGTTTGCAACGTCACCCCCCCAATACTTCAATAAGCCGTTTCTTTTCATCGCAACAAGAGTGGACGATGGCTTGCTTCATCTTACCCGAATTTGGGTAGTGTCCTGAGGGTTTTATGAAGAAGCCTCATTTGAGGCCAGCACGCCGATGGGGGAGGGTGTTCTCCTGGACCCTCTTCGCCGTGGGGGTGCTGCTCCAGGCCTCTGGTCCCCACCTGAAAATCAAGAACAACGTGTTCATCCTGCCGCCAGCGCCCGCCTCGGCCGGCAAGGTGATTCGGCCCGTTGAGATTGTCGGGCGAGAGCGACGACTCCAATTGCTGTCCGGGGTTTTGACTCTCGCAGGTGCTCTCGGTTTGGCTGTAAGTTATCGCAAGGTCCTCTCTGGAAGGCGCTCAACCGGACATAACCTTGTGGACGGAACCCAGGTGGCTTCGACCAATTCTTGAATCGTGGAGCGGTGTGAGCACGCGAGCGCGTAAGTTCCGTGTCTCTCATCTGTCTGTGCATTCAAGAACCAACCTCGAAAGGAAAAGACTAATGACACTCCGTATCAGCAGCTTTGTTCGTCCCGCGAAATTCATTCTGGCTGTAATCGTCGCTGCTTTGACTCTTGCAGTCGTCGGGCACGCCACACAGACCATCGTGACCTCCAACAGCGCGGTTTACACTTATACCCTCAATCCTGGCCAAACTGGTGAAAACATCTCACCCCCGGCCGACACGCCGGTGTGGATCACAGCCGACCAGACCGGGACTGTCTGCGGCTGCGACGATGTTGGCTCCAGCTTCATGACCTTGGTTAATTCCTCAGTGGACCGCGAATTGGTGTGGAATGGCTTCGAAAGTAACAAGGGCGGGCTCACTGCGGGATTTAACCCTACACTCGGAACCCACATCATGTACATCGACTTCAGTCACCTTGTGGACCTCGAGGTCAATAACGGAACCAGCTTCCATGTCACCAACTCTAGCTCAAACGGTGCAACCGCCAACGGCAGCGTCACGATGGATTGGTAACGCAGAATGCTGCGTGCGGGTCAAGCCCGCGCGCAGCATTATTCTTTCCGCATTAAGAGAATCGACAATACCACCTGTCTTCGCCGATTGTTGGCGGAGCCCGTCTTTTTTGGCTCAAAATCGGCAGCAATCAGGTAATGGGCCGCGTGATTTCCACAGGCTAGGCGGTCCGCATCAAACCACCCAGGATCGACCGCCCATCCAGCAGTTTCACCATTTCCCAATCGTCCTGTCGGACTTCGTACACGGGAGCGCCGTGGGGAAAGTTGTGCAGAGAGGGGAACGGCGATGAATTTCACCGTGACAACATTGTCCTGAGCGCGTGCTGCAACGCGTAAACGTCGGTGGTTGGGACGTGGCGGTCGCCGGTGTCGTGCAAAATCAACGCGGGTGTGGTGATGGCGCCCGCGTAGGGGCGATTGTTCCTCGTATCCTTTCGCGTTGCCTTTGTTCCACGGCGAGCCGCCGAACATGAAACGCCATTTGACGCCGTAATCCGAGAGATTGTATGCGTTGGCACTGCGGTTCGCGGCAGCGCCGGATGGTAATGGCTGATAAACCAGGACCGTGAATTAGAATTGGGACTCGAATTGGCGGAAGCGCGATTCGAGCTCCCATTGTTGGGTGGCCTTATCGCTGGCCTGCAAGAAATCCGCGCAGGATTTTGTTGGCGATGGAGTGCCTAGCGTATCGCGAACGCACGGGGCCACCGGCGAACGAAAATCATCCTGTTCCCGCCAGAGACTAGCGCCGGGAAGAAAGCTGTGTTCCAAGCTGGTGCGAACGAGTTCTTTCAGATCAGAGTAATTCAGATTGTAGGTCTCGACGGCGCGGACAAATTCGTGAGTAAGGTCGATGCGGCTGACGCCTTCGTCATCCGTCGAGAGGGCTACGGGGACGTGAAATTGATGATAGATAGGGAAGGGATGTTCGTCGCCGAAAACTCCCAGGATCACATCGTTGCTGGTCAGATTGATTTCGACCATGACATGCTTTGCAGCCATTTCCTTCAATAATTCGTGCGGCCGCGTTTCGTACATGATGTCCACGCCATGGCCGATGCGCAGGGCGTGGCCTTGTTCCACGGCCAAACGGATGTGGCAGCAGAGACCTTCGTAGGGAACCATTCCCGGAGCCAGTTCGCCGGCGTGGAGCGTGATTTGGACTTGGGGGTATAGAGTGTGCAGAACGTCGAGCATGTGCATTTGCAGCGCGTAATTGGTCATGGAAATGTAACCGTCTTCGGGCATCACGAAATTCAATCCAACGAAGCGCGGGTCTGAGCTGGCAGTCTCAAATGCCAGGACCGATTGCGCGAAAACGATTTCTTTGGGCAGGCCGCGGAGGACCTGGTAGAGGTAACGGATTTTGATTTGGCAGGCGGGTGCGGCGTCCGGCTGGGAGCATCGTTCGTTTTTGGCACGCAGGGCTTCGGCGGCGTCAATCTCGGCGCGAGTGGTGGTCATGTCGTCGCGCAAGCCGTGAGCCAGGAGCTGGTCGCGCAGTTGCACCAAGTCTTCGCGCCACGGTACCGCAGCAGCAGCGGCGGCCGCGTGAGTGAACCCCGGAGTGTGCATCAGTTCCAGATACTGCTCATTTTGCGCGGCAGCGCGCGTGGCGAGCTCGTCGAGCCATTCGCCGAGATGGCGCTTGTCCGTGCCCTTAAATTTGTCGAAGGTGTCAAAGAAGTGGTCGTGGGCGGTGGTCCCGGTAGTAGGCACAAAACCGCGCATGGAAAACGCGTCGATGAGGGCGTCATAGAGATTCTGATCTTTGTCGGCTTGACTGGCCGGGACGTCACCCTCGGCGCAGGTGCCTTCGGGATTCGCGGTCGAAGGCTGCGCGGTGGGCTTGGCGAACGCTAGGGAAGTAGTGTTAATGCACAGATGATCCTCTACGGCATCTTTGATGAAGGTTTCGGCATAGATCGCGCCGGAGACGTGGCTATGCAGGTCGGCGCCTTTGGGCATTTTTACGAGCCAGGCGTAAAGGGCGATCGGGCTGGAGCTGGCGACTTCCAGGCCGCGCTTGGCGCGTTGTTCTGCAGCGCCTTGCGTGGACGCAGCGCCGAGCTTCGGCCGTGGCTTAGTTTGCGCGTGGGAATTCGTGCAGAAAGCCACCGGCGCGACAAGAAATATTAGAACAGTGTTTGCGGCTTGCCTGAAGCGTCTCATTTTCAAATCCAGTCGATAAATTATTTGCGGCGAAGATTTTATTTGCCCCATCATTCGCGCATCTTAGCTGTGATATAGATGCTGCTTCCGTGGGGCCAGCATACCAGCACGGATGCGGACGCGATGCAGAAAAAAAGGCCATTCATCTTTTGCGCTTGGGCGGGATGGGGCGCCATCCCGTTGCACGCGATGCCCGGTCAAGTTAGGGCGTTGCGTCGCGTAATCGGATCGCTCGCGCTTTGCATCGTTTTCGCGTTTTCTACAGACGAGCAAAGTGTGGCGCCAGCGGGGATAAATTCGGCAGCGAATGCGCCAATTCGCGTGAAGGTAGTGGTGGTCGCGATGTTTGAGCGCGGCGAGGACACAGGAGACGTACCGGGTGAATATCAGTTTTGGGTGGAGCGCGAGAAACTGGACACAATTTTTCCCATGCCCGCGGGATATCACCATGTACGGATGAATACGGATGGCGTTCTGGGAATGCTCACCGGAGTCGGCACGGCAAAGGCGGCAGCTTCGGTAATGGCCGTGGGGCTGGATCCGCGATTTGATTTTTCTAGAGCCTATTGGATTGTGGCGGGTATCGGCGGGGGCGATCCCAATGATGTGTCGCTCGGGTCCGCGGTTTGGGCGAACTATGTGATTGACGGAGATTTAGCCTACGAGATTGATGCCCGCCAGATTCCACAAAGCTGGAACACCGGGTTCGTGCCGTTGCGGCGCGGGAAACCTTACGAATCACCGGTGGACGATGGTTATGGCGAAAGTTATTCCTTGAATCAAAGCTTGGCGGAATGGGCGTTTTCGTTGACGCAAGACATGGCGCTGGGCGATTCCGAGAAAATTCAAAAGGCGCGCGCGAGATTTGTAGGATTTCCGAACGCGTTGCGGCCCCCTTTTGTGACGCGCGGCGATGATATGTCTTCGAGCACGTTTTGGCACGGGTCAAAGATGGAGGACTGGGCCAATGCCTGGACGCGGTACTACACCGGAGGAAAAGGGAATTACATGGTGACGGCGATGGAGGATTCGGGAACCATGCAGTCGCTGACATTTTTGGCCAACGCGGGGCGCGTGGATTTGAAACGCGTGCTGGTGTTGCGCACGGTAAGCAACTTCGATCGCGAGCCTCCCGGCGGCGACGTGGCCGAGAGTTTACAAAGCATGGTGGCGGGAAATTATTCGGCGTATTTGGAGTCGCTGGAAGCGGCGTACGCGGTAGGGAATCGCGTGGTCCGGGACATTGTCGAACATTGGGCGGAGAGGGAAGTGAAGATTCCGGGCGTGCCATGAACCAGATTCTGAAAAAGTTTAGGTTATCTTGCATGACGGTCTGCGCTCTAACTCGGCGCGATGTCGACCGGTGAGTCGCTGATTCATAGGAGATGGCGTTGCTGGAACGAGTATTTCATTTGCGGGAAAACCAGACCACGCCGCGCCGCGAACTGCTGGCGGGGCTCACGACGTTTACTACCATGGCGTACGTGGTGGTGGTGAATCCGCGAATTTTGTCGGAAGCGGGAATGCCGGTGGAAGGCGTGCTATTCGCCACGTGCATTTCCGCGGCGGTGTCCACGCTGATCATGGGTCTGTGGGCGAATTATCCGATTGCCCTGGCGCCCGGGATGTCGCTCAACGCGTATTTCACGTACACGATCGTGCTCGGACGTGGCGTGCCGTGGCAGACGGCTTTGGGTGTGGTCTTTCTCTCCGGGCTTTTATTTCTAGTTCTGACCCTGACCAGTGTGCGCGAGCACATCGTGAATGGTATTCCCGATTGTTTGAAACACGGTACGGCGGCAGGAATCGGTTTGTTTATCGCGTTTGTGGGCCTGCGCAATGCGAAATTGATCGTCGCGAATGCGGCCACGTTCGTCGGGTTAGGGAAAGTTTCCGATCCCCAGGTGATCCTGGCTGCTGCGGGAATTGTCTTGATCGCGATTCTGATGGCCCGCAAAGTGGGCGGCGCGATTCTGGCAGGAATTATAGTCATCACCCTGGCAGGAATTCCCCTCGGCCTCAGTCACTGGCCCGCGCATTTTTTTTCCTGGCCCGATCCGTCCGGCACGCTTTTTAAGTTGGACTTGCGGGGTGCGGCGAAAATTGGGTTGGGGGAATTGATCTTCGTATTTTTCTTTGTGGACCTTTTTGACAATGTGGGCACGTTGGTCGGTGTGTGCGAACAAGGCGGATTTTTGCGCGACGGAAAATTGCCGCGAGCCAGCCGTGCGCTCCTCGCTGACGCTATCGGCACGCTATTCGGCGCGGTCAGCGGCACGTCCACCGTGACGAGTTACATCGAGAGCGCCGCCGGGGTTGCCGCAGGCGCTCGCACAGGCTTGGGCAATGTGGTGATTGCGGGATTGTTTTTCGCCGCCATGTTTTGTGCCCCGTTGGTAGCGGCGATTCCTTCCTACGCCACCGCGCCCGCACTTGTTTTCGTCGGCGCGCTCATGTGCGGTGCGGTGGCGCGCGTGAACTGGGACGACTTCACCGAGGCAGTCCCTGCCTTTCTAACACTGGTGGCGACACCGCTGACGTTCAGCATCGCAACGGGCCTGAGCATGGGCTTGTTGTCGTACACGTTCATGAAAGTGGGCACCGGAAGGTATCGGGAGATTAGTCCGCTGATTTGGATTTTGAGTGTGCTTTTTTTGCTGCGCTATGCATTTTTGGGATCGGAATAGCTCGTTTAGGGAATCCGAGAACGCTTGTTCGCTCTATCAGCGATTTGTACGAAGTGCTTCCGACGGAAACTGGCTAAGCGGGCACCAGCGCCCGATTCGTTAGGAAACGGTTGAGCGATTAGGAATAGGTCCAACGATTGCCAAGTGCCGGGTGTCCACTGACAATTTATGGCTAGAACGCAGTGCCCGCAAGGCTTACGTGAAGTGGCTTGGCGCCCGCTGGGGTGCCGATTTTTTTGGATTTTAAGGCATTTTATTCCCATGAGCGGCTCATCGAGAAGGTACCGTCTTAGTACACCGCGCTTGACGTTTGCGCCTTCATCCGCGATAAAGTGCAGCTTTTTGTGCAATTCTGCGCGGTAAGACGACATACAGCAATTGCCGTATCGACGGCACCCAAAGTGCAGGCTATGGTTTTGGGTTTAACGAAGTGCGTCAAACCCCGCCCTTAAGTGGCAGTACTTCTGCTCCAGTACGTACATAACTGGAATGCGGAAGTGATTGAATTATTTTATCGGGTAACGGCAAAGTTTGCGTTAGAGATTTTGTGAGTTTGCGATATGATGCGGTTGGCTCGAAACTTTAGCAACATCCGTGTTGGCTGTTTTTGGCTCCGCACGAATGTCAGAAAGGCTCGGGTGCTAATGCAGTATCCCCGCGAAGTCCCGGCCAGGAATCCAGAAGTGTTGAAGAGTCACGCGCGACATCATTCAGACGCTTGGGAATCAAGGCCGAGATAATAGGCCCTTGGTGTTTTAGAAAGCAGCATGAGGAGAGCGGATAGTGAAAACCACTACCTTAGTGAGAACTCTATTTAGAACCCTTTCGCTGGCTATGCTGGCTGGAGCATTCTGCGCAGGAGCAGTCTTTGCGGCAAGACCGACAGCGACTAACAATCCGACAAACACTCCAACAAGTGTGCCGCCCAATGCCGCTACCGCGAGCGCCGCCAATGGGAACACGCCATCAGCCAGCGCAACGGCGCAAGATGGGTCTTCCACTGACGTAGTGCATCCCGTGCCCGGGCAGAGGAATCCCCGCTACAGGATTTGCCGAGATGATGTTCTCAATTTGACGTTTCCGATCGCGCCGGAGTTCGATCAGGAGCAGGTCACCGTCATGCCCGACGGGTATGTGAGCCTCCAGGGTGTTGGCAGCGTGTACGTGCTCGGTCTGACCGTACCCGAAACCGTGGATGCGCTGAAGAAAGCGTACTCCGCAATTATGCGTGACCCGATCATCGACCTGGATTTGAGGGATTTTCAGAAACCGTTTTTCGTGGCGCTCGGACAGGTCGGAAAGCCCGGCCAATATGACCTGCGCTATGACATGACCGTGATGCAGGCAATTGCTGTGGCCGGCGGATTTGCCCCGACGGCGAAGACGCAGGTTTTTCTGTTCCATCAGATCTCTCCGACCACCGTGGAAGTAAAGAAACTCAACATCAAAGATGTTATGAACGGCAAGGGTGCCAATGAACAGGTTCATATGAGTCCGGGAGACACGATTGTCGTTCCGGAAAAAACAATTACGAATTTTCGCAAGTACGTTCCGTATAGCGTGGGAGCGGGCTACTATCCAAGTGCACTTTTATAGGAGCCAAACCGCAAACAGAAAACGAATATGGTCTTGAAATACTACAAACTCGCTGAGCAACCGTTTGGGGTCACTCCCGACCCGCGTTTTCTGTACTTGAGCGCGACGCACCGCGAGGCCATGGCGTCGCTACTCCATGGTGTTCGGTCGGGACGGGGGTTCACCGCGCTCATTGCCGAGCCTGGAATGGGCAAGACGACGGTGCTATTCAATTTACTGCAGCAGCTTGGCAGCAGGGCGAAAACGGCGTTTCTGTTTCAGGCGCAGGACACTCCGCGAAACTTTTTGCGCAATTTGCTGTTGGATCTCGGGATTGAAGACGACGGGCAAGACCTGGTGCGCATGCAGGGTAAACTCAATGAATGTTTGGTGCGCGAAACGAGCGTTGGCAAGCAGTTCATCGTGGTCGTTGACGAAGCGCAGAATCTCGATGAGCCGGTACTGGAAGCCGTGCGCATGCTCTCGAACTTCGAGACCCCACGCGAAAAACTGATGCATATTATTTTGGCCGGACAGCCGCAACTGGCGGGAAAACTGGCGTCACCGCAATTGAAGCAACTGCGACAGCGCGTTTCGATCGTCGCGCAACTGAAACCGTTCGACGCAGAGGAGACACGGGCGTACATCGAGCATCGGCTAAACGTGGCCGGTTACCGCGCGGAAGAGCCATTGTTCACCGATCGCGCGTTCGCCTTGATTGCGACGTACTCCGGCGGCATCCCGCGAAATATCAACAATATTTGTTTTAACGCGATGTCGCTTGGCTGCGCCATCAAACGAAAGACGATTCACGCTCCGGCGGTCGAGGAAGTGCTGAGCGACTTAGATCTGGCGCCTTTGACAAGCGCTGCGCCGATTACCGAATATCACGCGGGAGCTATCGCGCCGCCGATCAGCCTCCTTGGGCGACTAACTGATGCCATTCCGAAACGCTGGGCCCTAACCGCGGCGATTGTTGCGCTTGTGGGTCTCCTCGCGGGATTCGGATGGGCCTTGAGAGCGAATAATTTGCGTCTCACGCCGCCAAACCCCGCGAATCAGGCCACCCATCCGGAAATCGTGCAGCCGGCCGCCTTAGTTCCGGCAAGCACGCCTGCGCCAACTGCCATGCGCGCAGACTCAGTGTCTTCGAGTTCATCGGATCTTCAGCAACCCTCGGCGCAATCCGTTCCCTCTCCTGCATTGGCCGTGGATTCTGCGGATAAATCCGATCCAGACGGTCGTGAAAACCCTGCCGCGATGAACCCGCGGGCGATAGATTCGACCACCGTCCGAGTGAGCCGCGAAGATACGCTCTACGAAATATGCGTCAACAACTTCGGGCGATACGACGCGCAAATCGTAGCTATGATTCGCGAACTCAACCCCGGACTGGATCCGCGGCATATCCGCTCCGGGCAAGAGTTGCGCATTCCGACCCCGGGCAGTTTGTTTGCAAGAATAAATCCTTCCCCAGAATCTCTAGAAAATACTCCGGCCTTGGAGGCGAAGAAGCGATGAGCAAAAATTTTGAGTTGTTGCAGCAAGTGGAGAGCGGGCATGGCAGCGCGGCAGGCACCGCCACAGCCAAGGCACGCTCGCCACTGCATTTTCACGTGAGCAACGGCCGGGAGCCGGTAGCGCCCCTGGACCTCAACCGCGTTGCCCAGGAAGAGACCCTTCGCCTGGTGCAAGCCATCTTTCTAGCGCCAGGGCCCAATCCTCCGCGCGTGGTGATGTTTGCCGGTGTGGATCCGGGGAATGGTTGCAGTCATGTCTGCGCACGGGCCGCCGCGGTACTCGCGAGCAACATGCCTGGCTCGGTTTGCCTCGTAGATGCGAACCTGCGCGCACCGTCGCTGCCGGAATTTTTCGGAGTGACAAATCACCACGGGCTTGTGGATTCGCTGCGCCAGAACGGTTCCGTCCGCGGTTATGCGAAAAGCCTCCAGCCGGAAAATCTCTGGTTGCTTTCGTGTGGCTCACTGGCGGCGGATTCCTCATTGCTGCTCAATTCCGAGCCGATGAAGGCGCGCATCGCGGAACTCAGGAAGGAATTTGATTATGTGCTCATCGATTCGCCGCCCTTGAATACCTACTCAGACGGTATGGTGTTAGGGCAACTCGCAGATGGCGCGGTGCTGGTCCTCGAAGCCAATGCGACGCGGCGCGAAGTAACTCTCAAAGTCGCCGCAGATCTACGAGCGGCACACATCAAGATTTTGGGCGCAGTTCTTAACAAGCGCACTTTTGCGATCCCAGAGGCTTTGTATCGCCGGCTGTAGCTGCACCGAATTGGGCCTCGAAGCGTCGGGTTTTCCGAAGAGTTATAAGCAACGCTGTGACTCAATATGGCGGAGCCTTGCTCATGTGCTCTCCAGGACAGTTTTTGCGAACCATTCTTGAGCGGTTGGGGGAATCACAGGTCGACCCTGTAACGCGCGTCGGCCGTATGGCACGACGGGGACTCGGGGACTATGCATATGAACGATGCTAAACGCAGGTTCTTTCTGGGCGGTCTCAAATTATTGGACATTTCGCAGCTGATTCTATCGTTCGGTTTGGCGTCGATACTCGTTGCGCAGTGGCAGCGGGGAGTGTCGTTCGAGGAGTTTCTTTCCATGCGCGTGAAACTCTCGAATTGCGTCGTTTTTGCGGCAATTCTTCTCGTGTGGCACATCATTTTTTCGATGTGCGGGCTGTACGAGTCCAAACGTCTGGTAGCGAGGCGTGTCGAAATTATTGAATTATTGAAAGCCATTACACTCTCAACCGCGCTCCTGGCCCTGCTTGCCCAGTGGATTCGAATTTCTCTGATCACCCCGCGGTTTCTGGCATCGTTCTGGCTCATCAGTGCGCTTCTGATCGTGACGTCGCGACTTGTGCTCCGCCCGCTGCTGGCCAGTCTGCGGAGCCGAGGTCTAAATCTCCGCCACATATTGATCTTGGGCACAAATCCGCGAGCAGTTGAGTTCGCTCGCAGAATTCTCGAGAAACCGGAACTCGGATATCGCCTGGTCGGGTTTGTAGACGATGATTGGCAGGGAATTGCGGATTTTAAGCGAACCGGCTTTCCCCTGGTTACGGACCACACCGGCCTTGCGGAATTTCTGCGGCGCAATGTCGTGGACGAGGTTGCCATGTACCTGCCGCTGCGCTCGTTTTACGAAAATTCCTTTGGGGCTGCGGCCCTCTGTGAGCACCACGGCATCATCATGAGGTTTGACGGCGACATTTTTGGCCTAAAGAAATCACGGTCAACAATGGACGAATTTGAGGGCTACCATCACGTGGCGACCCATACGAGTGTTCACGAGTGGGGCCCCCTGGTCGCAAAGCGTTCGCTGGACATCGTGTTTTCTTTCCTTCTGTCGGCCGCACTTGCTCCCGTATTCCTGATTGTTGCGTTACTAATTAAATTCTCCTCTGATGGTCCGATCTTTTTCCGCCAGGAGCGCATGGGTCTAAATAAGCGCCGGTTCCTCATCTTGAAGTTCCGAACCATGGTGCCCAATGCCGAGAAGATGATGGCCGAGCTTGAGAAACACAACGAAGTTTCTGGGCCCGTTTTCAAGATCAAAGATGACCCGCGTATCACGCCCATCGGCAAATTTCTGCGGCGCACCAGCGTCGACGAACTGCCGCAACTCTTCAATGTCCTCAAAGGCGATATGAGCCTGGTGGGTCCCCGCCCTCTTCCGATTCGGGATTACGAAGGCTTTAACGAAGACTGGCAGCGCCGCCGCTTCAGCGTGCGCCCGGGAATCACCTGCCTGTGGCAAGTCAGCGGACGTAGCTCCATCCCCTTCGAGCAGTGGATGAAAATGGACCTGCAGTATATGGATGAATGGTCGCTCTGGCTGGACGTAAAAATTCTGGCGCAGACGGTCTCGGCGGTACTCAGGGGATCGGGTGCGGCCTGAGCAGTAAGCGATGAGGAACACTGTAAGGTTTCGCAACTTAGGTTCGTAAGTGGGGTTTCGCAACTCGAGTTTTTCAACTGGGATATGGTTCGGCAAGCTAATTTGCACCAAGGAACCAAGGAGATGTCAGCTCATGAGAGAGACCAACACTCAGATTTTAATCGCCAGTAAAGTAGGAGACTTGTCCGCGCGCGATTTTCTGATGCCCCTATTCCGCCGCAAGCGCCTCCTCATCGGCACGTTTGTCGGCGTTCTGGCCGCCGTGATTCTGCTGGCCGCGTTGCTCGGCCTTCCGTACTCCTCGCGAATGGAGATCCTGGTCAATCGCGAGCGCCTGGATCCCCTGGTGTCCACGGAAGCGACCACCCAGATCTTAAGTGCGGATAACCCGGTGACCCTCGAGGAAATCAACTCCGAGGTCGAGCTGCTCGGCAGTCGCGACGTGCTCGAGCAGGTTGTGATAGCGAATAAGCTGGATAAGCCGGACGGATTCTCTCTCGAAGATGTACTGATTCCTTGGCAGACCCCGCAGGACCGGACTGCGAGAGCAGTGAAGCGCCTGGCGAAGAAGCTTAGTATAGAAAACATCAAAAATTCTAATCTCATTGAGGTTACCTACAAATCGCCTTACCCAGAGCGTTCCTACGGTGTTCTTAAATCGCTCGGTGACCTTTACGTTGCCAAACACGTCGCGGTGCATCGCCCGGCGGGATCGTTAGAGTTTTTTGCAGCCGAGACGGACAAGTATCACAATGAGTTGCAAGACGCGGAAGCCAAGTTGCGCAACTTCGGACTGCAAAATGCCGTGGCCGCGCCCGACCAGCAGCGCATCGACTTGTCCACCCAGGCGGCGGACTCCGTCGGACTCTTGCATCAAGCAGAGCAGGCCGTTGCCGCCGACGAGGAACGCATCAAGAACGACCGCCAGCAGATGACCGCTACACCGAAGAGAATGACCACGCTGCAAGCCTCAGCTGCCAACGAAAAATTGATAGACAGCCTGAACACCGCGTTGCTCGCCGCACAGAACAAGCGCACCCAGTTAGTAGCCAAGTTCCAGGACGATTATCCCCTGGTTCGCGAGGCCGACAAGGAAATTGCCGAGGATCAGGCCGCCGTCGCCAAGGCGGAGCAAACCCATTACGTCGCGGAGACCACCGACTTCGATCCTACATACGAACTGGTGCGCGAGGATCTGGCCAAGGCCGAAGCCGATCTTTCCGCCCAGCGTGCCACCGTCGCTGCCACCAAGCACAGCGTGCAGAGCATTCGCGGGGAAATGGTCAACCTCGACCAGCTCTCCCTTTCCCAGCAGGATCTTCAGCGTGAAGCCAAGGCCGCGGAGACTAACTACCTTTTGTACCAAGCCAAGCGCGAACAGGAGCGCACCTCCAACGCCCTGGACATCACCAGAATTGCCAACGTGGCCATCGCCGTTCCTCCCGCCATTCCGGTGCTCCCGGTTTTTGGTTGGCCGATGATCGTGGCCTTGGGGCTCTGCGCTGCCACCGCCTTTGGTGTTGGTGCCGCGTACTCCGCGGACTACTTGGATTCCTCCTTCCACACTCCCGCGCAGGTTATCGAGATTGTGGGTATTCCCGTGCTTGCCTCGCTCCCCCTGGATTACGGGATCCGCAGACTGACCTATACCAATGGAAATGACAATGGAAACGGCACTGGCAACGGCCTTGCCCCGCATCCATCCGACGGTTCGCATTAACATCTATGAACTCCCTCACCACCGCATCCTCGGGGGCGCGATGATCTCCGCGCGAAGACAGGCCTACGCAGCAGAGGTCATTGCGCTTCCGTCTGCTCGGCCCCTCTGCGTGGATTTGGACGGTACCCTCGTCAAGAGCGACACCCTTGTGGATTCCTTACTCTTCCTGGTCCGCACTCACCCTTTAGAGGCTTTGAAGGTTCCGCTATGGGCGTTAGAGGGCAAGGCCGCGCTTAAATCCAAAGTCGCATCCCTAGTCAGCCTGGACGTGGAACACCTGCCGTACAATAGTCCGCTCCTCGCCTATCTGCTTGAGCAGCGCGACGAGGGTCGCGAAATTTATCTGACGACGGGTGCCGACCACAAGCTCGCCACGCGCGTCGCCGATCATCTTGGGATTTTCACCGGTGTACTGGCCTCTGACGGAACTACGAACCTCACCGGAAAAAACAAACTTGCCAGCCTTAATCGTCGATTTGAGACTGGATTTGACTACATCGGGAATGCGCGCCTGGACTTACCTCTTCTCGCCGCCGCGGGCGAGCCGATGCTTGCCAATGCCAGTTCCTCAACGAGTGCCCTGCTTAAGAAGCGGCAGATTTCCATCACCCGTACTTTTGAGGACCGCAAGCCGCTAATCTTAACCATGCTGAAGGCCGTCCGGCCGCATCAATGGGCCAAGAACCTTCTAGTCCTGGTCCCCCTCGTACTAGCTCACACCCTGAAGTTACATGCCATTGCGCAGGTTCTCTTGGCCTTTGTCTGCCTCAGTCTCTGCGCCTCCGCAAGTTACCTCATAAACGACCTGTTGGACATCGAGGCTGACCGCCGGCATCCTAGGAAGCGCTTTCGTCCTTTCGCAGCGGGCGACTTGGCCGCCAGCACTGGTCTCTGGCTCGCGCGCATTTTCTTGGCCGCCGCTTTCGTTGGGGCTTATTTTCTCCCTCGCGCATTCACCGGCTGGCTGCTGCTTTACACCGCCGCGACGCTGGCCTATTCGCTCTTTCTAAAACGCGTAGTGTTGGTCGACGTGATTATTCTGTCGGGGCTCTACACCCTCAGATTGCTGGCTGGAGGTGCTGCAGCGCAAGTGAAGATTTCCCCCTGGCTGGCGGGGTTCGCAGTTTTCCTTTTCCTCAGCTTGGCCATGGTCAAACGCTTTAGCGAGTTGCAGAACAATCGGGCGCAGGGCCAGGTTCCCTCGATTGGCCGCGGTTATATGCTGGCCGATATTGAGCAGCTGCGCAGCTTCGGCACCGCCAGCGCCTACGCGGGAATGGTCGTATTCGCGATGTACATCAGCGGCCATGAAGTCATCACGCTATATAGCCATGCGGCGCGAATGTGGTTGATTGTTCCCCTAATGATTTTGTGGATCAGCCGAGTCTGGCTGCTTGCCGGACGCGGTCTCTTGGACGAGGATCCCGTTATTTTTGCCGTTACCGATCGCATGAGCTTGCTCATCGGCGCTTGCGTGGCGGTCGTTGCTTTTTTGGCGCTTTGATTTTTTTGAGAAGGCGGAACCATCAGCGGACTTGCACCGCGATTTATGGCCAATAGGCAGCCAAGATTTGAATCCTGGGGCAGATATCCGACCTTGCAAGCGGACGTACTGCCCCTGCACTGGGCCACCGACTTCCCCCCCAAGTCTCTTCCATCCACGGCTATGCTCCCCGTGGGAGCTGGGCGCAGTTATGGTGATGTGTGTCTGCTCGACCAGGGGACGCTCCTTTCCACGCGCGCGCTCGACAGATTTTGCCATTTCGACCCCGAGACCGGCGTTCTCCGGTGCGAAGCTGGCGCGACCTTGGCGGAAATCCTGGACTTCGCCGTCCCTCGCGGCTTCTTCCTTCCCGTAACTCCCGGCACCAAGTACGCAACGGTTGGCGGAGCCATCGCCAACGATGTTCATGGCAAGAATCATCACATTGTCGGGACATTTGGCCGCCATCTTCTGAGTTTTGAATTGATCCGCTCGGACGGCAGCCGCTTGCTCTGTAGCCCAACGGAGAATCAAGAGTGGTTCCGCGCCACCATTGGCGGAATGGGACTCACCGGCCTCATTATCTGGGCGGAAATTCGCTTGCGGCCCATTGTGAGCCGCAAGATTCAATATCAGGGAACCAAATTCGTGGGCATCGACGAGTTTGTCGCCCTCTCTCGCGCCAGCGCCAATACCGGATACACCGTCGCCTGGATCGACTGTCTTGCGAGCGGACGCAATTTTGCCCGCGGCATCTTCATGCAAGGCGAACACTCCGATCAACCGGAGCCATTGAGCCCCAGCAAAGCTGCGCGGCTGACTTTTCCCATCGACCTGCCGGAGTTCGCCCTGAATCATTTTTCCGTGGGCATTTTCAATGCCCTCTACTACAACAAGCAACTTGGCAAGCGAAAGACCGGTTTGGTGGACTACGAACCTTTCTTTTATCCCCTGGACAGCGTGCTGCAGTGGAATCGCATTTATGGCAAAAGCGGCCTGCTGCAGTTCCAGTGCGTCATTCCCTGGGAGCAGGGAACGCAGTCTGGCATTGTTCGCATCCTTGAGGCCATTACCGAATCCGGTCTCGCCTCTTTCCTGGCGGTGTTGAAGGTCTTCGGCGATAAGCCTTCTCCTGGACTGCTTTCCTTTCCTGCTCCGGGCATCACTCTAGCGCTCGATTTTCCCATCAGACAGCAAATCAGTTTCGCCCTCTTCGATTGCCTGGCCCGCATCACCTTGGAGCACCACGGCAAAATATACCCGGCTAAGGACGCGCGCATGACCGCGCGGCAATTCCAGGCGTTCTACCCGGAGTGGCGGGAATTCGCGCGCTACGTCGATCCCCGCTTCAGTTCCGCTTTTTGGCAGAGAGTAACGACGCTTGCCTGAACGCGCGCCATCTTTTCCATCGAGAGTCTTGATCTTGGGAGCCACTTCAGCCATCGCCATCGCCACCTGCCGGCAGTTGGCCGCCAGAAAAGCCAGTTTTTATCTGGTGGCGCGCAGCGAGTCCAAACTCCAGGCCGTGGCTGGCGACCTGCTCACCCGCGGAGCATCCGCCGTAACCGTAAAACTTATCGACCTCGATGACACCGCGCAGCATCCGCAAATGCTCGAATCCGCCGTTGCGGCGCTGGGCCAGATCGACCTGGCCCTCATCGCCCACGGAGTCCTCGGCGATCAAGAGCAGGCTCAGGCCGATTATTCCTTCACCGAGCCCATTCTCAGAACCAATCTGCTCTCCCCCGTCTCCCTGTGCACCTGGCTCGGCAATTACTTTGCGGCCCAGCGCCGCGGCGTTCTGGCGGTGATCTCCTCCGTCGCCGGCGACCGCGGACGCAAGAGCAATTACATCTACGGTACCTCCAAGGGCGCGCTAAACATTTTTCTCGACGGCCTGCGCAACCGCATTGACCGCTATGGCGTCCAGGTGCTGACCATCCGTCCGGGGTTTGTGGCCACGCCCATGACCGCGCACCTCCGCCGCAACGCGCTGTTCGCGGAGCCCAATACCATCGCGCGCGGCATCGTGAAGGCCATCGAGCGCCGCAAGGATGTGGTCTATCTTCCCGCGGTGTGGGCGGCAATCATGCTGGTCATCCGCAGCATTCCGCAAGCGCTCTTTAAAAAACTGAACATGTAGCTGCAAGTCCGATGAGTCGACGAACCCGTCTTAACCAGGAGCTTGATCGTATGATGCGTTCACCAAATCTCGTTTGCTATGGAGCAGCCCGATGAGCACCACGCTGCCTTACCTTGCCGCCGTGGCGCCGCCGCAGGCGTACGTGCAGGAGGGAGATCCTTCCTTATTCCGTCGCGCACGCACGTGGTGGCTGCTGCTGGCGCTGTTCATCATGACGCAGGGTAATGGACTATTTACACGGCAAGATAATACGTATTGGGGTATAAAGACGGTCAAGCAGCAGTTCGAGGGATCGTCGGTCTTATTGATGTTGACCGTGGCGATGTGTGTCATCTGCGTGGCGCTGATGCTTACCAGCATTCGCCAGACCCTCCGCATGGCGCTCAAGCAGAAGGCCATTCTGGCCTTCGCTGTTTTGGGTTTCCTCTCAACACTGTGGTCGCAGGATCCCTCGTTGACGTTCCGCAGGGCCACGTTGCTGTTTCTAACGTTCGCGTTCGCCTGGTTCTTTGCCACCTACTATTCACCGGCGGACCAGATGCGCCTCCTGCTTGCGGCTGGAGTGATTGTGGCGTTGGCCAGCATTGCCATGGCCCTCCTGCTTCCCCAGTTTGGCATCTCGAAATACGGAGAGTGGAAGGGCGTCTTCGCCCATAAGAACCACCTGGGGCTTGGTATGTTCTTCCTTTTCTCGGCTCTCCCGTTTTGCAATATTTCCAGTGGCCGGCGGTTGCTGACACTGGCCTTGCAGGCTGTCCTGCCCGTCGGACTCATTCTTTTGTCGCAATCTAAGACCTCACTGATCCTGGTGGCCCTGCTCATCGCAGTGAGGGCCTTCGGCCCGTACATAACGAGCAGACGAAAGGAGCAGCTCCCGTTTGCGTTGTTCCTCGCGATCTGCGGAATAGCGCTTACCGTGCTCGGGATAACCTTTGGGCGCGAAATCATTCTGCCCTTGCTGGGGAAGGAGCCCACATTGACAGGTCGAACGGAACACTGGGCCGTGCTTGCGCCGTTTGCGCTCAAGCACCTATGGCTTGGCTATGGCTATAGCGCTTTTTGGACCGGTACGGGAGACTCCCTTCAAGTCATGAACATCATTGGCGCGGGCATGAAGGGTTCCGATAGCGGTTTTGTGGACATGATGCTGCAGTTTGGGTTGGTAGGCTTGAGCTTGATGTTCATCGTATTTCTAACGTGCGCCCGAGATTTCGTCAGGCTTTTTCGCAGGGATTCCATGCCGCTGGTAGCTTACTGGTATGTGGGTCTTATCGTCGCAACACTAGTCGGAAGTTTTACCGAGATTTTATTCCTGGGCAGCGTCACGACGTTCATCTTTGCAATCGCTTGCGCGGGACTGAGAAACCTTCGCTACGGCGAGGAGCCTAGTTGAATACTCCATTTCCCGCCCACGTACCGACAACGAAGATGCGACACGTGCCGAAGTGGTCGGCAAGCCTCCTGCACGAATTTGCATCTAAGAAGTAGATCCAGGAAAAACTCCAGGAAAAACTCCAGGAAAAACTCCAGGAAAAACTCCTTCGCGCATTGTTCGTTACAGCGACCAGTTTGGTGAAGGCCCCGTATGAGAGAAGCCCATCCCCAACGATTCCTCGGCATTCAAGCGTTACGCATGATCGCAGCATGCCTTGTCGTGCTCACTCACTCAACGCAATATGTTTTCGACCGACTGGACAAAAATTTTCTTGTTTGGACGCAGGGGACAAGAGGGGTAGATGTGTTCTTCGTTATCAGTGGTTTCGTGATGGTCTACTCTTCACAAAAACTTCTTGAAATACCCGACGGCTGGAAGATGTTCGCGGAGAACCGCGTCCAACGCATTGTGCCCTTGTACTGGATGGTAACTACGCTGAAAGCGTGCATAATGCTTTTTACGGTTGGATTGACGCTACATGCCATACTCAGTCCCGCGACTGTGGTTTGCTCCTACCTTTTTCTACCGGCGAAAAATCTGGACGGTAAGATCGAACCCCTCGTCGCCGTAGGTTGGACGCTGAATTTCGAGATGCTGTTTTATCTTATTTTCACAATCGCATTATTCTTGCGAGCAAATGTTTTAAAGTTCGTTGGTATCACTCTGACCTTGCTCTCTGTCGGCGCATACTTCCGACATCCTGCGTGGCCTCCAATAGCTTTCTTCCTCAATACGATTGTGCTGGAGTTTTTCTTTGGGATGCTTATCGCCAATGCCTGTATCAATGGAATCTACATTTCGAAAAAGTACGCCTATTTCCTCCTGGCTTGCGGCTTTGTCCTCTTGCTCTTCCCTTCGACCGATTGGAACTTGCTTCGGTTCTTGATTAGCGGAGTGCCCGCAGCTCTGATCGTTTGGTCGACGGCATCACTCCGCACGATGGACGATTCAATACCACGCTGGATTTTATACCTAGGCGATGCGTCGTACGCAATTTATCTCATTCACCCCTTCGTGTGTCCATTTCCGCCGACCGTACTGAATCGGTTGCATATAGATTCCCCGTTGCTTTCAGTAGTCCTTAGCGTTGCCCTTGGGCTGGGCGCGGGTTGTATCATTCACCAATTTCTCGAGCGTCCGCTAACAAATCGGCTAAAGAGTTATTCTAAGATGCGTCAAAGATTGCTCCAGACGGCCTAACGACTTCCAGGCACAGCATCTAGTGTTACCGGGCCGTGCTGAACTCGATCGCCGTCATCGAATGCGCTGGGAAGACATGTGATGCGAGGCTAGCGTTATTCAGCGGCAAAGCCGCGCCCCGCTCAGTCTCGGTCACCCCGCTGGTGGAATCGAGGCTGGGACCATTTACCTCCCAGTACTGCGCTCTAGTCGCCGAGAAGCCCGTGAGATGAACCGTGGTAGGTATCGAGTCATTCGCGCTCTTGTTAAAGACAATCAAATAGACTTTCTTCCCATCGGTAGAGGTACTGGCCGAACTGGTCAGCAGTGGATAAGCGGCATCATGCGGCGAAACAAAGTCGGTTACCACCAGATTCTTTACTTGCAAGGTACCGGTGACATTTTTTCCCTCGGCCATCAAACGGGCGGTCAGGTCCACGTTCGGCGTCTGCGCGTCCAGCCGGTACGTGGCATCAAAGTGCTTCCAGTCAGTGGCGATCCCGTCAACGCCGATTCCCGAGTGGGTTTGGTTCCAGCCGCGCGAGTCCATGAGGCCGATTCCCATCGGCGCAATGTCGCTGCCCGCGTCCGGGGTGAGCTTCGCATCGAAACTCACAGAGAATTCGACCCCAGTCCCGGAGTCGATCGCTGGCCGCGGAATGCGCGCCAGCACGGGATAGATGCTGCGGGTTAAGTTCTGAAGGTGGATCGTAAAATCTGAATTCTGCCGTTGAATTTGGACATTTAACAGCTTGGGCCAAAGAGAACCTACGAGCGAGCTGTATTGGTCTAGTTCGATCTGCTGAATCTGCCGCCTGGCCTCGGAGACGTTGCCCGTGGCGGCCGCTTCGCTTCCGGCTCCAGGAAACTCCGCACGCGGGCCTTGCACCTCCACTTTGACCAACTGCGAACCGAAGTGCTGCGCCCAAAGCTCATAGAGCGGAAATGCCGGCCCTTCGGAGTCCGGCTCACTTTGCGAGAGACGCGAGGGAGGATGCAGCATTCCGAGAGGGCCGTTCGAGAAACCCCAGTAGTTGGCAAACGCGACATTCAAGTCCGGTTTCAGAAAGACGCGCAGCAAGTCCGCACATTCCAGTGCATTGCCATAGTCGAGCCAGTAAGGCTTGTGGTCGAGCGCCCCATTGAATTCGGTGATAGCTAACGGCAGGTCGTGCCCGAGCTGCTTCTTGATCATCTGGTGGTATTCCACAAGATGCTGCTCCACGTGCTGCGGCGCCACCATCATGGACTGCATCCGCACATTTTCTGGAACGTTGGCTTGCAACTGTTGAGGAGCATACGCATGAATGACTACGAAATCCGCGCTTGTGCCCGCCAGGTGAACGACAGTCTGGTTCCAGTCACAATTCACATCGTTGCCGGCACCAGGCACCATGACGATGCCGATCTTGATCCTGGGATCCACCCTGCGCATAGCCGCTGCCGTGGCGTTTGCGTACGCGGCATACTGTTCCGGAGTGAATTGACGATGCGGAAGCACACGGTGATTACCGTGCGCGCTCTCGTTGCCCAGCTCAAACCACATTACATTATACGGCGCCGGATGACCCCATTCCTGCCGCTTCATCGCCCACGGGTGCGCCGCGTCCGCGGAAGAGTTCAGATACTCCACGAGCTCCGCGGCGTTCTCCGGCATCTGGTCGGCTGGCAGAGCGTAGTCGCTGACTGTGATCAAAGGAATTGCGCCAATCACACGGCACAACGTCAAATATTCATCCAATCCAAACAGCCAGCCGTTCCTTTTCGAGTCCGGGCCAACCGTCTTGCGCCAGTCAAAGTTGTGGGCGAGGCATCCACCCGGATATCGCAGCATACTCACATTCACGGCCTTGCTTTGAGCCACGAGCTCCGAGACCGGAAGTGCATTTGTAGGATCCCAGAAACCCTGGCCCGTCTGGATCATGTTCAAGTCCGTCGTATCGCTGGAAAATATGCGGGCGGTATCTGCGGCGATGATATTCTGGCCAAATACGAGACGGTTCACCGGGCCAAGAGCCTGGCTTGCATCCACGACAATGTTCGCCGTCTGCTGGGCATGCAGAGGCAGCCCGGAACTGGCAGCGAGACTAGCGAAACTTAAGAGAGGGATTGCGAGACGCGTGCGTAACGACGTCCTCATGCGCGGTGAACACCGATCCATTATTCAGATGCGAACCAGTTGAGTTTACGGCAACGGAATTTAGAAGTAAAGTTGCACAATTGAAGCGGAACGCTCGGCAAAGGAGGACGACAATGGAAGCCTTATTCACCGATGAATTCGAGAAGACTTTGGAAACCCTCGCCAAGGAAAACTTCGAGAAATACAATAATGCAAAGCCTTTTCCCCACATCTACTTCGATGACTTCCTGCCGGTGGAAGCGGCCGAGGCTGCGTTGCGGGATTTTCCCGAGCCCAAAGTTATTACCTGGACTGAATTCAATCAGCCCACGCAGCGCAAGTTGGCTTTCAATACCGTAGACAAACTGCCGCCGTCGGTTCGCGATGTCCTGTATTTTCTCAATAGCCGTCCAATGCTGAACTTCTTGGAAATTCTAACCGGAATCAAGGGCGTCATTTCCGATCCATATTATGCGGGCGGCGGGCTGCATCAGATCAAGCCGGGCGGCCATCTTGAGGTGCACGCAGACTTCAACTTTCATCCTAAAATCAAGCTGGATCGCCGTATCAACGTCCTCGTTTATATGAACAAAGACTGGAAGGAAGAATACGGCGGGCACTTCGAACTGTGGAATAAAGAGATGACCGCTGCGGAGCAGAAGATATTGCCGCTTTTCAATCGCTGCGCTATCTTTAGCACCACCAGCACCTCGTACCACGGACATCCTACGCCACTGGCTTGCCCCCCAGATCGCACACGCAAGTCGCTGGCAACCTACTACTATTCGGTTGGCCGGCCTGAAGAAGAGGCTAACGAAGCGCACAGCACCCTTTTCCAGCAACGGCCCGGCACCGTATCGCACACCAGCCTGAAGAACGTTATGGTTGCGGTAACACCACCCATTTTGCTCAACGTAGCGAAAAGGTTCCGGAGTCACGGCGTTGCCCAGAAAGGGGTGCATTGAAATTGTAAGAAGTGGGATCCGTTTCGCTCATCCAACTGAAAGACGTTACCCAATGAATACTGTAGCGCGTTTACTCCAATATTCGTCCCCATTTAGCAACATGTGCAGGCATGCTATTCGCCGCTGCAATATTGGTAGCTATAGATTTCGTTTAAGCGCTGGTGCTGTAGACAGGCCGCATTACGCCTATCTCGTTTACGAAGCGTCGAGACTTGCCGCGCAGTTTGGGCAACCGCGGGTGAGCATCCTCGAATTTGGCGTAGCTGGTGCGCAGGACTTCTCTCGCTTGAGTCTCTGCATTTTTTTCAATCACGACGATTACAACAAATTTGTCAGTGAAGAGAATCAGCAAAAAGCGATGTAAGAAAAGCAGCTGATGGGCATTACATATCGATTCACCAAAGGCCACGCAATGATGATGTGGAATCTCGAATGAGCCGTCGAGTTGTAGGCAACGCAGCATCGGTGATGGCTGTCCAGGCCGGAAGCTATCTTCTGCCGCTGATCAATATTCCCTATCTGCTCCGAGTCATCGGCCCTGAGCATTACGGTCTGATCGCATTCTCACAGGCGATGATGACTTATTTCGTTACATTGAATGACTACGGATTTAACCTGACCGCGACGCGCGAGCTTTCAATCCATCGTGATGATTCGGTACTGCGGTCAGAGCTGTACTCCTCGGTGATGGCCATCAAAAGCGGCATGTGCTTGCTTAGCTTCCTGATCCTGTGTACCCTCGTGCATTTTGTCCCGCGTTTTCACCACGACGCGCCGGTCTTCTTTGCCAGCTTCGGAACCGTTGTGGGAACCATGCTCTTCCCACGGTGGTTCTTTCAGGGCATCGAGAAGATGTACTTAATCTCGCTAGAAAATTTGGTTATGAATGCGGTGTTTACCGCTGGAATCTATATCTTTGTTCGACATCCTTCGGATTATCTGATTGCGGCGATTCTTCAGGCGGGAGGTACGCTGTTGGCCGGTATAGTCGGCCTGATTATTCTCTTTTCCACCGAGCACGTGAAACTGTCGGTGCCCACATTTAGCCAAATTCGCAACCGGTTAGTCGATGGCTGGCACGTGTTCGTATCGTATGCCGCCTCTACCTTCTACACCAGCTCGAACGCCGTCGTGCTGGGATTGGTTTCTGGCATGACCCAGGTAGGTTATTTCAGCGCCGCTTATAAGGTATTTGTCGCTGCGCAGATGTTGGTGACTCCGATGGGCCAGGCTATGTACCCGCATGTGTGTGCGCTCGCTGACCGCTCCCGTGAACTGGCGGTGGCGTATCTGCGGAAGGCAATGATTGTTATCGGAGGCCTCACATTTGTGGGCGGACTCATGGTCATTGTATTGGCCAAGGTCATTGTACATATCGCTATGGGTCCGAAATACGCGGCTTCGGTACTGGTTTTGCAACTTCTAGCTATGATTCCCTTCGTATTTTCCCTTAATAATATCTACGGTACGCAAGCAATGCTGAACTTTGGGCTGAAGGCGCAATTCAGCCGCATCATCGTTATCTCGGCAATATTCAATAACATCATCCTGGTTCCGTTATGCTTTTGGTTTAAGGCGCCGGGAGCAGCTCTTTCCGCGCTGATTACTCAGACGGTCATAACAATCGCGATGGGAACGACGCTCTATGGCCATGGAATTGATCTGCTGCCGCGACGGTCGGATCTAAGAGGACACATTGCCAACCTGTCACTATTCGCGCAGAGAAGCTATGAAAAGGTGTGGGGCTGAGTTGCGGACCTCAGGATGTTCTTTGTGTAAACGAGAATAAGCGCAATGGTCTGAGCTGATGTTCCCCAAGAGATCATTATGTCCCGCGTAATCGATAATCGAAATTCTTTCGAGGAGGATTCCCCGTGAGTAGAGTGGCCGTGATCGGAGCCGGGCCTATGGGCCTCGCTGCAGCATATCGCGCCGCCGTGAACGGGCACAGCGTGGATGTATTCGAAGCTGCGCCGGAACCCGGTGGAATGGCGGGCCACTTCGATTTCGATGGCATATCGCTGGAAAGGTTCTATCACTTCGTCTGCAAAACCGACACGCCTACTTTCGAGCTGCTTGCCGAACTCGGGATAGGCGACAAAATGCGCTGGCGTGGAACCTCTATGGGTTTTGTAATCCAAAGAAAGCTCTTTAAGTGGGGAGATCCGTTCGCGCTGCTTCGTTTTCCTTATCTTACATTGCTACAAAAACTGCGTTATGGATTGTTTGCGTTTGTGTGTACGCGCCGCGATCACTGGCCTGGGATTGAAAACGAGTCGGCGCAAAAATGGATCCTGCGTTGGTGCGGCCCGGACATCTATGACCGCTTCTGGAAGCCGCTCTTCCAGTACAAGTTTTATGAGTATGCCGACAATATATCGGCGGCCTGGATTTGGATGCGAATCCGGCGCACCGGCCGCTCGCGCCGCAACATGTTCCAAGAGGAGCTGGGATATATCGAAGGCGGTTCGCTGACTCTAATCAATGCACTGATCCAAGGCATTAAGGCGCACGGCGGAAGGGTTCATCTGGGCGAAGGAGCGCAGCGTGTGTTGGTCGAATCAGGGCGGGTCAACGGTATCCGTACGGGCAGCCGCACCGTGCCCGCTGATGCCGTGATCTCGACGGTGCCCACCCCGTTGGTCCCCTCGCTGGTGCCGGATCTGCCGGAAGAGTGGAAGAAGAGTTATGCGGCAATCCACAACATTGGGGTCATCTGCGTCATATTCAAATTGCGACGTTCCGTCAGTCCGCATTTCTGGGTCAACGTCTCGGAACCGGACATCGAAATTCCAGGGATCATTGAGTTCACCAATCTACGATCACTCGGCCAGGACACCATCGTTTATGTGCCGTACTACATGCCCGTGACGCACAAAAAGTTTTCGTGGCCAGACGATATATTGTTGAAAGAGGCATTTGCCTGTTTGCAGCGCGTAAATCCAGCTCTTACGGACAGTGACATCCGGGGCACTAAGGTTGCACGCCTTCGCTACGGGCAACCCATCTGCGAGCCGGGGTTTGCCGCAAAAATCCCGCCAGTGCAGACGCCGATTGCCGGGCTTCAGATTGCCGACACGTGTTTCTACTATCCCGAGGACCGTGGCATTGCAGAAAGCGTACGCCTTGGATCATCAATGGCAAAGTCTCTCGGAGTGGTATCGCCGAGCGTCGATCCGAGCGCGCCGCCTGTGGCGGAACTAGCATTTCCCTAATGTTTGGCTTCGACTTTCGCGAAGACCCCTCAAGGGTGTCGAGGCGTGCGATGAGCCAAGGCTGGCTCTCGAACACTCCTTGTCACCGCACTAGGAGGAGCGTTTCATAGCATGAATTTTGCATTTTCTAGGATTCGCCGGATTGCGGTTCATCCTGCCTTTTGGTGTGCCATTGCCGTTGCCTTGTGCGTTCTTGCTTCCCGACCATGGCTCGAAATGGGACTTAACGATGATTTTTCCTACATTTGGACAGCGAAGGCGTTGGTGGATACAGGACACGTCGTTTACAACGGGTGGGCCACGGCAATGCTTGGCTGGCAGATTTACCTGGGCGCTTTGTTTATTAAGCTGTTTGGTTTCTCATTCACGGCGGCACGTGCCTCAATCGTGGTGGTGGGGATGGCGACGGCGGCGCTGTTACAACGCCTCTTCGTGCGGGTAGGCCTGAACGAGTGGAATGCCACGTGGGCTACTCTAACCCTTTCACTGTCTCCCTTAGTTCTTCCGCTCACGGTTAGTTTTATGACTGACGTGCCAGGGCTCTTTGTCATTCTTGTTTGCCTTTATGGCTGCATTCGGGCGGTGCAGGCGAAGTCAGACGAAGGGGCAGTTCGATGGCTGATACTCGCCGCGCTCTCCAATGCGATTGGAGGGACCGTCCGGCAGATAACGTGGCTCGGTGTCCTGGTTATGGTGCCTTGCACAGCATGGGTTATGCGTCGATGCCGAGCTGCGTTGGTGGCTGCTTCGATACTTTGGGTCATCTCGGCAGTATTTATAGCTGGCTGCATATATTGGTTCAAAAAACAACCATACTCAGTCAGCGAACCGCTGTTTGCCGGCATTCATTTTCGGTCGCATAAGTATCAGGCCATTCTACTCTTTTTGTTGCCGATTTTGATCGCCTTCGTGGCGCGTTACCCTCTCAGGGAGCGCTGGGCACGCATCCAGGCGGGTGCCGTCATTATGGCGGTAATTGTGGTCGGAGGACTCTGCGTTGCGATATGGCCTAGGCAAACTCACACAGTCTCTCACTTTCTGGTCGTTCCGTTTTCTGACGGAGAGGTAACGGCTAAGGGACTTGAGATAGGTGGATTTCCAGGCAATCGACCGGATGTGCTTCCGATGTCGGTCCGGGTTGGCCTAACCTTGCTCACCTTCTTGGCGTTCCTTGCATTTTTGCTTTCTCTCGTCAATGCGTCCCGCCTTGAGAAACCGCCGGATGGCCGCAACGGAGGACAAATATCCGATCTGACACTTCTCACCGTGCTTGGACCCTTCACAGCGGGTTATCTTCTCCTCATGGTGACGCGGGCAGCTGTTTTTGAACGTTATTTTATTCCCTTGCTGTTCGTATTTCTGGTTTTTCTGTTACGCTTTTATCAAGCCCGAATAGCATCTCGGCTTCCTGCGTTAACCATCGTATTCGTAATACTGTTTGGAGCATACGGCATTGTCACACTCCACGACTTGTTGGCCGCAGGCCGCGCGGGGCTTAAAGCCGCTGACGAACTCCGCGGGGCAGGTATCCCGCGGAGCGAGATCCGGGCCGGATTCCAATACGACGCATGGACCCAAATAGAGCTGACGGGGTATCTCCTACCGAAGCAACCGTGGCACTCACCCCTCGAGTGTGTGTTTTGGTGGGATAAATATACTCCAGCAATACATGGACGTTACCAGTTGTCTTACAGCCCGTCGTGCTTTCCGGAATCAGAATTTCCGCCGGTCGAGTACACTACCTGGCTGGCGCCGCGTCACCAGAAGATCTACATCCTTAAGTTATCGAATTGAGATTCGAATTCAATTCAGTCAAAATCAATCTTAAGTTTCTCCGCCAATTAACCTATGTGCGGCGGCCAGTTTCGAAGCTCCGAGCTGTGTAACCGGTATTAGGATAGTTGACAAACCGTATGCCTAAAGACGGCTGCATCGGCGCCATTGTCGTAAGCTTTCACCCTCGCCCAGAGTATTTGGAGAACTTCGCGAAAATACGTGCACAAGTAGACCTGTTGATCGTGGTGGACAATGGCTCGAGTGAGCAGGAATTGGCGCAGCTGCGGCTCGCCGGTGCCGATCCCGGGTTTAAGTTGATCGAAAACGGAGACAATCTGGGCATCGCCACTGCGCTGAATCGGGGAATCCGGGAGGCACAAAAAGCGGATTGCCGATGGGTGGCACTGTTCGACCAAGACAGCGCAGTAACGAGCGGATTCATCCCCACAATGATTGCCGACTTTCAAGCTTTCCGCAAAGAAAGAAAGATCCTGCAGATCATTCCACGCTACCTGGATCCCGAAACGGGCAAGGAGCGCATCGTCTCCACGTTCCGGGATGGCGGGGTTTTTCTAACTATCACTTCAGGCAGCCTATTTTCCATGGAAGCGTTCGAGAAATGCGGGCTTTTTCAGGAGAATCTGTTCATTTATTGCGTCGATGATGACTACAGCCTGCGCATACGGAAAAATGGCTACTTTATTGGTGTAAGCAAAAACGCCATTCTTATCCACCAGTCCGGGCATCCGACATCCCGGAAACTCTTCGGAATGACGCTAACAACCAAGAACTATCGCCCGGAAGTGCGCTATTACTACGCACGGAATAAAGTATGGATATTGCGTTCGTACGGAAGGACTTTCCCGCGGCTTATCGTTCCCACACTACGCGAGTTTGTGACCATCCCGCTCAAGATTGCCCTCATGGAAGATGCGTCGTGGCAAAAGATCAGGCTGTTCATTCGAGGACTGGCCGATGGAATTGCCGGCAGGATGGGCAGACTGAGCCAGGTTGCGTAAATGCGCGAGTGCGAGACCAGACCATTCCCCTTACCGGGAAGCGTCAGTAAAGCTAGCATACGCATCAGGAGACGCCCGCGGGCAATGCCGCCACAGCCTATACTTTTCATTCATCATGCAAACGATATGTACGGGGCCGACATCGGCTTGCTGCATTCCATCAAATCGCTGGATCGACAGAAGTATTTTCCGATTGTGATCTTGCCTTCGGACATGCCCACCGGAATGTTATCTCCGGAGCTCGAGCGCCTTGGCGTGGAATACCATTTCGCGCCCCTGGGCATATTGCGCAGGAAATACCTGAAACCACGTGCCATCCTGCCGCTGGCAATGCAGCTACTGCAGGGCATCGCGTACGTGCGTTCCACTGCTCGCGATCGGCGTGTGGCCCTGGTTTACACCAACACGTTTGTTACCGTCTCCGGAGCCATCGGGGGAACCTTAGCTGGTGTGCCGGTGCTCTGGCACATACGCGAAATTCTCGCCATGCCGCGTCCGGTGCGCTGGCTGCTGTACAAAACGCTCGGCCTATGCGCCGATCGCGTTGTCTGTATCTCCAAGGCGGTGCGCGACAGCGTGTTGAAAGAGGCTCCGGGTCTTGCCGGTAAGTCAATGGTGCTATACAACGCCGTAACCGTAGCCGTCCCCAATATCGCAGACAAAACTGTCGGATTGCGCGAAGAGCTGGGAGTGCCGCAAGACGCGCCACTTGTTGGCATGGTTGGTCGCATTAGCCACTGGAAGGGCCAGGAAGTCCTGGTGGAAGCGGCAGCCTTGGTATTGCAAAACCAACCCGAGGCGCACTTCGTCGCGGTGGGGAGTTACTTCGCGGATGAATCCCATTATCTCGACAAGTTAAAGTCCCTGATAACCAGGCTAGGTCTGGCCCGTGGGTTTCATTTAGTAGACTACCGCTCGAATGTAACTGATGTGTATCGCGCCCTGGACGTTTTTGTGCTGCCCTCGATCAAGCCAGAACCTTTTGGCCGCGTCACCGTAGAGGCCATGACCCAGGGACGCGCTGTGATTGCCACCAACCACGGAGGCACGGTAGAACTCATAGAAGATGGCGTAACCGGAATGTTGGTGCCGCCAGCGGATTCCAAGGCCCTAGCGGCGGCAATCGAGCGGCTCCTGGCTGATCCGGTCCTCCGGAACAAAATGGGAGAAGCAGCCGCTGTCTATGCGCAAGAACACTTCGGTCTTCCCGCGCACTCGGAGCAGATGCGCAAGGTCATAGACGATTTGGTCGCACATACGTAAGAGCACATTCAATTGGGAGCTAGAGTCACATGCACGTTTTAATCCTAGGAACTCGTGGTGTACCCTCGAAGCACAGCGGATTTGAGACGTTCGCGCAAGACTTCGCTCTCTTCCTGCGTTCTCGGGACCATGAGGTCACTGTCTATTGCCAGGTAGATCAGAATGAAACGGCTCGCGAGGATACCTGGAATGGAATACGCCGCGTGCTGCTGCCGGCGGGCGAAGGTTCGCTAGGAACCATGGAGTTTGACTGGAAGGCCATCAAACATTCCCACCACGAGAGCGGTGTCGTGCTTACACTGGGTTACAACACCGGTGTATTCAATCTCTTGTACCGGCTCAGCGGCAAGCCGAACATCATGAACATGGACGGTATCGAGTGGAAACGCGAGAAATGGGCGTTGCCTGCGCGCATCTGGTTTTGGCTGAATGAGTGGGCGGGCGCTCGAGTCGCCAATCACCTGGTTGCCGATCACCCAGAAATCGCCCGCCATCTTTCCCGGCACACGCCCGCCAAAAAAATTACTATCATCCCGTATGGAGCGGATCCCGTAACTGCGGCGCCAGTAAGCCTAATCCAGAAATACGACTTGAGCTCCAAGAACTACCATCTCCTCATCGCCAGGCCAGAGCCCGAAAACTCCATCCTCGAAATCGTTCGCGCCTATTCGCTCCGGCGGCGCGGCGTGCCGCTCGTGATCCTGGGGAACTACAAGCCTGATGATAAGCCTTACCAACAAAAAGTGTTGGATGCGGCGGGACCAGAAATCATTTTCCTAGGAGCCATCTTCGACCGTGACATCGTCAGAGCTCTGCGATTTCACGCCCGCGCGTACTTTCACGGGCATCGTGTTGGTGGAACCAATCCGTCTCTGGTTGAATCTCTCGGGGCTGGTAACGCGGTGATCGCCCATGACAATCGGTTCACCCGTTGGGTTGCTGGCGAAGGCGCGCGGTACTTCCAGTCCTCCGAGGATATAGACGCAATCCTAAATTCGCTGAGCGCAGACCCCGCTCAGTTGCCGGCCATGGAAGAAGCAAGCCGAAGAAGGTACCGGGAGTCATTTACTCAGGAGAAAGTTCTCAATGCGTATGAGGAATTGCTCCTCCAGTTCGCGCCTGCCGCTTCTATTGAGTCGCGGACGGCGTGTGCCCCACAATCCTTGGCATAGCGTAGGTGCGTCTGCGCCTGTTTCTACCCGAGCAGCGGCGTTTCGACACAAACTTTTGTTCCAGTACGTATAAGACTTTTTTCCCTCTGAACGCTAGCGTTTTTGCACACATTTATAAGGAATTTTATCGCATCGTAATATATAATGTACTTCGGTCCCGAGTTTTGAGCTTTGCAAAATGCAGTCTCCCCGCGTTGCATTGGCTGGCGGCCCCTCCTCCAGCAGTATTTTGGTCTCGGGACATTGAGAGTCCGCAAGGCGGAGATTGTTTGAATGAGCGAATCCACGACAGACATTCGTTCCGTTCCTGAACAACTTTCACAGCTGCGGTATAACTGTTCTCATGCGATTGCTCTGAGTCGCGGGGAGCGGCAGTTGACCTATGACGAACTGGACTGCAGGGCGGGTCAGTTTGCCGCATATTTAACACAGTTGGGCATCGCGCCGGGCGGCGCGGTGGCCATCTGCATGGATCGCTCGTTCGATTGGATCATCGCGGCCTTGGGCATAATGCGTGTCGGTGCGGCATATGTTCCGCTCGATTCGGCCTGGCCGGATACACGGTTGCGCTTTGCCGTGGAAGACTCCGGGGCCGGTGCCCTGGTTGCGCGAGAAGCTCTTCTTGATCGCCTCAAGGTCAGCGCGCTCGGAATCGATCTCTGCCGCGATGCTGCGGCCATCGCTGCCGCGAAGGAAGCGCCACTTCGGCCCATCGATCCCGAATCTCTCGCCTACGTTATTTACACCTCTGGATCAACGGGAGTTCCGAAGGGTGTCGAGATCACGCACAACAATCTGTGCCACTTGATCCGGTGGCACCGAAACGCTTTCAGCGTCACCTCACAAGATCGTGCCGGTCATCTTGCCGGGCTTGGATTCGACGCCGCGGTATGGGAAGTTTGGCCAAATCTTTGCGCGGGAGCGACCGTCTGCCTTGCAGATGAAACTGTTCGCTCATCACCAGACTTAATCACAAAGTGGATGATCCGCGAGCGCGTGACGATTGCCTTCGTACCCACGATCCATGCCGCGCCCATGATGGCCATGGAATGGCCGGCCACCACGGAACTTCGCTTGCTGCTTACCGGGGGCGATGTTCTGCGCCACGCGCCAGCCGTTCCGCTACCTTTCGATGTTGTCAACAACTATGGACCCACAGAGTGTACCGTGGTCGCCACATCCACCGTCATTACTCCCGGTTCCGACGGGCTTCCGCCGATAGGCCGTCCAATATCTGGGGCAAGTGTTTACTTGCTGGACGAAAACGGTCGGCCGGTTCCCGAAGGCAGTGCCGGAGAGATCTACGTGGCCGGCAACGGTGTCGGCCGTGGCTATCGCAATTTGCCTGATTCTACGTGCCGAAACTTCCTGCCTGATCACTTTTCCGCGACAGCCGGAGCTCGCATGTATCGCACCGGCGATCGCGGTGTGCGACGGTCAGACGGGCAGATCGAATTTCGCGGACGCCTCGATCGGCAGATAAAGATTCGCGGCCAAAGGGTCGAGCTGGATGAAATCGACAGCATTCTTACGGCGCACCCGAGCGTTGACTTCGCCAAGGCAATCGCCAAGGTCTCCCCGGAGGGAGAGAGCCAACTCGTTGCTTACGTCCTGCCTAAAAAGAATGCGCTCGCCCCCACCACGAACGAACTGCAAAAGCACGTGCTTAACAGTTTGCCGGATCACATGGTCCCGCCTATTTTCGTGCGTTTGAATGACCTGCCATTATCGCCGAACGGAAAACTTGATCTGAAGCTGCTGCCGCAGCCGACGAATGCAAACTTACTGCAAAGCCGGGCTGCGAAGGAGTTTGCTTCACCGATTGAGGAAAAGCTGCTGAACATCGTGCGGGAACTTCTCAAGAACGATGCGGTCGTGGCGGCGGACAATTTCTTCTTGGCGGGAGGACATTCTCTCTTAGGCATGCAACTCGTAATTAAGGTCCAAACAGCGTTCGGCGTAGAATTGACATTACGGCAACTCTTTGAGGCGCCATCGGTAGAGAGTCTCGCCGTAGTGATCCAGACTGCGCTGCGAGGACAGCGCCTAGCTGAAATTTGGAAAGAGTTGTTAGAACGGAATCACTTCGGATTGGATGATGACTTCTCTAGCCTTGGCGGCGGCCCGGCGCTGGTTGCTGCACTTCAGGAACGAATCGCCAAGGAGTTCGGCCTGTTCATCTCCATATCGGAACTTCTTCAGAATTCTACGGTTCGCAGACAGGCAGAGCTTACGCTGAGAGCGGCAACCGCTGAGCCTGTGCTGCCGCCCGGAGTGTTTGGGCTGCACGTCGATGGAAAACGCCATCGGATTTTCTGGGTACATACTCTGAACGTTAGTTTGGCAAAGGAATTAGGCGAAGATCAACCGTTCTTCTTCGTTACGCTTACCGCTAACGATTTGATGGGGCTAGGCGAAAAGCCTACCCTACAAAACATCGCCGCTTGTCTCGTGGGTAAGATTTTGGCGACACAGTCCAAAGGACCTTACAACATCGGAGGCGTATGCATTGGGAGTATTCTTGCCTACGAGATGGCGTCTCAACTGCGTGCCGCTGGGCACGAAGTATCGCTTCTTCTGCTCTTGGACGCGCCGAGCCAGCCATACTTACGCTCTTGTAACTCGCTACCTGCTCAATTGAATCACCCGCGACACTTCGTACGCAGGCTGGCACAGGTAGGGATAAAGCAGAGCCTGGTCAACTTTTGTAAGCGGCCTCTCAAATATTTCCCACTCTCGGTAAGGACCAAATACGCCGGAGAGAGGACTGTAGCTCACGAGTTGATAGAAGTCGCGGCTTTTGCGTACGAGCCCAAAAAATACGACGGGAATGTGCTTCTTATTCAGGCCGATGAGCGCGATCCTTATCTTAATTTTCTACCTGGATGGCAAGGAGTTATTCCCCACGACCTGCACACGCGGTTTGTTGATGGGCGTCACCGCGAACTGATAACACCGGAGAACGTACGGGATATCGCAGATATCATCAACTCCCACCTTCCGTCTGCACCGGAGAAAGTGTGTGAATGTCTCTCGCTGCCGGTTCATTTAGAATTTGGCGAACAAGAAACGAAAAAACCAAACAATTGCTCTTTTCTGAATAACCCGTAAGGCGCCATGGCACGACTAGGGTTACTGTTAGTTTGCCTCGAGGAGATCGCGAAAGCCATCTGTGTTCCTGATATCGCGCGAGTTGAGCGTGTAGAAGTTTACCGCGCGCAACTACAAGAATATTTGGATTACACAGATTTGAATCTTGCGTTTGCCTTCTTGAAAGAGGCGTTGGACACTCTCTTAGCCTTATGTTAGCGCAGTAAATATCCTGACTCTTCCGGGTGGAGACACAATGAAAATTGCCGTAATTGGTGCTGGTTATGTGGGCTTGGTCTCAGCGGCTTGCTTTGCCGAGTTGGGCCATGAGGTTATAACCGTCGATAACGACACAGAAAAAGTCAAACTACTAATAGCTGGGCAGGTTCCCATACATGAAAATCTCCTTCCAGAATTGGTTCATCGCCATCTAGGGACGCGCTTGCATTTTTCGAGTGATCTAGTTACTGCCGTCCAGGCTTCTGAGGTGGTATTTATCACCGTTGGTACCCCGCCCGCGCCGAATGGCGAGGCTGACCTGTCCTATGTGGAAGGCGTAGCTCGCGAACTTGCTCGTTCTCTAAATGGACGCAAGGTGGTGGTTGAGAAGAGCACCGTTCCAGTCCGTACCTGCGAAGCCTTGCAACGAACGATGGTGCTAAATGGCGCTGACCGGAACTCCTTCTTGATAGCTTCCAATCCCGAATTCCTTCGCGAAGGAACCGCAGTCTCGGACTTCCTCTATCCTGACCGTATCGTTATTGGTGTCGACTGCGATCATGCCGCGCAGATCTTGAAAGAAATTTACCTTCCACTGACCGATGGAAGTTACTACAAACGCGAGGATGCAATTCCTGGTCCTTGGGATCGTTCGGCAAGACTGATTGTTACGAGCGTGAAGAGCGCTGAACTCATTAAACATGCTTCCAACGCTTTCCTGGCAATGAAAATCTCGTTCATAAACGCTGTGGCGAATGTTTGCGAAGGCGTAGGCGCTGACATACGTCAGGTTTGCGAAGGGATTGGCGCTGACTCACGAATCGGCTCGAAGTTTCTCGTACCGGGAATTGGCTATGGGGGCTCCTGTTTCCCGAAGGATGTTCTGGCCTTTCGGTCTGTAGCCAAAGGGGTAGGGTACGATTTTGACCTTCTGTCAGCCGTCATGGCTGTCAACGAGAATCAGCGAGAACGTTTTGTCGAGAAGGTGCGAGAGGCGCTGTGGACGCTTCGAGGAAAGCGGCTCGCGGTGCTGGGCCTGGCATTTAAGGGAGGTACGGACGATGTCCGCGACTCGCCAGCGCTGGATATTGTAAAGCGTCTTGCGGAAGAAGGTGCTTCAATCCTGGCATACGATCCAGCGGCTATGGCACGCGCAGCATCTGATTTAGCGGGATTGCCCAACGTCGGTTTTGCGAAAAGCGCATATGAGGCCTGCCAAGGATCAGATGCCTTGCTGATACTCACGGAGTGGCAGGAGTTTAAATCGCTGGACCTCAAGCTTATTCGGGAGTATTTGCGTCTGCCTATCGTCATCGATGGACGGAATTCCCTCATCGCCGAAGAGGTCGAAGCGGCAGATCTGGTTTATTACAGCATTGGAAGACAAGCCGCCAATGGTGATCCGGCCGGGATTCTCCCCCCAAGAGCACTCGTAGTTGCTGCTTAGTCGTAAATGAAGCTCTCCGGATAAACTCAGAGCCGCGAGTGCGACCATGACGGGACGGTTCCGGCATTACGTTTCCAGTCAAGCTTGGGACAGGCATTACTAATTTGTAGGAGGATGAACGATATATGAAGGGCGTTGTGTTAGCCGGCGGCACCGGCAGCCGATTAAATCCTCTTACTCGAGTCACCAATAAGCACTTATTGCCAATTTACGACAAGCCGATGGTGTACTACCCCATTCAGACGCTGGTGAATGCGGGCATCGAGGAAATTCTGCTGGTCACGGGGGGCAAGAATGCCGGTGATTTTCTCCGCTTGCTGGGCAACGGCCGCGATTTTGGCCTCAAGCACCTAAACTACACCTACCAAGAGGGCGAAGGCGGCATCGCGGAAGCCCTCGGCCTGGCGGAGTTTTTCGCCGGTGGCGAACCCATTTGCGTGGTCCTAGGCGACAACATCATCGAAAATGACATCTGCCATGCGGTGGAAAATTTCGAGAAGCAGAAAGATGGAGCGAAGATTCTCCTGAAGGAAGTCGACGACGCGCCACGCTTCGGCGTTGCGGAAATCCAGGGCGACCGCGTCCTGGGCATTCAAGAAAAGCCCAAGTATCCCAAGTCCAATTACGCGGTCATCGGAATTTACCTCTACGACGCCACCGTCTTCCAGAAAATTCACCGCCTGAAGCCCTCTGGCCGCGGCGAACTGGAAATCACTGACGTCAACAATTTCTATATCGATGAAGGCAAACTGACCTACGAGGTCCTCGACGGCTGGTGGACCGACGCCGGCCAATTTGAGTCCCTCCTGCGTGCGAACACTCTCGTCGCTGAAACCGGCGCCAATAAAATGACTCGCCCTAGCCGCGCCGAAGGCCAGCTAGCGTTAGCTGCTAAAGCGGATGTAAGCGGATGAACATTTTCGTCACTGGGGGCGCAGGCTTCATCGGCTCCAACTTCATTCGCATGATTTTGGTCCGCGGACGACAGCATTCCGTCGTAAATTACGACCAATTAACCTACGCCGGTAATTTGGCGAATCTTGAATCCGTGGCCGGAGATTCGCGGTATCGCTTCGTCAAAGGTGACATCTGCGACCCGCATGCCGTCGAAGCCGCCATGGCCGGATGCGATGCCGTCGTGCACTTCGCCGCCGAATCCCACGTGGACCGCAGCATCTACGAACCCGCCGCGGCCATTGCTACCAACGTTACCGGCACGTTCGTACTGCTACAAATCGCCAGAAAACTGGCCCTTGCAAAATTCGTCCATGTCTCCACCGACGAAGTCTATGGCGACATGGCCCCCGACAGGTTTTCCAACGAGAATACGCCGATCCATCCCAGCAGTCCGTATTCCGCGTCGAAAGCCAGTTCCGACCTCCTGGTTTACTCCTACGTGCGCACCTACGGATTTCCCGGGGTCATCACGCGCGCGTCCAACAATTACGGCCCTTACCAGTTTCCGGAGAAATTTCTCCCGCTGCTCATTAGCAATCTGATTGACGATAAGCCTCTGCCAATCTATGGCGACGGTAAGCAGCAGCGCGACTGGCTGCACGTGGAAGATCATTGCCGCGGCATCCTGGCCGTGCTCGAACGCGGGCGGATCGGCGAGGTCTACAACATCGGCGGCGCGGACATCGTGGAAAACATCACCATGGCCAAAGCCCTGTTGAAAATCATGGACAAGCCGGAAACTCTTCTAACCTATGTCAAAGACCGCCCGGGACACGACCGTCGCTACGCCCTGGATTGCAAAAAAATCGAGTCTGAACTGGGATGGAAACCACAGATCCCGCTCGAGGAAGGCCTGCGCCAAACCATCGACTGGTATAAGACGAATAGCGCCTGGGTAGCCGGCGTGCGCGGCGGCGACTATCTCTCCTACTACAACAAATACTACGAGGACCGCGACACCTCGTTGCAAGCCTTCGCCCAGTAGGGAGCAAGATCGCGATCCTTAGAATTTCGTTTTTCGCCGAATGATGTCACGATCGAAAGACAGTGGTCTTCAAGTTAGACATGAGGGCGCCGTTCCTTGCGACGCGTGAAAATCTCGCTTCCTGACGTTTGTGAGGTGCGCCCAAAGGCGGTCGATGACGTCCACGGCTTTTTCCCGGAGACCCGTCATCGCCGAAGGTTTGCGGACCTTGGTATCACAGACTCATTCGTTCAAGACAAACACTCCCGTTCCGCGAAAGGCATTCTTCGCGGACTTCACCATCAATTGCGCCATCCGCAATCGAAATTGTGCCACGTCGCGGAGGGAGAAGCTCTCGATGTGGTAATTGATATTTGTCGCGGATCTCTGATGTTCCGGCGTATTACGTCTCGCTATCAGCAGAAGTGCACTTATTATTTGACTGATGTTCCGCAGAAAAGTATAGTCCCGGTCCCGGACTCAAGCCAATAAAGCCCACTTCAGGTATCTATAGAGAGGTGTAATGGTCACGAAGGTCATGCAGTTTTTCCAAGTTTCGGGCGTTTCGTCTCATGACCTCATATTTTTCGGAGCAAGAGCACTCTTCTGGACAATACTTGCGGCTCTCATCCTTTGGTTTGCAGAGTCGCGGTGGCACTATGTAAGCCGTTTCCTGTCGGAAAAGCGCACTCCTCTTGATCTCGCTATTTTCCGGATAGCTTTGATGGTGGACTATTTCGAGGTCATCCACGATATTCCGAAGATTCTACGTTTCGCCGCGCTTGATTCGGCGCTGATTGTTCCGCCTGCTGGATGGGGGCCTTTGGCGTCCTGGGTTCCCAGGAATATCGCGCTTGTCGAGATTGTGGCTGGCTTCTTCGTCCTTTGCACACTTCTGAGCCTCGTTGGATTGTGGACCCGCATGAGCATCGTGGGGGCTGTGATTTCCGGTTTCTATCTCCTAGCCATTCTCCAAATATTCGGTAAGGTAAATCACAGTCATCACCTCGTATTACTCGGATTGTTGCTGTGTTTCTCGCCGTGTGGTGATGCGCTTTCTGTTGATGCTTATTTGCGCAAACGTCGAGGAGAAGGGATACCGGCGCTTGCCGCCTCGCGGCGCTATGGCGCGGCACTCCAATCGGCCATGCTGCTTATGGGGCTTATATACTTTTTTCCTGGGATTTGGAAGGTATCTCGTGCCGGCCTGAGATGGTTTTCTGCTGCAAATCTAGGCACTCTAATCGAACGAAAGTTGTTGGAGTCCAACCCGACAGCTCTCCAGCTCTGGGTGTTGCATCACCCGTTGGTCCTGTTTTTTGGAGCGTTGTTCACCATTGTCGTTGAAGTAGGATGGATTTTCGCAGTTATGAGCCGGCGCACGAGACCGCTCTTATTAGTTGTCGGTGTGGGATTTCACAGCGTAACCGGCCAACTGATGAACATTTATTTTTGGACGCTGCAGTGCTGCTATGTGACGCTTGTGGATTGGGGAGCTGTGGGGGCGTACTTTTCGTCTCGAATTCGGAACGCGAGAATCACCGCGCAAGCATGGGCCGAGGCAAAGGGAGGCAACTGGGCAGAATCGGGTTTAGGACGACCATTCACTGTGCTGACCGCCGCGCTTGCTCTTGGAATGGTACTAGCAGGGGTTACACACCGCGTGACCGCTTGGCCGATCGGCTGTTATCCAACGTTCGACGAACTGCCTCCTTTGGTTCCCCCTCGCGTGAAACTGGAGGCACGCGCACGAGACGGCAAGGTCTATTTTGCGACCCTTAGTTACGACCCAGTGCTGCAAGCGCCTTATGGTTCGGAACGCTATCAGGGAATGATGAACGCCGTCGGGTGTCCCGGAAAATTTTATAACGACGCGAGGGCTCGAGCGATCGTACGCCTCTGGGAAGCCGCCTATCATCATCCTGATATCGTATCTGCAGAGCTCTATTGCGACTCGTTCGACACTCAGCCGGGATCTGCGCAAGTGGTCCAGCATAAGCTGCTTGGGAGCGTGAATATGAACGACGGTGCGACGCCCTAAAACTAAAATCGAGTAAAAAGCGATGCGCGCCGCGCGGTCGAATAATTGTATTATCAGCACTACCTACTGCCTATGACTGAAATTGAGTTGTCGGGCCGCGAACGTCGGGATTCCGAAGCACTGCATCATCGGCCTTCCGGTCTTCACCACCGTGTACCGCTTCAACTTGAAGGCCATGGTTTCGATCAACACGTCATCAATCGCGGTAGTGACGAAATCGAATATCAAGGCTTGCGGGACGGTCGAACATTGGCCTTTCGATTCCGTTTCGATCCGGCCCATCCTTGTATGTGGATGAGCACAAACGCAGTAAAAGGTCCGAGATGACACGTAAGGCCTGCGTGATCGGTGCCGGTCCCAATGGCCTAGCCGCCGCAATAGTCCTCGCGCGACGAGGTCTGCAGGTTGACGTCCTAGAAGCCGAACCGCAACCCGGAGGTGCCGCCAGGACCTTAGAGCTCACTCTTCCCGGCTTTCTCCACGACTTCGGCTCCGCCGTTTACCCGCTAGCCGCGGGATCACCGTTCTTCAACTCGCTGCCATTACCAAATCACGGACTAGAATGGATCCACTCTCCGTCTACGCTTGCTCACCCCTTCGACGATGGCACCGCGATCACTTTGGAGCGCGACCTTCACGATGCCGAAGCTGCCCTCGGCGAAGATGGTAAAGCCTGGCTCCGTCTGATGCGGCCGTTCACCGACCGCTGGTCTGAACTTGCTGCCGAAATCCTCCGTCCCGTTAATCCGTTTCCGCGGCACCCATTCCTTCTAGCCCACTTCGGTGCGGTAGCTCTTCCGCCAGCAACTTGGATCGCCCGCTTGGCCTTTCGCAATGAGCGTACTCGGGCGCTATTCGCCGGTCTAGCTGCCCACTCCTTTCTTAGTCTCAATGAACCGCTGAGTGCCGCCTTCGCCATCATTCTAGGTGCGGCCGCGCATGCGGTAGGATGGCCTATTCCTCGCCGCGGCGCGCAGTCCATCACAAACGCGCTATGCGGTCATCTTACAGAGCTGGGTGGCTCGGTAAAGAGCTCCGCGCGCGTAGACACCCTCGCGTCCCTCCATGGCTATGACATAAGCGTGTGCGATATCACGCCAAAGCAGTTGCTCCACATCGCCGCCGATAGGTTGTCAACCGGCTACGCCAGACAACTAAGGCGCTATCGCTATGGCCCAGGAGTTTTCAAAGTCGACTACGCACTCCGCACACCGATTCCATGGAAAGCAGCCGAATGTCTACGTGCCGCCACGGTGCACCTAGGCGGAAGCGCCGACGAAATCGCCGCCTCCGAATCCGCTATGCGTCAAGGCCGGTTGGCCGACCGCCCCTTCGTGCTCTTAGCCCAGCCGAGTCTCTTTGATCCCACCCGCGCGCCGGCAGGGAACCACACCGCATGGGCGTATTGCCACGTCCCCAATGGCTGTACTTTCGACAGACTGGAGGCCCTGGAATCTCAAATCACTCGGTTCGCTCCGGGCTTCCAAGACTGCGTCCTAGCCCGACACGTCTTCTCTCCTGCAGCCCTCGAAAAGATGGACGCCAATCTAATCGGTGGCGACATCGCCGGCGGCTCCATGGACATATCCCAATTCTTGTTCCGTCCTACGTGGCGGCACTACGGCACCTCGGCCAAAGACATATATCTTTGCTCTGCCTCTACTCCTCCAGGCGGCGGAGTGCACGGAATGTGCGGCTACCACTCAGCGCGCCTAGCGCTATCGCGGCTGCGAATTTAATTCGCCATTCGACGCACAGACTCCCGGAAACGGATGACCTGGCAGATCCCTATTGCCTGCAATGGCGTTGGCGGTTTCGTGAAGCAATCAAAGAACTCGAGTGCTAACGATCGATGCAAATCTTGCTCGACACGTTAAAGGCATCAATGCACTTTTGCCGTAAGTCCCGCAGGAATCGCTGACGTGGTTACTCCAACGAAACTAGTAATACTGTAAGCTGGGAGAACGTAGACGAACGACCCGCCCGTGATGGGAACGTCTGGCTGCTGAATCAGATTAAAGCTGGCGGACGTGATCCAGGGTGTTATGCTCGGCGTGCTTACACCATTGAGCGCGAATCGTTGAGAAACACTCGAGCTGTTCTGGTTGATAACGACGATAACGAGCGCTCCACTGGTTGAGTTCTTGTAGGATGAAACTGACACGCCATTTTGCGGTGTCATAGTTGCATCTATACGATAAAATCCAGGCCGCACAAACTTGCTGTAATTGCCCATCATGTATAGGCGCTTCGTTACTGCCCCTGCGGAGTTCATCAGGCCTTCGTTGTTATCGTTGGGATTGATTAGGCACCAGTAATGCCAGGCGTTCGCATTCGAGATTGTCATCCAGTTGTTGATAAACTGGGCGTATGTCAGGGCACTCGTAATGCTGGGATCAGGTGGAGCGAAATCAGAAACCTCTGTCTGCCACAGATGTTTGTTTCCGAAATGGCCCAGCGGGTAAGCAGGTTGGCTGTTATTCGAGGAATAGTCATGCGTAGCGATGATGCCGACGTAGGCAGCCGTCGTCGAATCGGTCATCGTGGGGTCCAAATATTTAGGCAGGTCCCAAAAACTAGATGTTTCCGGCGTGACAATAAGAGCGGTTAGACCATTAGCGGTGAACGTTGGCCCGAGATAAGTGCTAATAAAAGTGACATAATTCGCCGAGCTCCAGAGCGCAGAGTCCCAATGATGACTGCCTTCGGGTTCGTTCTGGACCGAAACGGCATAGAGGTCGATCCCATAAAGAATTTTCAAGCTTTTGACATAGTTGGCTAGATAGGTCGCATACGCCTGGTAGGAACCTGGTAGCAGGTAGCCGCCTTCGTTTACTGCATCGTTGGTTTTCATCGAGGCTGGCGGGGACCAAGGCGTGCTCCAAACTTTCGCGCCATAGGCAATCGCGATTTGCATGTCACTGACTTCGCCGGCACAGGTGGGGTTGACAGAGGAGCAACTCCCATCTTCAGGAACATTTGTTCTGAGGAGCGAGAGCCCGATTCCTGCAGTCGGAGAAAAGAATAGCTCTGCTTGCGCACTTGTCAGCGGGGCAACTTCAAACGCGTCCGATGCTCCAAAGCCGTCTATCACTTGATATACCTTGTTCCAATTAACCGTAACGGTCTGTGCCTTACCGGAAGGGATGCACAGCAACATGAAGAAGAATCCTATGACAAATGATCTGGCCAAACTCATCCTAACTTTCCTCAGAACTGAGATTACCAAGCCATTCTTGCGCAGACTACTGGCCTAATGGGCAACTGTACTTTTTTTTTGCAATTCCCGAAATGGGGCTGACATCGGTTGAAA
>Ga0302182_10000142_pt1 | contig 49516 bp, 54 predicted proteins | sample I_Palsa_N3_1_FD_198781 | JGI IMG/M metagenome (GOLD analysis project Ga0302182, IMG submission 198781) | Peat permafrost microbial communities from Stordalen Mire near Abisko, Sweden - I_Palsa_N3_1 | ecosystem: Environmental > Terrestrial > Soil > Palsa > Peat permafrost | place: Sweden...
TCACTACGATTACTTCGGTGCGGCGGCGCTGGGCTTGGGCTGCTTGGCGATGACCTGATCTTTGATCTTGTCGTAAGTTGCCTGCGGGATGATTTTCTTGTGCACCAGATCAAGTTTTGTCCGATACGGACGTCCGTCGATAATTTTCTGCGAGTAGGCATCGCCGATGCCTGGCAGAGCCTTGAGTTGATCCTTGGTCGCGCTGTTCAGATCGAGCTTGTCGGCGGCAGGGTCGGCAGCAGCGTACGAAACTGCTGCTGCGTGAGAGAGCGGCGGCGCAACCGCAGGCAACATCAAGGATGCGAGCAGCAAGGGCAGCATCCGCGCAAATAGTCTCTTGGTGCGTGAACTCATAAATTTTCCCTCCGCGAATTCTTCAGTGCCACGTGGCGACCGCTGCTCAGTTTTTATCTGGCAACTGGCAACTGGTAGCTGGGGTTAGGCGTAAATTCCACGCTGCCGAATGGTGTAGGCCACGCGATCAATCGCCAGCATGTAAGCTGCGATGCGATTGTTCACCTTGTGCGTCTCGGCATAGCGGACCACATCGCCGAAAGAGGAAATCATAATCTCTTCCAGTTGCTCGTTGACCACAGACTCTTTCCAGAAGTAGCCCTGGCGATCCTGCACCCACTCGAAGTAAGAAGTCGTGACGCCGCCGGCATTCGCGAGAATGTCAGGGATCACGAAGACGCCCTTGTCGGTCAAGATATCGTCGGCGGCTGAAGTTGTGGGACCGTTGGCGCCTTCAGCCAGGATGCGGCACTTCACGCGATCGACGTTGCGCGATGTAATGACGTTCTCGGTCGCTGCAGGGATGAGAATTTCGCAATCGGTCGTGATCAACTCGGCGGCGTCGTAAGCTTCCGCGCCGGGGAAGCCGTGCACCGTCCCGTTCTTCTGGCGGAATTCGACCAGCGCGTTCAAGTCGATGCCGTTCTTGTTGTACAGCCCGCCGCCAACTTCGGCGATACCAATGACTTTGTATCCAGCTTGATGCATGAGGTGCGCAGCATTCGAGCCCACGTTGCCAAAGCCCTGCACAATCACGCGGCTGCTCTCGCGCGATAGGCCGAGCTTCTTGATGGCCTCATCGCAGACCACCATCACGCCGCGACCGGTCGCTTCACGGCGTCCGCGAGAGCCGCCGATGTTGATGGGCTTCCCGGTCACGCACGCGGTGACCGTCTGCCGCATGTGCATGGAGTAGGTGTCCATCATCCAAGCCATGATTTGTTCGTTGGTATTTACGTCAGGAGCGGGGACGTCTTTTTCTGGCCCGATGAATTCGATCAGCTCTGAGGTGTAGCGCCGCGTCATGCGCTCGATTTCGCCCATCGACATCTTATGCGGATCGCAGATCACGCCGCCCTTCGCGCCGCCGAAAGGAATGTTGACGACGGCACACTTCCAGGTCATCCAGCTGGCGAGCGCGCGCACTTCATCCAGCGTGACGTCGGGAGCATAGCGGATGCCGCCTTTGGCCGGACCGCGCGCGATCGAGTGCTGCACGCGGAATCCGGTGAAGACCTCGAGGCGGCCATCATCCATCTGCACGGGAATATAGACCGTGAGTTCGCGGTTGGGGTAGCGCAAAACCCGCCACAGGCCTTCGTCGAGGTTGAGCTTCTGGGCAGCCAGGTCAAAGCGTGCCCGCTGCGATTCCCATGGATTGCTTTCTTTATCGACGTGCGGTGGCGCGGTCAGCGTGGTCATAAATGAGTCTCCGGAATGAGTGCGTTTCGAAGTCGGCCAGCGCCGGGACGAGTCCCCAGAGTGAACAGGCCAAACGTTCAGAGTATATGAGTCGGGACGGTTGGGAAGCAAGGACACCTTGGGGCGGCGTATCGGTCCAGTTATGGCTACCGCAGATCGTTGCGAACTGACCTTTCCATTGTATATACAATGTAAGTTTGTATATAATCAGTTATGCCGCTGAGTATACGCAACTCCGAAGTCGAGCGCCTCGCCCGCACGCTCTCTCGCTTGACGGGCGAAGGTCTCACCCAGACGATCTTGCAGGCTTTGCGTGAGCGTCACCAGCGCGTTCGTGCCGCCCGCCAGCAGAAACAACTGATGAAGGATCTCACCGCCATCGCGCGCCGCGCCGCCTCCCTTCCCGAGCTTGATCGCCGCAGCCCGGACGAAATTATTGGCTATGACGAGGACGGGCTACCGAAATAGATGGTGATCGACACCTCAGCCATCGTAGCCATTCTGCGACAAGAGTCCGGGGCCGAGGGCCTGTTAAGTCGCCTGACGGCCGCCGGGTCACGGCGAATATCCGCTGCGACCTTTCTAGAAGCGGCAATCGTGATGGAAAGCAAGACCGGGGAAAGGGGTGGTGAGCAATTGGACCTTTTTTTGGCGCGAGCCCAGATCGAGATTGAGCCTGTGACGGACGAGCAGGTGCGAATCGCGCGCTCAGCCTGGCGGCGGTTCGGAAAGGGCAGCGGCCATGCCGCTCGACTGAATTTCGGCGACTGCTTCAGCTATGCTCTCGCCCACAGCTTGGGAGAGGAACTGCTCTACAAGGGCGTAGACTTTGCCAACACGGCTGTTGCGCACGCGGGAGATTAGCGTTTCTCGCTCCCCAGCTTAATTTCCATACCCTCGGCCGCCGCTCGCACTTTTGGATAATAATTGCGCGCTTCGCGAACGACGTTGTCGATCACGGCGTCAGTGTGCTCGGGGTCGTGGTGAAATAATACGAGTTCCTTTGCGCCGCTCTCCATCACGATATTGACCGCTTCGCGCCAGTGGCTGTGTCCCCAGCCGCGGCGGCGCGCTTCGTATTCCTCGGGAAGATATTGCGCGTCGTAGATGAGCACGTCCGCGCCTTCCGCCAGCTTGCGAACGGCTTTATCGAACTCGGCGTCGCCGGGCTCGTTGTCGGTGGCATAGACCAAAATTCCCTCTTTGGTTTCGATGCGAAATCCCATACATCCCTGCGGATGATTCAGCCACGCCGTTTGCAGTTGCACGCCATCTTCCAGAGTGATGCGTCCAGCTTCAACGTCATAGAAATCGCGATGCGCCGTCATCTGATCGAGTCTCACGGGAAAGTACGGCGCGGCCATCTGATCGGCCAGCACTTGCTTGAGATGGCGCGTTCGCGTGGAGCACTGAAAGAGAAAACGATTCTCCGCGTTCGAATACAGCGGGCGGAAGAACGGCATGCCCTGAATGTGATCCCAATGAAAGTGCGAAACGAAAACGTGGGCGGAAAATGGCTTCTCGCCGAATTCGCTCTGCAGTTGCTGTCCGAGCACGCGGAATCCGGTACCGCAATCGAAAATATAAATGCGGTCGCCGAAGCGCACTTCGACGCAGGAGGTATTTCCTCCATAGCGCATGTTCTCGGGTTGTGGGGTCGGCGTAGAACCGCGTACGCCCCAGAACTTAATCCGCATAGGCTCGTGACCGCACGAGGGCCCAAGTGTTTGGTATCTTCCGTATCTTGCGAGAAAGAAACGCGTCCGTCAATTGCCGGATTGGTTCAGGGTCGATTATTTCGCCACGTGAGACGCTATCAGTCCGGCCTGACAGTGAGCGCCTTGAACTGCGCAACGGAAACGCAGGTGAGGTTATAAAGAATCTGCCCAGGCAGGTCAGGCGGCAAGTCCTGTTGCATTGGCCATTGCTCCACGGCGGCCAGTGTCTCGGACCCGCTCCGTTCGACAAAGTGTTGCCATGATTCGCCAGGGTCACGTTTTGTCTCCCAAGCGTAAACGCTCGGTGGGCCATGCCGCTGGGGAATAAGGCCGACCCAATCGGCGAATCCGTCGCGTATCCACCACAACTCCCCGCCAAGGATCCCAATCCCGTGGGAACGCAACGCTTCCACAACCGCGGGAATCTGCGCACGAGTCCACCCGAACTCTCCATTGCTGGCTCTGAACGCATCGTGTTCAAGCTCGGGAGGAAACATGGCTGCACCTAACGCAGGTCGGACCCCTGATTATAGAGCTCAGGAGCTACGGGGAGAGCGCCGGCGCGCTTCCCCTATAATGAACCGCTGGCCCGCGAATGGGCGAGCCGTTACTCCATGATCCCCGACTTCAAAGAATTCTCGCGTCTGGCGCGCTCGGCGACGCTGGTGCCGGTGGTGAAGTCGGTGAGCGCTGACCTGCTCACGCCGGTGTCCGCGTTTCTATCGATCGCCGAGAACGAACTGCATGCTTTTCTGCTGGAGTCAGTCGAGCGCGGCGAGCAGATTGGCCGCTACACGTTTCTCGGAGTGCGGCCATACATGCGGCTGCGGGCGCGAGGTTCCGCGATCGAGATCGAACGCGGGCGTAAACGCGAGCGGCACGAAGGCAACGTCTTTGAATTCGTGAAGCTTTTGCTGAGCGAGCACCAGCCGGCTGCCGTGCCCGGCCTGCCGCCGTTCACTGCCGGAGCCGTCGGCTATTTTTCATACGACGTGGTTCGCCAACTGGAGACGATTGGCGAACATGCCAAGGACGATCTTTCTCTGCCGGATTGCGAACTGATGTTCTTCGACCGGCTCCTGGCCTTCGACCACCTGCGTCATCAGATTCACATCGTGGCCGCGGCCGACGTTGCGCGGGAAAAACCTCGTCAAGCGTACGACCGCGCCGTGCGCGACATTGCCACACTCGAAAGAAAACTGGCTGCGGGATTGCGTCCGGCGATGTGGCGCAAAGCTTCCAAGGCAAAGCCGGGGAAACTCAAAATCCATGCCGGAACCACGCGTGCGAAATTCCTGCGCAGCGTGGAGCGCTGCAAAGAATACATCGCGGCAGGTGATATTTTTCAAGTCGTGCTTTCGCAGCGGCTCGACTTCATCCCCGGCATCGAGCCGTTCGATCTTTATCGTGCACTCCGCCAGGTAAATCCTTCGCCATATCTTTATTTCCTGCGCATGGGCGAGACGCAGATCCTCGGGTCATCTCCCGAGATGTTGGTGCGCGTCACCGGACGCAAGCTGGAATACCGGCCCATCGCGGGCACGCACCCGCGCGGCCGCGATGAGGCCGAAGACCAGCGGCTCGAAGAGCAGATGCGCAACGACGAAAAGGAACGCGCCGAGCACGTCATGCTAGTCGATCTCGGCCGCAACGATCTCGGCCGCGTAAGCGAGTACGGCTCAGTCAAAGTAAAAGACCTGATGTACGTCGAGCGCTACTCCCACGTGATGCATTTGGTCTCCGCCCTGGAAGGCACGCTGCGCAAGGGTCTCGGCGCACTCGACGCCTTCGCCGCATGTTTTCCCGCAGGCACGCTCAGCGGAGCCCCAAAAGTCCGCGCCATGCAAATCATCGAAGAACTGGAGCCAGTGCGCCGCGGCATCTACGGCGGCTCGGTCCTCTACGCCGATTTCGCCGGCAACCTGGATTCCTGCATCGGCATTCGCACGATGCTAATGCAAGGCAAACACGCATATCTGCAGGCGGGAGCGGGTATTGTTGCGGATTCCGATCCCGCGCGGGAGTTTGACGAGTCGATGAACAAGGCGCAGGCGCTGTTGAGGGCAGTGGAGATGGCTAGAGGCAGTGGTCAGTGATCAGTGGTCAGTGGCCAGCAATAAAGCTGCTTGCGGTTTGGCAAAGGGGGCGGGGACCGTCGCAGGCCCAGTCAACCTCGGCCGCAATAGGGTCAGTCGTTCTGAATGGACTTCAGGATGGACTTCAGCATCCTACCCCGGGCGTTAATATTCGCGAGGCCAGAGCCTATATTGTAGCCAGCGGTGTTGGCTGCGTCCCACCAGTGCGGCTCGTGTAAATGTGCCCCGTAGCCAGAACCATGCGACCGTTTGAATCGTAGGCGTTCATGTACAGACCCACGAATCGGTCGGTATACGGTAGGTTCTCCTGGACGGGTGTCGTTGTCGTCGTTGTGACGTCGCCCGTGGCGGTGTAGTTCCATGTGTTTCCATACTGATCACTGACGGTCCCTCTCGAACTGTACGGAGCCGTGTTGGTGTTCGTGTACGTTTTAACGGTTGGAAATAGGCCACCGAAGGACGCCTCTGACGTCGAGCCGACTATCAGGTAGTTCTTCGCCCTTGCGCTGGGCGTCTGAGAAAAACACACGGTCGGGTAGCGCTTTGAGTTCTTCCTCCACCAATTGTTGACGAACTCTGGCAGGAAAGGCTGTGCGCCGCCCTCAGTCGCCCGAGCCACCGCAATGCTCTTCGTGCAGTCAGCCGAGTGGTCTGGATTGTCCTTGTCCCTGGCGAATGCCGCTGCGGTTGCGAACATGGCGCAGAGAAACAACGCAAGTGTCTTTTTCATGGCTGTCTTTCCTCCAGCTTGAGTGTGCCCTGCCGGGTCGCCTCCGGAGTGTGACGTCCGTCACAGGGACCCTGTGGATTTCCCGAAATGGTAGCGATGAGTAGGCAGTGGTCAGTGGCAGCGACAAGATACTGACCGATCACCCATCACAAGACTTTAGTTGGATTTCCCTGAAAAGAAGGCGTCCGAGGGCGATGCGGGTGGCGAGGTCTGACCACTGATCGCTGACCACTTACCACTGCTAGAAAATTCCCGACCAGCTTCTTCCCCGCCTCCGTCAACACGCTCTCCGGATGAAACTGCACTCCCTCGACCGCAAACTTTCTGTGCCTCAGCCCCATGATCGTGCGAGTTCCATCCTTCTCTGTAGTCCAGGCGCTGACCTCGAGTTCTTCTGGCAGACTTTTCTCTTCCACAATAAGCGAGTGATAGCGCGTAGCAGTCATCGGCGTAGGCAGGCCGCGAAAGATAGTTTTGTTATCGTGCGTGACCGCGCTGGTCTTGCCGTGCATCAGGTGAGGAGCGCGCACCACATTCCCGCCAAAAGCCGCGCCGATGGCCTGATGACCCAGGCACACACCGAGCACCGGAACCTTGCCCGCGAAGTGCCGGATCAGATCGATGCTGATGCCAGCGTCCTGCGGCGTGCACGGACCGGGTGAAATCACAATACGCTCTGGCTTCATGGCTTCTACGTCAGCAATGGTGACCTGGCCGTTGCGGCGCACCTCAACCTTCGCACCCAGTTCCCCAAGATACTGAACCAGGTTGTAGGTGAAAGAATCGTAGTTGTCGAGAACGAATACCATCCTGTGTGCAGTTTACACGGAGATGCGACGATCGCATCGCGAGTCAAATCTGGAAACCCCAAGTTACCTAAGGGGCCCCTAACCCACCGGAAAGGGCCATTCCCATCCCCAAGGGTGGTATTGACGGAAGCGCCCTTCAACGTCATCCTTGAACATAGTTAGTTGAACATAGTTACTCGAACATAGTTACTCGCCACTTCATTAGCTTGGAGAAACGCATGGCAGAAGCCCAGCAGGAAAAAAGGGCTGCACGACGCTTCGCGCTTCGGATACCGGTAGCGGTCGCCCGCGGCGAAAATCAAGAGTTTGACGAATCCGCTGAAATCCGCGACGTAAGCGCGCGTGGCATTTGCCTTTACCTGGACGCACCCATTGCACAGGGTTCGCCCATCGGTTTCACCCTCACGCTCCCGCCTGAAATTACGCTAACCGAAAGTATCCGCGTGCAATGCAAGGGGCGCGTAGTGCGGGTCGAGGATAATGCCGTCGAAGGCAAAATGGCTGTGGCCGCGGTCATCGAAGAGTACGAATTCCTGCCCAACAGCTGAAGCGGTTCGAACTGCTCGCGAGTCGTTTGCATTGGCCACGATCCTGGCACTTCTTTACCTTCCCGGCAAGTGATAAGGTTCCTCTTATAGCTCGATAAACGCCAACCGTCTTTCCTTCGCAGGGGATTCTTGTTTGCCGCGATCTGGCATCCAATTTGTCGCCGTTATGCTGCTCGCAGCGATCGTGGTCACGAGCGCCCCATCGCAAAATTCTGTCACGCAAAAGGCCGGTTCCTTGAAACCGGAAGTTGCCGTCGTCAACAGCGTGCGCATCGTGCAGGATCGCGGTGTTCCAGCTCTCGAAATTGTCTCGACTCGCCCCATCGTTCCAACGATTCGGATGCTGGATTCCCCTCCGCGCCTGGTCGTCGACATTTCCAACGCGCGCTCAGGACTCAATCGCAAGCGGATTAGCGTGCTCCAGGAAAATATTCTGACCATCCGCGCGGAACAATACCAGATTGAACCTCCCATCATGAGGATTGTGCTGGACCTCCTGGTGCCCTACGGATACTCTTGGGATGCCGCCGGCAATCGCCTCATGGTGCGGCTCAATCCCCCCGAAGATCCCAATGCGGCGAACAAAAAGTCGCCGCAGCCGGCGCAATCAATCTCGCTATCACCCGCGGCCGCGGTTGTGCCCGTAACCGGCGGAGTCGGCGAAGTGATCTCAGCCGATAAACGCTTCGCGGCCGGATCCTCACTGTCAGCAGGCAGCGATACCACGGTGCTGGCATTGTCGAGAGGAGGCGAGGTTCGCGTTTGCCCCGGAACAACAGTTTCAGTAACGCCTTCGAAGAGTTCGAAAGACCTGATGCTGGGCATGAGCACCGGCGCACTCGAGACTCATTACAGGCTCGATGCCGCAGCCGACACCGTGCTTACTCCCGACTTCCGCATCCTGTTCGCCGGCCCGGGAGAATTTCACTTCGCCGTCAGCACAGACTCTCGCGGCAACACCTGCGTGCGAGGACTCCAAGGCAACAATTCTTCTGCGATCGTTGCCGAGCTGATGGGAAGCCGCGTCTATCAGGTCAAACCGAACGAACAGGCGGTATTTCATTTAGGCAGGATCGACAAGGTCGACACCGACGTTCCGCTCGAGTGTGGATGTCCGCCGCCAGTTCCCGTAATGCGAACCGAGGCGACTCCAGCCGCGGAGATTCCGAATTCCAGCCCGCCCGCGAATTCGAACCTGGCGCAACTCTCGAACGGACCCGAAACCCGCGCCCTGCCGCCTTCGCAACCGGGTGAGGTTCACGTCCAGGTCGATGCACCATTCATTTTCGAAGGCAAAAAACGTCCCACGGCGGCGCCCGTAGACGAGGCTGCGGCGCTGCCAGTCATAACCACGGAAGCGAGGCCAGTGCAACTGAATCCGCAGGTGCAACCGCCGCCTGCCCCAGCCCCCGCCAAGCAGCCCGAACCCGAGCACCACCGAGTCCTGCACCGGATCGGAAGATTCTTCACCGCAATCTTCCACTAGAAAATCATCGCTAGAAAAATCATTAGCCACGGATCCACACGGATTCGAACGGATAAACCAAAATAGGGTAAACCAAACACCCCGCCCGCCTTATCCGTGCAGATCCGTGAAAATCCGCGGCCAAGTGGGTTTGACCCAAGCCCCTAATCCCTAATCCCTAGCCCCTAACTCACCCGCGATTAATAACCCGCCGCAGAGGTTCCACTTTCTCGCGCAGATCGTCCGCCATCTCGGCGCCGCGCTCGGCCACATCGCGCACGCGTTCCTTCACGTCGCGAACTCGATCTTTCGCTTCTTCCGTCCAATCCTGCACGGTGTCTCGGGCGTCTTCATAACCGCGTTTCAGGTCGCGGCGAAATTGCTTGCCGGTCTTCGGAGCCAGCGCCAGCGCCGTCAACGCTCCAGCCCCAAGCCCAATCAGAAAGAAAGTGACCGCAGTCCCAATGGTGCTTCCTTCAGAAGATTCATAACGTCCAAAGCTCATAATTGTTGCCTCGTTTCTACGTAGAAAAAATGCCGGGCAATCTCCGCGCCGGCTGCGATCTCTCGCCAGTCTTCAATTCTAGTCCTCCGCAAGGGCGGTGGCGAATGAACCCCGCGACAACGAATGTGGTTCCGTTACGATGAGTGTAGCTTCGGGAAGGTTTCCTTTCTCGACGACCTAAGTGTAAAATGACTTTTCGGCCTTTGTGCGGCGGAAAATGTGGACCTGCCCGCCCTTCGGCGCGCTTCGCTTGCTCAGGGCAGGCTCTTCCGCCAGCTCAGCAAACGCACTCATTTGCAAGGAGATTGTTTTAAGCGATGTCGATCCCTGCCACCCAAATGCGTCCCGGCATGATCATCAAGCACAACAATGATCTGCACTCTGTTTTCAGCGTCGAGCACCGCACGCCCGGCAACCTGCGCGCCTTCATCCAGGCCAAGCTGCGCAACCTCCGCACCGGAGCCATGTTCGAGCACCGTTTCCGCTCGCCCGACCCCATCGAAAAGGTGAACGTCGACGAAGTCGACATGCAGTTCCTCTACGCCGACGGCGACAACTACTATTTCATGGATACCTCGAATTACGAACAGACGCATCTCACCAAGGACGTTCTCGGCGGCGCCGTCGATTACTTGATCGAGAATCTGGAAATCAAAGTCGAATTCTTCGATGGCAAAGCCGTAGGCATCGAACTGCCGCAGACCGTAATCCTTACCGTGGTCGAAACCGAACCTGGACTGAAAAGCGCAACCGCCTCCAGCGTCACCAAAGCCGCCAAGACCGAAACCGGCCTGGTCGTGCACGTGCCGCCCTTCATCAACGAAGGCGAGAAGATCAAAGTCGACACCGCCGAAGGCGTCTACCTCTCTCGCGCGTAAACCGTTGCGCGCGTAACATTCAATTTGTCATCCTGAGCGTAGCCAGTACCCCTACTCTGTCATCCTGAGCGTAGTGAGTACCTCGCAAAGCGAGGTACTCACGGAGTCGAAGGATCCCTAGCAGCACTGCGCGACCACCGAGGCCGCAAGGGATTCTCCCTGGGCTCTTTGCTCGGGAAGGGCACGAGTTCCACTCGTGCCGTAAGGCAGTCGAAACGGATGCGGCTTTCAGCCGCTGAGGTTCGCTCTTTTCTGTAACAGCTGGGCAGCCCCCTTCCCTAATCGACTTGTACAATTGTACAGCTCTGATATAATGGTGGTCGTGGAAATAGTGATCGACACATCGGCAATTCTCGCTGTCATCGCCGAGCAACCGGAAAAGGCTGACCTGGTCACGCTGACACGTGGAGCGATCCTGGTCGCTCCGGCCTCAGTCCATTGGGAAATAGGGAACGCGATGTCGGCCATGTTCAAACGAAAGGCAATCGGCATCAAAGATGCGCTTCAGCTGTTGGAGGCCTATGCTGCGATCCCGATTCGCATGGCCGAGGTAGGGTTGAAGCAGGCCGTGGAATTGTCGGCGAAATTGAATGTATACGCCTACGATGCCTACATACTGGCCTGTGCCATCAACGAACGAGCTCCGCTCCTCACGCTGGATGGCGGATTGAGAGAGCGAGCGCGCGAATTGAAACTGGATGTGCTGGAGGCCAAAAGCCGATGAAGTCCTACAGTTATTCTGAGGCGCGAGGAAATTTTGCGACCGTGCTCGACGAAGCCGAGCGGGACGGAGCCGTGGAAATTCGCCGCCGTGATGGTACCGTCTTCCGCATCCTGCCTCTGCGAACTTCCGCCGCGTCACCGCTCGATGTGAAAGGTGTAAAGGTGAAAGTGTCGGCTGGCGATCTAGTGGCCATCGTGCGCGAGGGCCGCCAGCGCGGATAGATCCGTTGTCGATCTTTAGAATATTGAACGTCCCGTCCGTCTCCGAATTTTCCAAGGTTGCAGGCGGGAATTATGCTTCGCAACAGAAAAGCCGCCTCGCTGGGCGGCCTGGTTCGGATTATTTTAGATTTATCGAGATGCGTCAGGGCACGACGCGAAACGGAGCGTTGCTTGAAAGAGTCCCGCCAGACGTCGTCACCGTGATTGTTCCCGTTAGTGCGCCAGCGGGTACCACCGTTCTTATTTCTGAATTCGATAAAACCGCGAATGTCGCGGCGACTCCGCCAAAGCTGACGCCAGTTGCATTTCTTAAATCATTTCCCAGGATGATGACGCCCGCACCCACTCTGCCGAAGGTGGGCTCGGTTTCAATGAATGCAGGCAGCCCGAGGGACAAGCTGAAGAGCGTACCATCGTCTTCCGCTCCGCCCAGGTAGGTTTGCCCATAAATGACGCCATTCGTGGCCTGCATCAGCCCATCTTGAACGCTTTCGTCGCCCGCGGGCAGGCTGTACACCGTCGTCACGGTGTAGGCGCTGGTCATCTCATAAACCGTGCCACCATTATTGGCTCCGCCAATATAGGCCGTTCCGTAGAAATTTCCGTCACTGCCTTGCAAGACTCCACCCTCGGGATTCTCTCCGCTGGCACCGTTGAAACTGTACAAACTTTTGAAAACTCCGGCGGAGTTGATTTTGAAAATCGTGCCGGCTCGGTGGTATCCGCCATAGAATGTTGTGCCATAGAAGTCTCCATCGTTCGCCTGCATCAGGCCCGCCTGGGGATACTGGCCGTCCGTGACATCGAAGCTATGCAGCGAGGTCAGCACGCCCCCGGGGGTGATTTTGAAAACTGTTCCGTCGTTGTTGGTCCCGCCGCCATCGGTTGTCCCATAAAAATTCCCATCTGTACCCTGCACCACGCCCACGGGCTATAGCCATCCGAGCCGTCAAAATTGTGAAGCGTTGTCAGTGTGCCACTGGGTGTAATTTTAAAGACCGTCCCATCGCCAGCGTTGCCGCCGCTCTGCGTGGTTCCGTAAAAATCTCCATCAGAGCCCAAAACCAATGCGCCGAAGGGACCGTTCCCGTCCGTATTGTCGAAGCTGTGGAGAGTGCTCAGAACACCTCCCATGGTGATTTTGAAGATTGTGCCAAGGGCATTGGACCCGCCTTGCGACGTTGTGCCGTAGAAGTCTCCGTCAATCGCTTGCACCAGACCGCCTTCGGGATACTCGCCGTCGGCGCAATGGGGCTGGGAGCAGAACGTGTAGAGGGCTGTCAAAGTACCTGATGGCGTGATTCTGAAAACCGTGCCCCCGCTAACTTCTACCTGTCCTTCGGTTGTGCCGTAGAAGTTTCCGTCCGTTGCCTGGATCAGCGCCGATCGCGGTTCCGCGCCATTTGCGCCGTTGTAATTCACCAGAGTCGTAAAGGTTTGCGCGGGCGAAATGGCAGCCGCGGCGAAAAGGAAAAAAACGCTGACGCAAGTCATTCTTAGCGAGTGAGGTTTTTTCATAAGATCTCCTTTGGATCTTTCGACTGGCGCCGAAGAAACTGTCGAAGCCACGGTGCTCACTGGGCTCGGCGAGGGAGCGAAATCCGAGCAAAAAGCCGCGAGTCTCGCGATCGTTTCAGATAAGCAGCGGGGGAGATGAATGGAAACGAGCGCCGATTATCGGTTGCCGCCCGAGAGTCTGTCAATGATGAAAGATTTTGCGAACCTGCCCTAGCCCTACTTGGGGGCTGGGCGGGTTGGACCAGGGGAAGTCCTTCGCTAGTGCTGGCCGCCTTGAAACAAACCTTCGCCCATCGCCTGCTGCGCGAACTCCGCGCACCTCGACGCTCCCTAACTTTTCCACAGCCCCCTTGTGACATCTGACCTCGGGAGTAAGTATCTGTTGAAACACCGTCTGATAAGTCGCGTATTGAACCGAGCGAGTGGATTATCGCGTCGGTTTGATCTTGAGGAGTTTGGCGATAGCCTCTTGTGGGTCGCCTTTAATGATCAGTCTCTCCTCTTGGGGGCCGGGTTTATCCTTCCGGCGCTTCGTCTTTGGCTTCTTTGGCATTTTGAATTAGTATCATACCAGTACCTTTCCGGGGAAAAGCTGGTGCCTCGGATGGGGTTCGGACCCATAAGCCACGCGAATGGCACGCGGGTGCAAGCCGCGTCTGTATGCCAGTTCCAGCACCGAGGCACTAACAAAGCGCTAATCGCAGGGGCGGTGATGCCGCCTAAGACCTCTCCCGTCCCTGCTTTGTTCGGGCCGATCAGTGCGGCCCCGCAACCCTCCTCACTTTCAGTTCTCCGACAAAACTCATGCAATAGACCATTGTCGTTACCCCTTTTTTGGTTTCTTTGCGGATTGCTGTGCTATCACTTCATCCACCACCATCAATTGTTGAGCGGCCCGTATAGCGGCCTGTCGATCAGCCTCTACGCTAGCTCGGTGCACTTCGGCTATTCGTTGCGCGGTGATCAAGCCTTCTCCCGTCTCCGCCATGAAACTCGGGTATTCCTCAGCCAAGGCTTGCTCTATGGGCGAAATCCACTTGTAACCGATGATCGGGCCCTCATCATTCACAACTGGCTCAGCCTCGCCTTGCGCCACAAGCCGCTTGAGGCAGTTATGAATGGGCACGAGGGGCTGCGCGTACCTGCCGAAATCGAATCCGAGGTTTATCAGTCCGTCGCGGACATCTGGGGCAGAGACAGGTTTGTCACCCCGCTGTCTGAGGCACAGGCGCACGGCATCCGTGAATTTGATTCTTTGCCGTCCGGCTGCTCCATCTACAAAAGCGGATACTTCTACGTCTTCCGGGTCGTCGTGTTCGCTTTCAGCGACAGCCATAACACCATCTATGGCGCGCTTCCACTTGAGAATCTGCGCGTCAATATCAGCCCGTTTTTTCCCATAGTCTTTGTCGAGGTCTGCGCGGGCAGTCGTGACCTCGCTCAATTTCTTGTGGGCTTCGTTCAGGAACGCTTGTGCTGGGTCGTCAAATTCCATTTCTGAGGTATACCGCATGTCGAGTAAGCGTGTCAAGCCAGTTAGAAAGTCTAATTCAGGTAAGCCGAAAGGGTGGGAACTTATGCTCGCCAGAGCCGAGGAAGCCCTATACCGGAACCGGTCGCAGAGATCACGGCTTTTGGCGGCTATTCGCCTGTTTCAGGAGAATATTCGCAGTGGAGAACCGTGGCCTGTGAAAGGGCAGTTTAAGTGAAAAACAAGTAAGATTTTTCTTGATACTTACTGAAAACTGTGCTACCTTTTGTACATGAAACGCCAACGATCAGCAGTTCTCGAAGCACTCCGAAACGCGGCGGTTAGCGAACCGTTGTCAGTAGCATTTCTTGAGAAACAGCGATGGGCAGATCAGCCAGCATGTCCGCGTTGCTGGAGTGTGGCCGTGTATCAGATGAAGGGACGCGACGGAGAACGCAACAAGGATTACCGCTGGCGCTGCCGAGACTGCAAACAGTTCTTCACCGTTCGCACTGGAACGATCTTCGAAGAGACGCGGCTTCCGTTGCGAGTTTGGGTTTACGCGATATGGAAAGCATGTTCCTCGAAGAAAGGCATTTCTGCGTTGCAGCTTTCACGCGAGATGGAGATTACACACAAGAGCGCGTTGTTTGTTCTTCGTCGCATTCGGCATGGTTTGGGCGAAGCGTATCAGCCGAAGATGACGGGCACCGTGGAAGCGGACGAAGTTTACATCGGCGGGAAGCCGCGTTTCAAGTACACCACGAAGCCCGGACGCGGCACTTGGAAAACGCCAGTCGTGGGAATAGTCCAACGCGGCGGCGATGTTCGCTTTCAAATGATGGAACGGGTAACGGCTGAAAACATCGGGAAGTTTGTTGCAGAGAACGCGGACTTGTCTTGCCGAATAATCACTGACGAATTAAATGTTTATACCAGCGTCGGGAAAGCATTCAAAGGCGGACACGAAACAGTCACACATGGCGCGGGAGAATATGTGCGGCTCGGGACCGATGTTCACTCCAACACAATCGAGGGCGTGTTTTCGCTGATTCGTCGCGGAGTCATGGGAACGTTTCACAGCGTAAGCCGCAAGCACCTGCCGAATTATTTGAACGAATTTCAGTTTCGTTGGAACACTCGGAAGATGAATGACGGGCAGCGCGTAGCGGCAGCAATCAAACAGATCGACGGGAAGCGATTGAAGTATCGGGAGTCGGTCGAGAATCCGCCATACCTGCCCAAGCCAGTCGAAGCGGTAACGAATGCCGAGCAAATGGATGCACCATTCTAACTGACATTTGAGGAAGTGACAGAAGCCGCGTAAAATGCAAAAGGCCCGATGCCAGTCGGGTCTCTGCAACTTTCAGAACTTTGGGCGCACGCCGCGCAATCCAAGGATACGCGGAGGTACGCTCAGATGCAAGCGGCTGCAGAAGTCCAGAATGTTTCGGCACAGGAAGAAGCGATAACTATGATTTGTCCGTTCTGCTCCGGCTATACGCCCGCAGTGTGGAACTCATTCGCAACCAATCAGGATGAGTTAGGGCGAATAGGCAACCTGTTTCAACAATTGCCAAGCGTCCAGCTACCTACCGCTCCTGCGGTGCTCCACCTTCAAGTACAGGTCCAGTGGTCACGCTGCCAGAATGAACAATGTCGGGAGTATATCGTGCGAGTCGCGCGGATCGTTACAGGCAAAACGCCACCGGAGTCCGAGACCTGGTTTGCAGTACCCAAGCATAAAGCTCCGCCTGCGATTGATCTCACATTAGTTCCAGCACCAATGAGGGAAGATTACCTTCAGGCATACGTCATCTTGGATGATGCCCCGCGAATGTCTGCGGTTCTCTCGCGCCGCATTCTCTCCGATCTCTTGAAGAAATACGACAATGCAAATAACTTTGGGACTGCTGCGCGCATCGACAAATTTGCGAACAATTCGCAGCATCCATCGCGATTGAGGGACAATCTTCATTACCTTCGGGAAATCGCCGATTTCGGCGCTCACACCCAAGTCGCTAAGGCTACAGTCGAGACTGACACAATACCCTCAGACGTGTGCTGGGAGGACGTGATTATAAATGCGTCGAAAGAGGAAGCGGAATGGACACTAAAAGTGGTTGGCGACTTGTTCGACTATTTCATAATTGCCCCAGAGAAAGACAAACTCTTACGAGCGGAATTTGACAAAAAGATTGAGGCTGCTGGGCGCAAGAAACTATCTCCCGCAGTGTGAGGGTTATTTCAACAAGTACCTATTCCCGTCTGACCTTGCGCCCAAAATTGAATCACGTAATGATGGTCGAGGCCATGACGGTTGGGTCAGCTCACATCGTTGTGCAACCAAAGTAGTCGCTCCCCCGCTTTTTGTCGCCTAAGTTCTTTGACATCAAGATTTTGCCCGTAACTTGTTGCAGCCCATAGATAAAAACGCATTTTGCCGCTAACTCCATGATTCCAATATACCGAGGGGGAGGGGGGAGGGGGGTACCCTGAACGGGCGTACAGACCGGGCACACCCCTGACAAAACGAACTGAGCGGATTCTGACACTAGGAAGGATTTATTTTCAGTCATCGGCCTCTGGGTTCCGCCGTTGTACGAAACTCGCCGTGCTGCTATTTTGATAAAGCTCCATGACAGCAGACGTGCAAGCCCGGCGCTTCGTGGTTCGCGGACGTGTGCAAGGCGTAGGCTTTCGCTGGTTCGTCGAGCGCGAGGCGCACATTCTCGGAATCGCTGGCTGGGTCCGTAACAACGCCAACGGCAGCGTCGAAGTGCTGGCGCAGGGAACTCGCGATCAGCTTTCCGGTTTGCGCTCGCGCCTGCGCGAAGGCCCGCGCGCCGCCCGCGTCGATGCCGTCGAAGAAGCAGAAGCTCAACCCGCAGCCAGTATCAGTTCATTTCGCATTGAAGGAGCGTGGTAGATTTGTCTTCCAACTCACGGATGAATTCCGACCAGCTTAAGCAGTTGATCCGCGAAGTCCCCGACTTTCCCAGGAAGGGCATTCTCTTCTACGACATCACCACTCTGCTGAAAAACAAAGTCGGCTTCGCCACGCTCGTCGACCGGCTTTCCGAACACTATGTCGATCAGAAGATCGACCTCGTCCTCGGCATGGAAGCTCGCGGTTTTATCTTCGCTCCAGCACTGGCTTACCGCTTGAACGCGGGATTTGTTCCCGTGCGCAAGGTTGGTAAACTGCCCGCCGAAACCGTGAAGTTCGATTACGCGCTCGAGTACGGCACTAACTCGCTCGAGATGCACAAGGACGCGATTCAGAAAGGCCAGAAAGTATTAATCGTGGACGACCTGCTCGCCACAGGAGGAACAGCTGAGGCGACAGCCAAGCTAGCCTCTCTACTAGGCGCAGAGATTGCGGGACTCGGCTTTGTGGTGGAATTAGATTTTCTGAATGGTCGGGAGAAGTTGAAAGGCTACAACGTAATGTCGCTGCTGCACTATGACAAATGACAAATAGCAACGACAGATCGTTAGTGTTCGCTCATCCACGCTAACGCTTACTTCCAGTAACGGAAAACCATCTCGCCGATGCCAAACCACACACTGCCGCTGACAACGGTGGCAAACGTCAGCCCCATCATCGCGTTCCAATTGATCTTGGGCAGTTCAAGGCCGGGACGAACCTTGGGATCGTAAGCCAGCCACTCGGTTAGCGCATCGTGCGTGCCAGATTGGGGGGAAAGCTGCAATCTGTTCATCATCTGCACCTCGGACTCAAACCTTGCAAATGGCTTGCCATGTTCCGCCCCCTTGCAACTATCAGATAATGAGATGTCTTTAACGGCTAAAGGGGTTTACGCTATTTGTGACTGCGTCAAAATTCCCGGAACACCACGTTGTTTGGGCTGGTTTCCTCAATTTAACACAACCCGGTAATTCCTTACTGAGTACTCTCTTCGCCGTATGTTCCGTAGCATCCACACTTACGAAGAGTGTCCGCCCGTTGTCAGACTTCTTCCAGTAACAACTTCGAGTCCTTGGCCAGATAACCTTTGCGCCGGAACCAATCTTCCATGGCCGCGCAAAGTTGATCGAGTGGGACGTGGTTGCCGATTTCCATGCGCCCGTCGGCGACCGGCATTGTGTCGTCAAACAGGCTGGCATTGGTGAAGTTGCGCATGGAGAAGCTGTCCAGCCATTTCAGCGGACAAGGAATCTTCTGCTGGTGGTCTTCGTACTCAACGCGAATCTTGCGCGCGAACATGACTTGATTTAAACACAGACACAGCGGGCAGGATGCAGCAGTTGGAATGGGTGCAACTTGGTTTACGCGTCGGGTCGTTGAGCGGGAGATCCTTCGCTCCGCCTGAAAAGCGGCTGCGCTCAGGATGACAATGCCGTAAATGGAGACAAGCGGCTTGAACTCAGATGGCTAGGCTGGAACTTGGGCCTGCATTGCCGCGACCGCCGCGTCGAGATGCGCCAGCGTTTCGTCGGAGGTGAGCGAAAACATCTCGCGGCCCAATCCCTCGCCGGTTTCGAGAGCAGTCTTCAGATAGTGACCGGCGATTTCGATGGCGAGAGAGTCTGTGATGGACTTGCCGGTGCGCTTCTTGTACTCCACCCACGCAGGATGCGGAAGAGCTACCGCGACCGTTTTTCCATCGACTAGAAACTTTACGTCGACGGCATCGGCGTGGCGCGTGGCAATGGCGACGATCAGCGATTGATAGACGCAGTGAACCGGCTTCCTGGTCCAGCGGTCGTGGGCAGTGAAGTCGTCAAACATGGCTAGCCAAACTATAGCGGACGAGCAGGATCCGGGCAAATCGCCGGACCGGCCCCGAACTAGACAATCACAAACTCTCACGCCAGCGCTTCGAATGCCGCAATGATTACGTCTTCGGTTACAAGTTCTGGAGTTTGAAAATAGGTGAAGAGCAAGCCGGTGATCAAAGCGTCGAGCACACGAACAAATTTTTCCGACGGCATGGGCAGTTGTTTCGCCGGTACGAACTTGAGTAGTCCTTTCGCCATGCGGCGATAGATAGCCGCGTTCTGCGTTGTCAGGCGAGCCCGCATTGCCTCGTGCGTGAGGGCATAGAGTTGAAACGCGGTCGCGGCGGCAGCCTGATCTCGACGCGCCAGCGCCTCCTTCGCAACCGTTTTTCCCAGGATGCGCATTTGTTGCTTGAGAATGGCGCCGCGCACAAATGGGGGAATGATCGGCTTCCAGCGAGCTTCAATCAGAACCAGGAAGAGTTCCTCTTTGTTCTTGAAGTTGCCGTAGACTGCACCTCGAGTCATTCCGGCGCGCGCGGCAATCTCTTCCAGCGATGCGCGGTCGTAGCCTTTTTCGCCGATAACGGCTGCAGTCGCTGCTATGAGTTTCGCTCTTGTGCGGGCGCGCTTGCCACCTCCATCACGAAGAAGCATGGTCTTATTCATTTGTTTCGGCATTATATTCCTAATAATATACAGACTTGTATTTTATACACGGATGTATTATTTAGATCTACTTATGTCCCTTTGGCAATGGAGTCTCGGCCTCGCGTTTCTGTGTGGCCTTTTCCTGCTCGCAGCGGGAAATGTCTACCAGAGAATCGGCGAACGGAGAGACAGGCGTCGCAATCCTTTGCCCGGTCGGATGGTTTCCGTCGGAGACCACAAACTGCAACTGCTTTGCAAAGGGAACGTCGCGCCGACCGTATTGATCGAGCAAGGGGCAGGCGAGCCCTCGTGGCTTTGGTGGCCGGTGCAGGACCAAGTGGCAAAGTTCGCAAGCGTTTGCACCTACGATCGTGCGGGTTACGGCTGGAGCCAATCTGTTCCAGCGGGACGGACCATCGCGCAACGCGCCGAAGAACTTCACGCGCTTTTGTCCAACGCAGGCATCCCGGGACCTTACATTCTGGTGGCACACTCCTACGGCGGCCTGATCGTGCGATACTTTGCACGCAAATATCCCGAGCAGACTGCGGGACTCGTATTCGTGGATACGCCCGACGAGGCGACCATCTTCCGGCCAGAGGTTCTCAAGTTCTATGCCCGGGTTCGATTGGTGACTAAAGCCGTTGAGTTCGCGACGCGTTTCGGGCTGGTGCGCTTGTTGGTAACCTGCTTTCCGTCCCTCCATGCTGGCTTTCCGTTTTTGCGCGCTGAAGAATATGCGGCCGCCGCCGACGATCTGGCCTCGTTAGAGCGCGAGGAACTATCGATGAGAAACTCAGGTCTCCCGGCGAGCCTGGGGGCGCGCCCGCTGGTGGTGCTCACCCACGGCCAGCCTTTTCCGGGACCTTTTTCCGTTCTCGAAAAGGGATGGAGCGAGGGGCAAACGCGTCTGGCCGCGTTATCGACAAATAGCTTATTGATTGTGGCGAAGAATAGTAATCACATGATTGAACTGGATGAGCCTGACCTTGTCGTGGAAGCAATCCGCCGTGTTCATGCCGCGGTCCGCGGTCACGGCCGGATTGCGGATGATGGGAACGGGACACTTTCCGCTTGACGCAGTAATCCGCCGCACTGGCGTCGGCCTAGCCTCCTGCAATCGCCCCGATAATGAGAAGCGGTTCTTTTCCCGATGCAACTGCCTCGGGTAGCGGCGCGTCCGGCGACTCGTGCGAAAGATCCTCCTGGCAGGCGAAGAAGCGCAGAAATGGCCGGCGCTGCAGGGTCACGTGATCGCGGATCGTGCCGCGCAACATGGGATACGCGGCCTCGAGTGCGTCGAGCGTTGATCGCAGTGTGACCGGGCCTTCGATGCTAAGCGTCAACTCGCTGCCGGTGTGCGTCAGCGTTCGCAGATGCTGCGGGAGCACGATTCGGATCGTCGATACGGATTTACTACCCATGGATACGGATTGGCCGGAACTCACGCAGAAGCCTCTGGGGCAATCCTGATTTTCCCTACAGTAAACTCCCTAGCCGCATCAGCAGAGCTACGGATACCCAGTTTCTTGTCAGTCAGCCATTTTAGCCTTTTGCGATTTTTGTTGCGTTGCACGTGAGCCATGCCGGGCCTACAGTTAGCGGAATTTTCTGAGCGCGCCAATCGATCCGGCTAGGGCGTAATTTCAAACACGACGCCGCCTGTGCCTGTGATCGTCCCTCCCTCTAAGGTCGTGCCAAACACGTTCCCGGCCGAGTCAACCAGCACTCCGGCTTCGGGGAAAATGCCATAGCGAGTTCCGCTCGAACTCTGATTCGAGAAAGCGAAGAGCGTTTTTTCCTTCCACGCGCCGGTCGTACTCGGCGAGAGTTCATAAACATTTCCGTAGCCGGTGCCACCGTATACGGTTGTACCGTACAGGTTGCCCGCGGAGTCGAGTGTAACGCTGGAATAAGCATCGTCGCCGTCGATGAAAGTTTCACCCGCAACGGCATTGGCTCCGAAGACATGAAGAACAGTTTCGGTCCATGCTCCGGAGGAATTCGGCGAAAGCCTGAAGACTGTCCCGAAGCCACCGTAGCCGTAATACTTCACGTTGCCCCCGCTACTGGTCGCGCCGTAGAGGTTACCTGCGCCGTCAATTGCCATACGGCCATGGGGCAGCGCGCCGTCGAAGCCGTCAAAGGTCAAGATGACGTTGTAGGTCCACGTCCCGGAGGAATTGGGCGAGAGCTCGAAGACGATGCCGCAGCCGTCATACTGGCCGATCAGGCAAGGCTGCTCAAGATTTCCGCCGGTAAATGTCGACCCGTATAAATTCCCCGCGCTGTCGCGAACCAGTCCGGCAGTGAGATAACGCGGGCCGGGATAGACGAAAGCCTGGAGTACGCTTTCAGTCCATCCTCCGCCGGCTACTGGCGAGAGCTCGAACACAACACCCTGCTCGCCACTTCCCCCGTCGTAGGTCGTGCCGTAGAGATTGCCGGCGGGATCGATAACCAATTGGCTGTCGGGATTTGAGCCGTCTGTTGTGCCAAGGAAGGAGTAAACAATCTTCTCGCTCCACGCGCCGCCCGACCCCGGCGATAACTCGAAGACGGAGCCGGCACCGTAGACGCCGCCGTACTGGGTGGTGCCATACAGATTGCCGGCTCCATCGAATATGAGGCCAGCTTGCGGATAGGCGCCGTCCGGCTCGCCGGTAAACTGCCAAAGCTCGGTTCTGGTCCAACTGCCTCCTGGAGTCTTAGTGAGCTTGAAGACAGTTCCGCAACCCTCAGGATAGGTGCAATTGTCGTTATAAACTCCGCCCGCCGAAGTGGTGCCGTAGAGGTTGCCGGTTGCATCGGAAACCAGATCGCCGGTTGGCAACTGGCCATCTCCGTCAATGCCGGAGAAACTGTGAATCACCTTGTAGCCGGATCCTTGTGCGAACGCGGGGCTGGCGGCGATCCCAAGCAGAACGAGCATGGCGCTGGCGGCCAACAGAAAATTCTGGGTGAGTGACGACTGCACACTTTTCATGGAAGCAATCTCCTGGCGAGTGATGTTTACGACGAAGCGACAACAACCGGCGTTTATAAGCCTAATGAGGGAGGAGGGCAAATACTAGCACATATAAAATCGAGGTGTCCACGCCCGATCCAGCGCAGACACCCTCGACTTAGTAACGCTGTGCTTTTCTTTTTCTGCTCACGGTAGCGTCTGCACTTCCACTGAAAGCACGGCCGGAAGATCTCTCACAATCGGAGCCCAGCTATCGCCGGCGTCGGCCGAGGCGTAGACCTGGCCGCCGCTGGTGCCGAAATACACTCCGCACTTGTCGAGCGAGTCGACGGCCATGGCGTCGCGCAGCACGTTGACATAGCAATTGCTTTGCGGCAGGCCGTTGGTCAGCGCCTCCCACTCGTTGCCGCCGGCGCGGCTGCGAAATACCCGCAGCTTGCCATCGGGAACGAAATGCTCGGAGTCGCTCTTAATTGGAACGACATAAATCGTTTCTGGTTCGTGCGCGTGAACGTCGATGACGAATCCGAAATCGGTTGGCAGGTTGCCGCTGATTTCTTTCCAGTTCTCTCCGGCATCGTCTGAGCGCATCACGTCCCAATGCTTTTGCATGAACAGGACGCCAGGGCGCGACGGGTTCATCGCGATGTGGTGAACGCAGTGGCCGATCTCGGCATTCGGGTCAGGAATGTATTGGGAGCGCAGTCCGCGATTGATCGGCTTCCAGCTTTTGCCACCATCGTCGGTGCGGAAAGCGCCCGCGGCCGAGATCGCAATCCACATTCGCTGCGGATTGCCGGGATCGAGAATAATTGTGTGCAGGCACATGCCGCCGGCTCCGGGTTGCCACTTCGGCCCGGTGCCGTGGCCGCGCAAGCCGGAAAGTTCGTGCCAGTTCTCGCCGCCGTCTGTCGATCGGAAGATGGCGGCGTCTTCTACGCCAGCGTAAACCGTGTTGGGATCGGTGAGTGACGGCTCGAGATGCCATACCCGCTTAAACTCCCACGGATGCTGCGTTCCGTCATACCACTGATGCGTGGTGAGCGCCTTGCCGGTCTCGTCCGACGCATCGTAGACGAACTTGTTGCTCATGGCTTTCGGTGGACCGGGCGCTGGCGGCTCTCCGGGCGGCGTTCCGGGCTGGTGCCACGTTTTGCCGCCGTCGTCAGAGCGCTGAATGATCTGCCCAAACCATCCGCTGGTTTGCGACGCATACAGGCGGTTCGGATCCGCGGGCGATCCCTTTACGTGATACATCTCCCAGCCCGCGAAATGCGGACCACTCACATCCCACTTATCGCGCTTGCCGTCTGCGGTGAGAATGAACGCGCCCTTGCGCGTCCCGACCAGTACTCGAACTTTGCTCATCGTTCTCTCCTGTGGTCCTGCACTTTTTTCACTACGCTTGAAACAATCATTTTACGCATTCTTCACTCTCTGTTTTGCAAGCCTCGCGGGCCTTCACCGAGAACGGTTGCAACTACTGCGGATTCGAACTCCGCAAGGGGACCAGCGCACGCAGCCGCTGATCGCGCAAGTACAAACCCAACCACACCACGATGCCGACAATGATTGCAATGATCGGCGGTTCACCGACCCGCACGTGTGTAGCGGTTGCCCCGCCCAGGTAACCGGTAAGCAAAATGGCGCCGAGAACGGACGTGCGCGGGATTGCGTAAAGGATGACGCAAGTCAGTTCCACGATGGCAATGGGCAGTAAAGCTCTCTCTGGATAGCCGTAACGAGCGAATCCCTGCATGGCAGCGGTAGGCTTCAGCAAGCTGAACATTGGGGTGAAGGCGAACAACAAGATTGCCAGCGCGCTGAGAATCCGCCCGGTCCAGAGACTCGCCTTCGAGACAGACGCAGATTGAGTATCCGATTGCATGCTTCCTCCTGAGTGGCGTTACGATGCGCAAAGAGTTGGATTGTTTACAGCAGTTAACTTTGCCTGGTCGATTCGTGCGCGAGATTCGGTGCCGCTGCTAATTCGCGTCAGCCGTTCCGTCGGACCACTTGGCGACTGGAACGAGGAACACAGTCATTCGATCTTCAGGGTTGACAGATGCCAGAATCGGGGAACCCGGAAAATTTGCGCCCCACGCCGCAGCCTCCGTTTGCGGAACGAAAAACATCAGGTGAGGATGCCAGTGCCCGTCGGCATCGCTCAAATAAGCTTGTTTCGACAACATGTAGGACATTGAGCCAGGCTCCAGCGCGGGCAATTCCTTCCTGTCAAATGCGTCTTTGAGACTTTCGAACATTTTAACTCTGGATTGCCCAGCCAAAACGAATTCCGTTTTTTTGATAGTCAGGGGAAGGTAGGATCGTGCCGCCGGTGCGTTGAAGCAGATTGCACCCCGCAGCTTGGGATTCCAGAAATCGGGATCGTCGATTCCGGCGGTCCATGATCGCTCTACCACGCACACAAAGCCGTTCTTGCCTTTGACTGCGGTCTCGTAACCATGCCGCCCGAGGACCATGACCTCCGCATCCCGCGAGATGGACTCCGGGGCGGCACTTCTCGCCAGTGCGATTTCAACATCTCGATCTGCAATCAGATACTGGTCAAGCGGGGCCATGCTCGGATACGGTGTCTTCGCGTCCGCTGCGTGCGGTTGCCTCCACGCGCCCAGCACCACCATCACCGCGAGGGTTCCCAACCCGACTGCCTTGACTATCACTTGATTCATTGATTTCCTCCCGAGATTTCGACAGTTTTCTTCCATCGTTGTCACCAAGCGCGTTAAGGCTCGCGCGCCCCTGTTAATCGTTGGGGCTAGTCGGTAGGCGCATCCGTTCCGTCCGACCACTTCGCGACCGAGATAATGAACTCAGTAATAGGTTCCGGAGAATATTGATGCACGTACACTGGAGAGCCAGGCAGACCGGCGCCCCAAAACGTATCGTCTGTTTTGGGAACCCAAAACATCAAATGCGGGTCCGCGTTTCCGTACTTACGTCCAAAGTATTGTTGCTTCGACATCATGTAGCACACGGAACCAGCTTCCGGCATCGGCAGTTCCTTCTTGTCGAACGCGGCCTTGATACCGTCGAACATTTGAGTTCCGGACAGTCCCGCCAATGCCAGCGCCGTCATTTTGAAAGTGAGTGGCAGGTGAGATCGCGCGGCCGGCGGATTGAGGCAAAGTGGAAGCCGCTGATCCGGATTCAGAAACTCGGGGTCGTCAAAGGGAGCCATCCACGACCGTTCCACAATACATACGAAACCATTCTTTCCTTTAACCGCGGTTTCGTACCCATGCCGGCCCAGCACCCAGACCTCGGCATCGCGTGAGATCGACTCAGGAGCCGCGCTACGCGCGAGAGCTATCTCGGCATTTCGATCCGGCATCAGGTATTGGTCAATCGGCGCCATGGTCAAAAAAGCCGTCTTCGCATCCTCGCCCCAGGTCTGCGAAGCGCTCAGCACCAAAACCAGCGCGAAGCTTCTCAACGCGATCATCCTGCCTGTCGTTCGGTTCATTCGTTTCTCCGGTGGTACGAGGATGATCTTCCCTCTCTCAGTGCTTATGGGAATCGCCAGTGGAATCACCCTGCGAAGGCTTGTCTGCGGCTACGACCAGCAATGATTCCGGCCCCACCCCGCTCCCCGTCAGATAAGGCACCATTGTGGGCGATACCGATTCATATCCCACGTCTTTCGCTGTCTTGTAAGGCGCGTAGAACATCAAGTGCGGCGGCACGAGGCCGCTCTTCTTGGACTCGGAATTGTAGACATAGTTTTCGCTCGACATCATGTAAAGGAAACCCGGCCCGGGTGTTTTGAAGCGACCGTCTTCATATCCCTTCGCGACGTCATCCTTGATCTCAGCCTCCGACTTGCCCTGTGCCCGCAGTTCTTCTCTGCGTAGGTAAGCCAGCATAATCGTCCGGCTGCCTTCGGCATCGAAGCACGCCGGCGCTGATGAAGTTTGGGTTATCCCTCTGAATGACCGCTCAACCAGACAACTGAAACCGTTCGTGCCTTCGCGGACTTTCTCATAGCCCTTGGGCCCCAAAATATAAACTGTGGCCTTACTCGAGACCTCGGTTGGGGCCGCGCTCAAAGCTAATTCGATCTGGCGCTCGCGCGGCGTAGAAGCATCGACCAAGTGCACTTCCCTGTCCCCCGCCGCCATTGCGCTTTCTGCAGCCGGGTCTTCTGTTGGCCTTTCACGGTCGGCGGCTCCGGATGCCGCAGCGGGCGTAACCAGCAAACTCGCCATAAGTCCAAGCGCGAGCACCGATACGGGCACGAACGATTCGGCAAGCAACTTTGTACGTCGATGCAATCGCATTGTTGATCTCCCACATTTGAAATTTCCCGCATCAGCGGGCCACCGGCTTAGACGGAGTGACCGCCGCAAGAGTAAGCACAGGTCGGCAAAAATTGTTGGATGACTCCATCGCAACAAAGAAATGAGTGTTCCTCCAGTACTTGCAAAATGCAAGTGATATGTTTTACCATCAAAAAACATGGCGCGTAAGAAGTCGGCTCCAAAGCGGCGCTCGGGGTGTCCACTGAATGCCTCAGTGGAGATGCTGGGTGACCGCTGGTCGCTCCTGATCATCCGTGACATGATGCTTCGCGGCTTTCGCAGTTATAAAGAATTCCTTGAGTGCTATGAAGGCATTGCGACCAACATTCTCGCCGATCGCCTGAGCAAATTGCAGGCTTACGGAATCGTCGCCGCGGAGCGTGATCCAGGAGATGCGCGCAAAATCACGTATTCGTTGACTGCGAAAGGAATCGATCTGGCGCCCGTGCTCACCGAAATGGTGCTCTGGGCGGCGGCGCACGAAGATACTGGCAATCAGGCGCTCGTGCGGCAAATGCGAGCGGACAAGCGGAAGTTTCTGGCGGGGGTGCGCCGACGCTGGGCTGCCGGGTAAGATGGATGCGTGCCGAGTCGCCTTTCCAAGCAAGCAGAACTCAACATTCTTAGTGCCTCACGTCTGAGTAAGTTTCCGTGGCTTATCCACGGATTTTCGACGCGCCTCGGCGGATTCTCGCGTGCATATAGCGGCAGCGCGCTCAACCTGGGATTCACGAAGGATGACTCCAGAGCGGCGGTCGAGCGTAACCGCGCGGCATTTGTGCGTGAGCTTGGTCTCGGGAAAAAGCCCTGGCCGCTGGTTACGCTGCGCCAGATTCACTCTGACATCATCCGATTCGTGGATTCGCCGCTCGAATCCCAGCTTGCCGGCGACGGCATGATTACGGCAACACCCGGTCTGTTGCTTGGCATCCAGACCGCCGATTGCCTGCCCATCATTCTCGTCGACCCCAAGCACCGCGCCATTGGACTGTTTCACGCGGGCTGGCGAGGCACGGTCAAACGCATCGTCGAAAAGGGAGTGGGAGAGATGCGCCGCCGCTTCGACAGCCAGCCTCGCGATCTCATGGCCGCGATTGGTCCCGGCATTCATGGCTGCTGTTATGAGGTGGGCGCGGAAGTTCGCGAAAAGTTCGAATCGCAATTCGCTTATGCGGCAAAACTCTTCCGCGAGGTCGAGGAATCGGATCCTGTCCGCGAGAAGTATCCCATGTTGTTCCTGACGGCGCGCGCTCCCGGCCACAGCGTCTTGCCGAAGAAGATCTTTCTCGATCTGGTGGAAGCTAATCGCCAACAGTTGCTGGCAGTGGGTGTGCCGGCGAAAAGCATCGATGCTTCCTCGCTATGCACCAACTGTCGCACCGACTTATTATTTTCCTATCGTGCCGAGCAGGGCTGCACTGGCCGCATGATGGGCGTGGTGGGAATCCGCGTGTAATGCCGGAGGCAGAAACCAAAATGCAGAAGTAAGAACGGATTCGCTCTTAACCTCTGCATTTCGATTTCTAATTTCTGCATTCCTACGCAACAGGCGGGGCGGCCGCGGGCGGAAGAGTCGCTGCAGCGTCCACAATCCCCTCATTCACAAGATCCTTTAACTCCTTGCTGGGCTTGAAGAAAGGAATCTTCTTGGCCGGCACTTCGACCTTTTCGCCGGTCTTGGGATTGCGTCCCATGCGCGGTTTGCGCTGCCGGGTTCGGAAGCTGCCAAATCCGCGGATCTCGATCTTGTCGCCGGCGCGCAGGGATCGCACCACGCTATCAAAGATGGTCTCCACAATCACTTCGCTGTCTTTGCGCGTAAGTTCCGCTAAACGCGAGACTTCATCGATCAGATCGGCTTTCGTCATAGTCTCTCTTCGCTCCCTGCCCGGCCTTTGCGGTGAGGCATCGCCAAAGGTGAGCGACGGCCCCGGTTCCACATGGGCAACCTGCATAACCTTCTCAAATTTCAGGGGTTGTACGCAAGTCTCCGTTTTGGGACGGTTGTCAGGTCTAGGGGACTAGGTGTTATCCGTAGGGACCGCATCGCACCGGAACTTGGTGTTCCAGGCAGGCAAGGTTGCACGCACGCCCGAGACCTGACACCTAGGACCCCAGATCCGCCGCCCTACTTCCACAGATAATAGAACCCGACATGCTGCTCCAGCATTTTCGTAGCGTCGGGAAGATATTGCGAGACGTCGCCTGTCATTAAATCGAGCAGCGTCTTGTGATCTCTTTCCGGACGCACCAGCGTTGGTTCGCCCGAGATGTTGACGGATTTCGCCGTCTCGCTGACTACGGCCTCAAAGTCGCCGGTCGCATCGATCAGCTTCATCGACAGCGCTTCCTTGCCGGTCCATACCTTGCCGTCGGCGATGGCTTTCACATCGTCGAACTTCATTCCGCGCCCATCGGCCACGGCCTGCACAAACTGTCCAAACATATTTTCGATCAGGCCCTGCATGTAGGCCTGCTCCGCGGGAGTAAGTTCGCGGGCCGGATTGCCCGTGTCCTTAAACTCGCCGGTCTTAAACACAATACTCTTCAGCTTGGCCCACTTCAGCAGGTCTTCATAGTTCACCCACTCGGCGATGACGCCGATCGATCCCACGATGCTGCCCTGATTGGCGTAGATCTTGTTCGAGGCCGACGCGATGTAATAAGCACCGCTTGCACCCACGGTTTCGATCGAGACCACAATCCGTTTTTTCTTTTCCTCGCGGATGCGCTTGACCTCGCGATAAATTTCTTCGGAAGCAGCCACTCCTCCGCCGGGCGAGTTCACGTGCAGAATGATGGCTTTGATGGAATCGTCGTTGCCAAACTTCTTCAGTTGGCCGACCACCGGCTGCGGCGAGAGAATCACGCCATCCAGGTCCACCACGCCGATGCGGTCGCCGAAGCCGCCAAATCCAGCTTGATTGCTGCCGGCATGCAGCGTCAGGTAAACCAGCGAAAACACAGCCAGTACGAAGAGGAAGAATGCTCCTCCTCCAATCACAATCCAGAGTCCGGTTCGGGAACGTTGGTCAGGCATGAAGAAAGTTTAGCACCGGCGAAGGAATGAGTTTCCAATTTCTGGTTCGAGCCGGCCCTGCCGTTGCGTTGACGCGGTTGCCTTGGTGCGTCGTCAGAGGTTCATCACTCGTTGGTGGGATACTTGGATGCCGATGAAATCCAGCAGAGAATGGCAAAGCAACTTATCCAAAGCGTCAAGCCAACGCCCGCACATCCGACGACGTTCCGAATGTATCCGCCGGGTATAAGAAGCGAACCTAGCGCGACAGTCACCATGACGCCGCCCGTCCAGTAATATTGCTGCGCGCGAAAGATCTTTCCGAGCGGGAGATAATGTAAGCCAACGATCACTCCAAACGACTGCGGTATCAGGTCGAAACGACCCAATCGAACGAGAGCGAACACCACGACGCCAATCAGTCCCCACTCCAATCCCACGTCGAGCCAGTAAAACTTGCGAACGTTTCTCCAATGGCCTAAGTCGGCGGCAGATGATTGGAGTTTGCGAGTCACTCGAACCAGAACGATCGCCCGAACAACCATTACGAGAGCCGGCACTGTGACGATCGAGAACCACAGCGGAGAGTTGCCGGAAAGTACCACAGCCCAATACATCAAGTTAGAGCCGAAGACGGCGCGAATCAACGCGCCGCGGGCACTGACTTTCAACTGGAATCCCCCGTTGCGGATGTCAGGCGTGGCGCTTGTTGTCTGTCCCATTCGCTCCTCCAAAACTTTGTTGTGGCTGATGAACAGTGGGCTGATGAACGGTTGCCTGATGAACTGTTGCCTGGTGAACAAGGACCCGCAGCGCCTCGCGTTCAACGCCTATCTCGGCTGGCGTGCGGCAAACGAACTCGCCGTCGGCATAGACATCGAGCGGAGATTCAGTTTCCACGCGCAGTTGCTCGGCCTTGAAATACTTAACTTCTCGGATGTTCAAGTGGCGGCCAAAGTAAACCGTGGGGAACAGCCATGCGAGCTTGAAGGGATCGACGCCGCCGATCACACAGACATCAAGTTGACCATCATCCATCTGCGCGTGTGGAGCGATCTTCATGCCGCCACCGTAAGTGGGAGTGTTGGCGAAAGCAGCCAGGATCGTGGGCTGATCGCTGCGAGTCGTCCATCCACCGGCTTCGTCGGGAGTGAGAATCTTCATGGGAAGCGCGGCAAAGCGAAAGATCGTCGGAGCCAAACTCAAAGCGTAACCGCCATGCCCACGCAGCCAGCGCGGCAACCCGTTGGCCCGGCGAGCCACTTCAGCGTCGAGTCCAACGCCAGCCACGCAGCAGAAATAGTTGCGAGTCCCGAGCACCGAGTTGCGAGCAAACTCGTGTGGCGCGGGCGACTTCCCCGCGGCTTCCGTCGGAGTGATAACTCCCAAATCGATCGCGCGGACGTTATCTTGCCCGGCACAGAAGCGACGCCACGCGGCAAGCGAATCGCGCACGCTGCGTAGTCCAAGAGCGCGAGCAAAATCATTACCGCTTCCCGCCGGAACGACCAGCACAGGCAGGCCAAGCTTCACGAGTTGATTTAAATGCCGGTGAATTGTTCCGTCGCCACCGAAGAGGAGAACGACGTCAGCCTGATCGGCAGCGGCGGGCATCCCGATGCGCCACTCGATGTTCTCAGCGGCTTGGAAGGGCTTGAGGTTTTCCGGAGAACATCCCAACCCGAAGATGGCAGCAGCGCGCATGTGCGCGGTCGAGAGTAGCAGAAACAACTCGTGCGTGGCAGCTAGAGAACAATGGAAGCAATTTTCTGCTTGCGACCCAATCTGACGACCACTTCAGCTGGAGTGCTGATGAAAGCGAAGTACCTGCCTTTCATCTGCTCCCCTTTAATTGTGACTCCACCTTCCTTTATTTTACGGCTGCCCTCGGATGCGGATAATACTAGACGTAACTCGACAAGAAGTTTCTCAATCCTTGCGACGTGAAAGTTCGGGTCTTCATTCACTGTTTTCTCATCAGGTAAGCAGATGATTTTCTGGGCGGCTTCTTCCGCCGACCAACCGGGCTTTTTGAAATCGTCCGGGTTTGAAACGGCAATTGCCGCGACGCGGATCTGGATCTTCTCAAGCTCCTCCGGCACCTCGTCCTTCTGAAACTGCTTGGCCCAATCCTCTCCGGCTTTCGCCGCTGTCTCAGTCGAGTGAAAGTCCGCCACAATTCTCTGCGCCAGTTCTTTCTTCGCCTGCATGGGATGCGCTTCCCGCCTCAGCTTCTCAATCTCGGCGACTTGCAAATCCGTCAGCAGCTCGTAATACCTCCACATCATTTCGTCGGAGATGCTCATAACCTTGCCGTACATTTCCAGCGGCGGCTCGTGAATGCCGATCGCATTCCCCAGCGACTTCGACATTTTCTGCACGCCGTCGAGGCCCTCGAGTATCGGCGTGGTCAGCACCAGCTGCGACTCCTGTCCGTAGGTGCGCTGCAGTTCTCGCCCGACCAGCAAATTAAATTTTTGGTCGGTGCCGCCGAGCTCCACATCGGCTTCAAGCGCGACCGAGTCGTATCCCTGGACCAGCGGATAAAGCAATTCGTGCAGGGCGATGGGTTTTTCTTCTCGAAAGCGTTTGTGGAAGTCTTCGCGCTCCAGAAGTTGCGAGACGGTGTACTTCGCCATCAGGCGGATAAAGTCGTCCGGGGTAAACTTTTCGAACCAGCGCCGGTTAAAGTCGACGACAGTTTTTTGCGGATCGAGAATCTTGAAAACTTGCGCCTTGTAAGTCTCAGCATTTTGCTCAATCTGCTCACGAGTCAGCGGCGGCCGCGTTACCGAGCGTCCGGTGGGGTCGCCGATCATTCCTGTAAAGTCGCCGATCAAAAAGATTGCGGTGTGCCCGAGATCCTGAAAGTGCTTGAGCTTGCGCAAAACGACGGTGTGTCCCAGGTGCAAGTCCGGAGCCGTCGGGTCCATGCCGAGCTTCACACGCAACGGCTTGCCCGTAGCGCGAGACTTCTCAAGTTTCGCGCGCAGGTCGGCCTCGCGGATAATTTCCGCTGTGCCCTTCTTGAGATAAGTCAGTTGTTCGTCGACAGAAGCAAAGTTTGCCATGGGAACAAACATTATATGGAATGCAGAAGCTAGAAGTCAGAATGCAGAAGTTAGAATGTGTCTTGGAGAGGCGAGATTCGTGCCAGCGACGAATATTCATATTCGAAAGGCGGCCGCAGCAGATGTTCCCCGCTTGCGAGAAGTAATCGAGGCTTCGGTGCGTGGCCTGCAGGCTGCGGATTATTCTCCAGCACAGATCGAGGGCGCGCTGAAGTCCGTCTACGGCGTCGACAGCCAGCTCATTGCGGATGGAACTTACTTCCTCGCCGAAGCCTCAGACTCACTGGATCAAGCCGAGATCGTCGCCTGCGGCGGTTGGAGCAGGCGCAAAACTCTCTACGGAGGCGATCAGTTCGCAGCCCGCGAAGATTCGCTGCTCGAGCCCGCGCGATGCAGCAAAGATTCGCGCTTTTTTGTGCATCCGGCGTGGGCGCGGCATCGGCATCGGCATCTTGATCCTCAAAGCCTGTGAGAACGCTGCGCGAGAAGCCGGCTTCACTCGGCTTGAGATGGGCGCGACCTTGAGCGGCGTCGCCTTCTATGCTGCGAAAGGCTACGCGGCTGTTGAGAATCAAGAAGCGCCCCTGACGAACGGGGAAGTGCTGCGAATCGTGAGGATGGAGAAAACCATCTAGCGAAGAGGTCCTGCAACGCATTTCTATGGTCCTTATATTTTCTTCCTCAACCTGCGTCCGGCAATTTCAAAACCTCCGCCCATCACAATGTTGATCGCCTCGGTGTAAGCAATGTGCTCCTGCTCCAGAATGCGAGCTGCGAGCGAATGCTCATCATCGCCATCGAGCACGGCAACGCTTTTCTGCAGGATGATCGCTCCGTGATCGAGTTCTTCGTCGACAAAATGCACCGTGCAGCCGGAGACTTTCACTCCATAAGCGAAAGCCTGCTCCTGCGCTTCGAGGCCGGGAAACGCGGGCAAGAGCGAGGGATGAATGTTGAGAATGCGCCGCGGAAACTGTTGCACAAACCACGGCGAGAGCAGCCGCATGTATCCTGCGAGGCAGATGAGATCGACTTTATTCTCCCTCAGTGCGGCGACGACTTCGCGTTCGTGTTCCGCTCGCGGCCTGCTCTTCGATGGAATCACAACAGCGGTCAAGCCGCGCTGCCGTGCCGCAGCGATGCCAGGAGCGTCCGCGCGATTAGAGACGACGACGGCAATGCGAGCATCGGGAATGCGGCCAGCGTCGATGCTATCGGCAATGGCGACGAAATTCGAACCGCGTCCGGAAAGGAGAATGCCCAGTGATTTCATGGGAACTTCAAAATAATAATCCACCACGGAGACGCTGAGACACGGAGCAAATCCAGAACGGGGGGACTAAAGACTCCGGGACCTCAACGCACAATCAACGCAATTGGCGACTTTAGAGATTTTCTCCGTGTGTCTGTGACTCCGTGGTGGGTTTGCCTTTCAGTTGTAGATCACCTTGCGATCGCCCTTGATGATCCGTCCGACGGTGTAAGTCTTCTCGCCCACGCGCTCGAGCACGGTCTGGGCTTTCTTGAATTTTGCAAGTGGAACCACCGCCAGCATTCCCAGGCCCATGTTGAAAGTGCGCAGCATCTCGTCTTGCGGGACGTTGCCCAACTGCCGCAGATGCTCGAATAGCGGAGGCACGGGCCAGGATCCGAGATCGATTGCCGCTCCGGTACCGCGAGGCAGCACGCGCGGAAGGTTTTCCGTGATGCCACCGCCGGTAATATGAGCGAGCGCCGAGACACATTGCGCGGCAACCAGTTTTTTCAGCGCCGGCCAGTAGCTCTTGTGCGTGCGCATCAACTCATTGCCCACCTTGTTCTTGATCTCGTTGACGTAATCGTCGGGCGAGTAGCGGGCCCCTTCAAACAGCAGCTTGCGTGCCAGAGAATATCCGTTGGTGTGCAGGCCGTTCGAAGGCAGGCCGAGAATCACGTCGCCGATCTGTACATCCTTGCCAGTAATGATCTGTTCGCGTTCGACCACGCCGACGATAAACCCGGCGAGATCGTACTCGCCATCGGGATAAAAGCCGGGCATCTCGGCCGTCTCGCCACCGATCAGAGCGCAGCCATTGTGTTTGCAGGCATCGGCAATCCCTTCAACAACTTTCTCGGCGATCGTAGGCTCAAGCTTGCCCGCTGCAAGGTAGTCCATAAAAAACAGCGGCGCAGCGCCTTGCACGGCGATGTCGTTCACGCAATGATTTACCAGGTCAGCGCCCACCGTGGAATGCAGTCCCATGGCGAATGCAATCTTGAGCTTCGTTCCCACGCCATCCACGCTCGAAACCAGCACCGGGTCCACGTACTTCGTCTTATCGATGGCGAACAGCCCGCCAAACCCTCCAATGTCGCTGAGCACCCCGCGAGTAAAAGTCTTGTGCGCGAGATATTTAATGCGCTGCTTGGTGCGGTTGGCGCGGTCGATATCCACACCGGCGTCGGCGTACGTGACGGGCGCGCCAGCGGACGTGGGGTTCTTGGGCACGGATGTTTCTTTCTCTTTGCTCAATACGTCAGTGCGGGGAAATACCTGGGTTCCTTGCGAAGCAATAGCCTCTAAGGATGCTGATTGTAACACGTTCAAATGGGGACTTGGATGAAGCGGGAGCGCGGACTATGAAGACAAATTTTAAATACACTTCCACCCTGCTCCGCGGACGCACACGCCCGCCCGTCGCAAACAGACCCCCAACTAGCGAGCGATGAAGTCCGAAAAGAAATAAGCGAGAACTGCGAATACAGCCAGCCCAGAAATACCGTAAGCGGTGAGAACCCAGGCGCCGCGGCCTTCCCGCTGCCGGGTCAGCGCCGACTGGCTAATCGACTGTTGAGAAATCGACTGCTGCGAAACCGATTGCTTTGAAACCGAAGAGACGTCACGAGCCCGATCTTCCATACCAGAACCCTCCGAGGAAAGACCGTGGCGCAAGAACTTTATGCGTCACGCTTGCCCGGCGTCATGGCCCGGCAAGACTCTCTGCCCCGGCATTTTACTACGGTTTTGTGGCCGGCAAACAAACAAATGTGATACTCGTCACAAGCCTATCGGATGGCACCCAAGGCCGTCCTGCTAGCTCCGCCTTGGGATAAAAGCGCCACAGGCCTTACTATTACCTTATGCGCAGTCTTTTGCTCTCGCTACTCGTGGCCTGCACCCTGGCCGCATGCATCTCCGCTCCAGCTCAAACCTCCGAACCCGTCGCCCCGCCAGTCGCTCCAGCATCTCCGGCCGGCGCTTCCAAGCCGGCAGACTCCAAGCACGACTATTCTCAGGAAGCCTTCGTAGTCGAGCAACTCCGCTCCAGCTACCGCTTTGAGAACGACGGCACGGGCCGCAAAGAAACGGTCGCTCGTATCCGGGTGCAGAGTGAGGCTGGAGTGCAGCAGTGGGGCCAGATTCAACTGGGCTACAACTCCGCCAACGAGCGCGTTGAGATTGCTTACGTCCGCGTGGTGAAGGCCGATGGCAGCGTGGTGAAGGCGGGAGACGATGCCGTGCAGGATCTCAGCGCGCCCGTCGAGCGCGAAGCTCCCGTTTACACCGACTTTCGCGTGAAGCACATTACCGTGCCCGGCCTGCGCCCCGGCGAAGTACTCGAGTACGACGCGGTCACCGTCATTCACACGCCACTCGCGGCGGGGCAGTTCTGGGCTGACTACGACTTCGACAAGAACAGCATCAATCTCGATGAGCAGCTCTCGGTCGACGTTCCCGCCGACCGCCCGCTTAAGCTGAAGAGCAAGCCGGACATGGATCCGAAGATCTCGGAAGCCAACGGCCGCCGCGTCTATCGCTGGACCAATTCTCATCTGGAACGCGAAGACGACAAGAAAGACAAAGACGACAAGGACAAGGAAAAAGAGAAAGAAAGAAAGAGAAAAAAGAAGCGCGTCGATGAGGAACGTCCCGACGTGCAGCTCACCACGTTCGTCAGTTGGGAGCAGATTGGGCGCTGGTACGCGGGCCTGGAGAAAGACCGCCGCGCGCCTTCGCCGGAAGTCCGAGCCAAGGCCGCCGACCTCACAAAGGGACTCGACTCGCAGATGGATAAGGTCGAGGGTCTGTACGATTTCGTCGCGAAAAACTTCCGTTATGTAAGCTTGTCGCTCGGCCTCGGCCGCTATCAGCCCCGCGCCGCCGGAAATGTTCTTCACGACCAGTACGGCGACTGCAAAGATAAGCACACGCTGCTCGCTTCTCTGCTGGAAGCCGAAGGGCTGCATGCGTCTTCTGTGTTGATCAATTCCAGCCGCAAACTCGATCCGGACGTGCCATCACCTTCGCAGTTCGATCACGTCATAACTATGCTCCCGCTGGACCATCAAGAAATCTGGATGGATACCACCAGCGAAATCGCTCCGTTCCGCCTGCTGGCTTTCAGTCTGCGCAACAAGCTGGCGCTGGTAATTCCCGCCGACGGCAGCACTCCGCACCTCGAGGAAACTCCCGCCGACACGCCCATGCCCGACAGCGAGATTTCCGAGGTTGATGGAAAAATAAACGAGATCGGCAAACTCGAAGTCCACGTGCACTACACCTTCCGCGGCGACGAAGAACTCATGCTGCGTTCCATCTTCCGCCGCGTTCCGGAGGCGAATTGGCAGCGCGTCGTTGAAAACGTAAACGCTGCCATGGGCGGCGACATCACCAATCTGAAGGTCAGCGATCCGGCGGCGACCCGCCAAGCTTTTACCATGTCGTACGACGTTTCCAAGCCGAACTTCCTCGACTGGTCCAAGAAAAAATCAGACCTCCTGCTTCCGCTCTGTCAGTTCAACTTGCCCGATCCCGGCAACGTTGATGACGACGGTGATGCCGACGCCGAAACCCTGAAGCTCGGCCCCAAGGCGGAGTACGTCTACAGGATCAAGCTCGAGTTGCCCGCCAAGTACACGGCGCATTCTCCGTTGCCTTTGTCCGTCAGGCGCGATTATGCGGAATATCAGGCCACCTACAAACTGGAAGGAACTACTTTCACAGCCTCAAGAACGTTGACGCTGCGTCAGGCCGAACTGCCCGCGCCGCGCGCCTCCGATTACCAGGCCTTTCGCCACGCCGTTAGCTCCGACCTGGGACAAGTGCTCTCTGTCGAGAACACGGTAGCCGGCGCGCCCACACCGCCTGCCGACATGAAGGCCGACGACCTCATCGACAGCGGACGCGCGGCCTACGCCGCCAACAATTTCCCGCTGGCAGTTCAGCTTCTCAAACGCGCCACCGAAGTCGATCCCAAAAACAAAGTTGCGTGGAACATCCTGGCCGCGGCCTACATGGGAATGCGCCAGGATGACGACGCCATCGCCGCTCTCAACAAGCAGATCGAAATCAATCCGTACGACGAGTTCGCCTACAACGCGCTCGGCCGTGCCTACTGGCAGGAGCGCAAGTATGACGATGCCGTCACCGCCTTCAACAAACAAATCGAGATCAATCCACTCGACAAGTTCGCGCATGCTGGCCTCGGCGCAATGTATTCCGAGTGGCACAAGTACGATTTAGCGGCGCCCGAGTTGGAGAAAGCCGCGTCCTTAACCCCAGAGAATCCCGAGCTGCAGGTAAGTCTGGGCGACGCTTATTTAAACTTGGGCCAGGATGACAAAGCGCTCGCGACCTTCGACCATGCAGTCGAACTCTCAGCCACGCCGCTGGTCTGGAACAACATTGCCTACCAGCTTTCGCTGAAAAAAACTCATCTGGATCGCGCCCAGCAATATGCCGAGTCCGCAATCTCCGCCACCACCGCGGCGTTGCGCAACGTGTCGCTCGACCGGCTCACTCAGCAGGAATTGCTTCTGGTTCCATCGCTGATCGCCTACTGGGACACGCTCGGCTGGGTTTATTACAACGAAGGCAATCTCGACTTGGCCGAAAAATATGTTTCCTCGGCGTGGCAGCTCGGCCATCACGGCGAAGTCGGCGACCACCTGGGACAGATTTACGAAAAAGAGAAAAAGAAAGATCTCGCCATGCGCACCTACGCTCTTTGCCTAAGCGGACTGCGTCCCATCCCCGAAACGCGAGACCGCCTCGCCCCGCTAGTCGGCGGCAGCGCCAAGGTAGACGCTACTGTCGCAAAGTACAAAGATGAACTGCAGCAGTTGCGCACCATCGACCTGGGCAAAGTAGCAAAAGAAACCGGCAGCGCCGAATTCTTCGTGCTGTTAAGTCGGGGCGCGGGTCGCCCTGATTCAGGTCGCGCAGGAAGTTCCGCCGCTACCGTGGAAGCGGTGAAGTTCGCCAGCGGCGAAGAAAAGCTCAAGGTCTTCACTGAAGCCCTGCGCACAGCCGAGTATCGTCTAACGTTCCCCGACGACACCCCAGTCAAAATCTTGCGCCGCGGAATTCTTTCCTGCTCTACCGCAACCGGAAACTGCTCGTTCGTGCTGATGCTGCCCGATGACGTGCGAACGGTGGACTAAGAAACTCGCGCACAACCGACTTGCAAATGGAAACACGAAACTAGAAACGGCTAACCATGTCCATCCATCTTTCTCTCTCCGGCAAAGTAGCCCTGATCACCGGCGGCTCACGCGGCATCGGAGCCGCAACAGTTCGCATGTTCACTGCAGCAGGCGCGAAGGTAGTGTTTAGTTATCAGAAAGCGAAGTCGCAGGCCGACGCACTCGCGAAAGAATGCGGTGAGTCGAACTGTCGCGCAGTCGCCAGCACCCTCGACAGCCCAGATTCCGCTCGCACGCTGGTCGCGGAAGTGGTTAAGCAATTCTGCAGAATCGACATTCTGGTCGCCAACCACGGCGTGTGGCCCGCCGAAGATGTAGCGATCGACCAGATGACTGACGAGCACTGGCGCTCCACCGTTTCCATCAACCTCGATGCGGTCTTTGGATTAGTCAAACACACAGTCGCGCAGATGAAAACGCAGCCGCGCACTGGATCCGCAGCCGGGCACATCGTCCTCATCAGCTCTACCAGTGGCCAGCGCGGCGAAGCTTTTCATTGCGATTATTCCTCGACCAAGGGCGCGTTGATCAGCCTTACGAAGAGCCTATCCTCAGAACTGGCGCCGGTGGGCATCTACGTGAATTGCGTTGCTCCGGGCTGGGTCGATACCGATATGTCCAGGCCCACGCTGGATGATCCGAAAGGCAGCGGGAAGGTTCTGCGGACAATTCCCCTCGGCCGGGTCGGCAAACCCGAAGAAATCGCGGCTCCGGTGCTCTTTTTGTGCACCGAACATGCCGGCTTCATTTCCGGCGAAATCTTCAATGTGAACGGCGGCGCCGTGCTGGTCGGATGATCAAGCTGGGATGATCAACCACCAGCGAAATTGCCCCAGGCCTCGACGCGACCGCTTTTTCCTGCATCCAAGAAACTGCGGGACTCATTTGAATTTGTTTTGAAAGGGCGCGGCTTCAAGGCGCGCCGTAAATGCCTCGAGATCGATCGCGGCTTTAGCCGCTGCAGGGACAGGCTTGTCAAACTGCACCACCACCCGCAAGCAGCTACAATTTCCTGTGCGGACGTCAATTTCGGCTAAATGAAATATCTGCTTCTAATCGTCGTGCTGGCGTTTACGCTGGCAATCTCAGGCTGGCGCCAGGCTGCCAGTTCGGCTCAGCCAAACGCGCAGTCTGCCGTTGAATCTGCCAGCGCCCACTCCGCAATCCCATTCGATCAGGAAAACGCCCGCCAGGCGCGCGCTCTGCTCAATCAGGCGATCCAGGCGCTGGGCGGGCAGACCTACCTGAACCTCCGCGACATGCAGCAGACCGGACGCACCTTCGGCTTCTATCACGGCCGTCCCTCCGGCACGGGAGCCGTATTCTGGCGATTCGTCGAGTATCCAGACAGGGAGCGCCTCGAACTCACCAAAGAGCGCGACGTCGCTTATCTATACATCGCCGACAAGGGCTATGAAGTCACCTTCAAAGGCGCCCACGCCGTCGAAAAGAAAGATCTCGACGACTATCTTCGGCGTCGAAGATTTTCATTGGAAACCATGTTGAAGGTCTGGCTGAACGATCCGGGCGTCGCGCTGTTTTATGACGGCACGGCTCTGGCCGGCAATTTGGCGTCGCAGCAGGTCACGCTTATCAATTCCAAAGATGAAGCGGTCAAGTTGCTCTTCGATATCGATACTCACCTGCCGCTCAAAAAAAGCTATTCTTGGCGCGACCCCGTCGATAAACAGCGCAACACCGAGGAAGAGATCTACGACAATTACAAGCCCGTGCAGGGAATCATGACGCCCTACAACTTCACGCGCTACTACAACGGAGACATGCAATCGCAACGCTTTGTAAATTCCGTCCAATTCAATCAGGGGCTCGACCCCGCCATGTTCGACCCCAATTCGGGCTACGATCCCAATAAACCGGTGAAGAAACGCTAAAGTAACGGGGTGGTAGCAACCGATTCCCGTGCTTTTCGCGCCCAGCTTTAACCCACTGATCTGTCTCGGCTTAGCGCTTTCTACCCGTAACTGGGATGGTTCCCGGTCGGCTGTCCGCCACATACTGTGGCTTTTTTACCACAGTCAAGGTTCGCGCACCGGCTGTAATCTATTCATTATTCGGGACATAGCCAGAAACCTTTGACACAAGAGCAGACAGTCCGCTCAGCCGTGGAATGCAGTGGAGTCGGACTCCACAGCGGCGCGCCCGTTTCCATGCGGATTCTTCCCGGTCCTCCCGGAACGGGAATTGTTTTTCACCGCGTTGATCTCGACGGCTTTCAAATCGAAGCCATAAGCCGCAATGTCGCCCGCGTCAGCTACGCCACCAGCCTCATGAAAAAGGGCGTGCTCATCTCGACCACCGAGCACTTGCTCTCCGCCTTCATTGGCCTAGGCGTAGACAATGCCATCGTAGAGATCGACAACCTCGAACTCCCGATTCTGGATGGCAGCGCTCTTCCCTTTGTCGAACTGATTCAGAAGGCCGGCATCCGCAAGCAGCGACGCCCGCGCAAATATCTGAAGATTCTTCGCGAAGTCGAGATGCGTGAAGGCAACAAATTTATCTCGGTCTATCCTGCTGACAGTTATTCCGTTTCTTATTCCATCAACTTCCCCCACCCGCTCATCGGCAAAGAAACTTTCCAGGTGGAACTCTCGAACGGCAGCTACCTGCGCAAGATCGCCGGAGCCCGCACCTTCGGCTCGCGCGAAGATGAAAAAGCCATGCGCAACATGGGACTAATTCGCGGCGCATCGCGCGAGAACTGTATCGTACTAACGCGAGATGGAATCGAAAACGGCCCGCTACGTTTTCCCGACGAGTTCGTAAGGCACAAAGTTTTGGATCTTGTCGGAGATCTCGCGCTGCTGGGTAAGCCAATCCTGGGCAAAATCGTAGCCGATCGCGCCGGCCACGCTATGCACACCGCGCTGGTCTCGCGCATCCTCCGCGACAAAACCCTCTGGGAAGAAGTAACGCTACAAGAGGAAGAGCACGCCAAGGCAAGTCCCTACAGCCATGAAGCCGCCGCCGGCACCTCGCTCTGATTTCTTAAGGCAGAAATCTCACAACCTTGTCATTCCGGCCGGAGTCGGCCTCAGAGCGAAGCGAAGGGGACACGTAGTGGAGGAACCTGCTGTTTTTCGCAGGAGCACACATCTTACGGCGTGACCTCAAACACTGCCCCATACCCGGAACTGTCCCCCGGCGTCGTGCCATAGAGATTGCCGGTGGAATCCAATATCAGACCTGCTCGTGGTTCATTGTCAGACGTAGTGTCGCCCCAGCTATAGAGCAGCGTCTCTGTCCAACTCCCGCCGGCATTCGGCGTCAGCTCAAACACTGTACCGAAGTTATTCGGGCCGCCTGCGCTGGTCGTGCCGTAAAGACTTCCGGCAGTGTCGAAAACCAAGCCAGCCTGAGGAATGTCTCCATCCAGACCGTTGCTGAGGAAGGTATGCAGCACCTTCACCGACCAGTTGCCCGCCTTCTGCGTCAATTCGAACACCGTTCCGGCGGCCTCAGGGCAGCGCTGCCCGCTACAATTCTGCGTTTGGCCGCCCACGGATGTCGTTCCATAAACATTGCCAGCCGCATCGAGAATCACCCCGGCGTCAGGATAGTGCCCCTCGCCAGTGTTGTTGAAACTATGCAGCACCTTCTCGGTTCCCGTTTTGCGAATAATTTCATACACCGTGCCCGCGTTGTAAGCGCCGCCACCGTTCGTGGTGCCGTATATATTTCCGGCAGCATCGAGAGTGGCCCCGCCGAAGGGCTCGACACCATCTCCGTTGTAGCCAAAGTGATGCAAAATCTTCTCAGTCCATACCCCGCCCGCTGCGGGCGACAATTCGAAAACTGTTCCACTGTTGTACCGGCCGCCCTCGACAGTAGTGCCGTAAAGATTGCCGGCGCTATCCAGGGTCAGACCGGCCACGGGAGTGTACCCGTCGCCGGGATTGTTGAAACTATGAAGGATCGTCTCGCTCCACCCTCCACCGGCCATGGGCGACAACTCAAACACCGTCCCATAGTCGTGAGCACCGCCGCCGTATGTGGTGCCATAAAGATTGCCAGTTGCATCCAGAACCAGCGCCGACTCGGGCTGAACTCCGTCCACGCCGTCATCGTTAAAGCTATGCAGAACCGACTCAGTCCAGCCTCCGTCCGTCGCAGGCGACAATTCAAAGACCGTCCCCCAGCCAAGTTCGCCCTCAAAGGAGTGGCTGCCGCCGTACAAAGTTGTACCGTAAAGATTGCCCGCGGCATCGCGGACCAACGCCGCTTGAGGTGAACTCCCGTTGGCGTCGAGCAAGCCGCCAAAGGAATACAGCGCGGTCTCCGTCTGCGCCACCGCGCGCGCCCCCGTCATGAAAAAGCCCGCAACAAAAATCGCCACCACAGTCAATCCAAGAGAAAGTTTTCTGGTTCGCACGGAAAATAACTCCTTCGCAAACAGCGTCTGGGGGAAGACGGCTGGGAGGTTCGACTAAAGAAAGCGAATATTCAACGGGCGATAATCCGCCTCAAAATAAAGGATTCCTGCCGCAGTTTTCTGCCCAAAGTATTTCAACCGCCCGGCCAGCGATCGTTACTTAGCTTCAGAAGCCCCAACTTGGGGACTTCAATCTACTTCCGGTTTATATTGTTGTCAAGACAAAAAGATAAGTTAGTTAGCTATGTTAATTAGTTGAGTTGCAGGCCAACCAGAATCTTGAACCACAGGACGGGTGCAGACGCGGCATGGTCTTCCCTCCAACGCAGATGGGCGTTGAATGGATGAGACCTCACCCGAGAAGGTTGGCGTCCCGCAGAGCTTTGACAATGGCCGGACTGTGCGTTGCGCTTGCCACCCACGGAATCAACTATCCTGGCCGGCAAGCCTGTGCCTACGGCGTCACCTCAAACACGGTGCCCTCGTTTCCAGTGCCGCCGGTCGTCGTCGTCCCGTAGAGATTTCCGTGCGAATCCATGACCAAACTGGTTTCAGGAAAGTTCCCATCAGAGACGGTGGTCCGAAAATCATGCAGAATCGTTTCGGTCCACAGTCCTCCCGCTGCCGGCGAAAGCTTGTAAACAGTGCCCGCGCCACCCTTGCCTCCCATGAAAGTAGTGCCGTACACATTGCCTGCCGCATCGAGGATCACGCCGGAGTCAGGCGTGTTTCCGTCTCCGTAGCCGAACGTATGCAGGATTGTCTCCGCCCAACTCCCGCCTTCCGATGGCGACAGCTCGAACACATCCCCTCTGTAGTAGGAGCCGCCGTATCCGGTGGTGCCATACAAGTTGCCGTTGGCGTCCAAGACCACCCCAGCCTCTGGAGAGTTGCCGGTCTGCGAGTCGCCGCTCACGTCGAACTGGAAAATAATGTTCTCGGTCCAGCCGCTCGCTCCAGGGGAGAGTTCGAAAACAATACCGCCATCGCTGCTCCCGCTTCCGCTGAGTGTGGTGCCATATAGATTGCCCGCCTTATCGAAGACTGGCGTGCACTGGGGAAAAGTTCCGTCACCTTCGAGTCCGAAGCTCCACAACAATTGCTCGCTCCAGTTGCCGTCTGATTGTGAAAGCTCGAACACCACTCCGCCAAATCCCTCAGTTCCTCCATAGGTCCCGCCATACAGAGTTGTGCCATAGAGATTTCCCGCGGAATCCATGGCCAGGCCACCATAGGGGTGGTAACCATTGGGACCGTCCTCATCAGTGCCCCCACCAAAGTTGTGCAGTACTTTTTCCGTAAAGTTGCCATCACTGTTATGCACCAACTCAAAAACCGTGCCGCAGCCCACTGGATTCAAAGAGTCACACAAGCTGGTTCCACCGTATCGGGTCGTGCCATAAAGATTGCCGGCTGCATCGATCAACAGGCTGCCGCCCCACGGAGATTGCCCGTCAGCTCCATTTCCAAACTGATGCAGCACCTTCTGCGTCCAGCCTCCACTGCCGTTCGGAGACAATTCAAACACCGTGCCTGCGCCATAGGCGCCAGCCGCCCCCGTAGTGCCGTAGAGATTGCCGGCCGAGTCAAAAACCAAACCCGTGTAAGGAGATTCCCCCGAACCATTATTCGAAAAGCCGTGCAATATTTTTTCTGTTTGAGCCGCCGCGTCCGGTCCCATGACCAGAATCGCAATCAAGGCCGTCAACACTACATTCAATCCGCTGGAAACTTTCTTGCTTCGCATGAGTAACTCCTTGAGTCGAACGCGACGAGTTAACCTGTGTTCCTTGACCGGGTTCCTGAACCGAAGCTCAGCTAACTTAGGGCGTGATCTCAAACACCGTCCCGCCACTCTTTTCCCCGCCGCCGGCTGTCGTGCCGTAAATGTTGCCGGAGGAACCGAAGATCAAACTCGCTCCGGGATGCTCCCCATCCTTGACGTTATCCTGAAAGCTGTGCAGGATCGTCTCCGTCCAACTCCCACCGGAGCCCGGGCTTAGCTCGAAGACCGTCCCAACAATGTTGGCGCCGCCACCGGTTGTTGTGCCATAGACATTGCCGGAGGAATCGAGAATGAGATTGGCGCGTGGCAGCGTGCCATCGCCCGTCTCCCCATCGAAGCTATGCATGATCGTCTCGCTCCAGGTTCCGCCACCAGCAGGCGTCAACTCGAACGCCATCCCGAAGTTATAAGCGCCGCCATAGTACGTGGTGCCATAGAGATTGCCGGCAGCATCGAAGGTCAAACCACCTTGGGGAAGAGATCCATCCCCGGAACCGGAGCCGAAGCTGTGCAATATCGTCTCAGTCCAGCTCCCACTCGCAGCCGGCGAAATCTCGAAAGCAGTACCCGATCCATAAGTACCGCCCCCACCGGAAGTGCCGTAGAGATTGCCCGCAGCATCGAAAATCAATGGCCCGAAGTCTGGAGCATAGGCGTCTGTATAGTCGCTGCCGAAGTTAAGCAGGATCTTCTCCGTCCACGTCCCGTTCCCGGCCGGCGACAACTCGAACACCACGCCGCAGCCGCCCTCGCAGATCGTGTAAGTCCCGCCCCCGAACGTCGTCCCGTAGAGATTTCCCGCCGCATCAAAAACCACACCCGCCCATGGGAACTTTCCGTCCGTCCCGTCGTTGCTGAAGTCATGCAGGATCTTTTCAGTCCAGTTCCCATTTGCCTGCGGTGACAACTCAAAAACCGTTCCCTCATGGCGAGAGCCGCCGTAGAGCGTCGTGCCGTAAAGATTCCCCGCGGCATCGAAAATTAGTTTCGCCTGTGGATAGAACCCGTCGCTGCCATTCGTGGGGAACTCATGCAGCGTCTTCCGCGTCCATCCTCCGTTTCCATTGGGCGACAGCTCGAAGACCTCGCCGCAACCCTCGGTTCTGTTAGGGCATACCCCGTTGCCACCCTGGCTCAAAGTGCCGTACATATTCCCGGCAGCATCGAACGTCACGCTGACGGGAGAAGACCCTGAACTGTTGTCGGTAAAGCCGTACAACACTTTTTCCGTCTGCGCCGCCGTCGTCGTCGCCGTCATCAGCATGGTGAGCGCAAAGCCGCACAATATCGCAATCAATCCGCCGGATAGTTTCTTACTTCGCATCGGGATCCTCCTGGTGGGGCACAACGAACAGCCAACTTAAATGGGGGCGCAACTCTTCAGAGACGTGAAACGGGGCCCAATAGCTGACAGCCGTGAGAAAAGATCTCACTCGGGGAGGAGCGCAAAATATAGTGCGGTCAGACTCGCCCGTCAAGATGCAGAATTCTGCAACATCGGACGACCGTCATCCCGAAACACGCCGCGCACTTCAGCCAAGGTTTGTCATCCCGAAACGCCGCGCAGTTCAGCCGCGAGAGGGATCTCCCTCTCAACTGGCCCAGCGCGTAAGCCAAACGCACCGAACACCACCGTAACTTGGCAGCACGCGAACCTTTATAGGAAAATTCTGCAGCATCAAAAACGGGCCCCGCTGTAGGAAGTTTGGAGGCCAGCAACCGTCTCAACTTCCCATGAACTCTCTGAATGTAGTCGTCGCTCTAACCACGAAAGACAATGACTACCAGGCCGAACAAGCGGCCTCCGCCAGCGAAGCCGGGTTCCGCCTCGGCATGAAGGTCAACATAGTTTTTGCCGGCAACGACGCCGTCAATCAATCCCAACAATTATTGGAAATTATCCAGAACAAAACGCAGCGACCGGATGCAATCCTCGTCGAGCCGGTCGGAACTCCCATGCAGCAGGTAGCGAAAGCGGTCGTAGCCGCCGGCATCGGATGGGGCATCCTGAATCGCGAAGCCGACTACATTCCCGAACTTCGCCGCGGAGCAGCCGCTCCAGTATTTGCCCTGAGCCCCGATCAAGAAGAAGTTGGACGCATTCAGGGCAGGCAATTGGCAGCGCTCACCGCCGAAGGCAACATTCTTTATATCGAAGGACCATCCGGCACCAGCGCCGCCGAACTTCGCACCAGGGGAATGCTCTCCACCAAACCCGCCGGCATCGAAATGAAGACGCTCAAAGGCGACTGGTCGGAACGCAGCGCGCAGCAGGCAGTTACATCGTGGCTGTCGTTGAGCACATCAAGACAACTTCACATTCAAGCCGTCATCTGCCAGAACGACGCCATGGCCATGGGAGCGCGCAAAGCTTTCGCCAGCCTCATGGGAGCCGAGCGCGAGCAGTGGCGCAACATTCCATTCACAGGCTGCGACGGAGTCACCAAGACCGGCCAGGAATGGGTTCGCCGCAAAGATCTCCGTGCTACAGTAATAATTCCGCCCATGGCGGGCCTAGCTCTAGAAATGCTAGCCAAGGCGCTCAGCACCGGAGCCATGCCACCCGAGCGCACCCTCTGCGCCCCGCAATCCTTTCCGCCCATCGCCGAGATCGGCACCCTGCGCGCCAGAGCGTAGCGTGCCGCCCACTGCAGCAGGCCTCACTGTTTCAAATCAGCGGGCCAGTTGGTGATCAGGGTGAGCGGTTCGGTGATGGATTGCGGCAGAACCGTATTCATCACGAATTTCTTGCCGTCGGCGGAAACCGTGTAAGGTCCATTCGGACCGCTCACAGTGGTGGCTTTGAACAGCGCGTGGGGCGCGCCCAGTTGCAGGCTGGCGCCGTTCTGGTTAACGTCAACAGCCATCACCTGCTGGTCGGGCGAAAAGAAGAAAAGTTCCTTGCCGTCCTTCCGCCAGTTTGGTGTCGCTCCCCCGGCGGTTGATAACTGCCACCGGCCGGCGCCGCTGGGGAAAGGCTGAATGTAAACCTCATAGCGGCCAGTCTCATTGTTGGCATAGGCCAGCCATTTGCCATCTGGCGAGAAAGAGGGTGTGATGTCGATGAAATTCGTGGCCACCACCGGAAACGGTTTCTGCTCGCCGGACTTCTCGTCGGGCTGGTTGGGGAACATGGGCAGCGCCCAGATATCCCAGCCGGTATTCGATTTCAGATCGCGCCGCATGTGGGCGATGTACCGGCCATCGGGGGAGACGGAGAATGGAATTTCGCTTATACCGGGCGTTTCCAGCAGATTCTCTTTGCTCCCTGTGCCGTCGGCGTTTTGACGGTAGAGAGAGTCCCCAGAAGCAGTTGTCCCATAGCCGAAGACGATCGATTTTCCGTCGGGCCACCAGACAGGCGAGCTGCTGTATTGCGGGCCAAAGGTGATGCGGGTCTTGGTATGGCGTGCGAGGTCGACCACCCAGATGTCGCCGACGCCGTTGGTCTCGAGGACAAAGGCCAACTTGCTTGCGTCGGGGGACAGCGCGGGATCGTAGTAATCGGCGGTTTCGGGCAGCACCGGCTCACCCGGCTTGCCGGATGCGTCGTACCAGACCAGTTGAGAGCCGCCGCCAGCCGCGCCGTGCTGGTAGAGTAGTTCTCCGTTGGCCGAGGCCGTCAGGATGCTTCGCCAGGTGTCAGTATTGACCGCAACATGGTCGGCCAGGGGCTTGGATTCACCCTCCAACGCC
>Ga0302182_10000155_pt1 | contig 48004 bp, 44 predicted proteins | sample I_Palsa_N3_1_FD_198781 | JGI IMG/M metagenome (GOLD analysis project Ga0302182, IMG submission 198781) | Peat permafrost microbial communities from Stordalen Mire near Abisko, Sweden - I_Palsa_N3_1 | ecosystem: Environmental > Terrestrial > Soil > Palsa > Peat permafrost | place: Sweden...
CTCCGCTGGGGCCAGACCGGATTCCGCAACCTCGCCATCGTCCCCCCCGACACCGGCATCGTCCACCAGGTCAACCTCGAATACCTCTCCCGCGTAGTCTTCGTCCAGGAAAAAGACGGCAAGCGCGTCGCCAGCCCCGACACCCTCGTAGGAACGGACAGTCACTCGACGATGGTGAATGGGTTGGGCGTGCTGGGGTGGGGTGTGGGCGGAATCGAGGCCGAGGCGGCGATGCTGGGACAACCGGTTTCGATGCTGATTCCGCTGGTGGTTGGGGTGAAGCTTACGGGGCGTTTGCGCGAAGGAGCGACTGCTACCGATCTTGTTCTGACCATTACTGAGATATTGCGCAAGCATGGAGTCGTGGGAAAATTCGTCGAGTACTTCGGACCTGGGCTGCGCGATCTGCCGCTGGCCGATCGCGCCACCATCGCCAACATGTCCCCCGAATACGGCGCGACGTGCGGCATCTTCCCCGTCGACAAGGAAAGCTTGAAGTATCTGAAACTCAGCGGGCGCAGCGCGGAACTGATTGCGCTGGTCGAAGCTTACTGCCGCGAGCAGGGACTCTTTCATGACGAGAAAACGCCCGAGGCGGAGTACTCCGAATTGCTCTCGCTTGATCTCGATACGGTTGAGCCGAGCATGGCCGGACCCAAGCGTCCGCAAGACCGCGTGGTGCTTTCGCAAGCGGGAGAATCTTTCCAGAAAGCTTTGCCTTCTCTGCTCAAGCCGAAATCGAGTGCGGCCACTGCAGCTGCAACCGCAACGCAGACCGCGAAAGCCGGAACTCCCGCGAGCTGGGAGCAGGAAGGCGGCAATCCCGCCGCCGTTGGAGTCGAAGATCCCAGCGTGCCAGAGCACGTCCCTCTCAGCGTGAAGAACTCACTGAAACATGGCAGCGTGGTGATCGCCGCGATCACGTCGTGTACGAACACCTCGAATCCATCGGTAATGATCGGCGCCGGACTGCTGGCGAAGAAGGCCGTTGAAAAGGGACTGTCCGTCCCACCCTGGGTGAAGACATCGCTTGCGCCGGGATCGAAAGTTGTGCGCGATTATCTGGAGGATGCCGGCCTGACGCCCTATCTCGAGAAGCTTAAGTTTCACATCGTCGGCTACGGGTGTACTACGTGCATCGGCAACTCCGGGCCGCTGCCCGCGGAAGTTTCCCAGGCGATCGACGAAAAAGATCTGGTGGTCGCGTCAGTGCTCTCCGGCAATCGCAACTTTGAGGGGCGCATCAACTCCGAGGTTCGCGCCAACTATCTGATGTCGCCGCCGCTGGTGGTTGCCTTCGCGCTCGCCGGACGCATCGACACCGATCTCCGCAGAGACGCCATCGGCAAGGGCAAAGACGGCGAGCCCGTTTATCTCGCCGACATCTGGCCCACGCAGCGTGAAGTGGAAGAGGCAGTCGAGCACTCCGTGACCGCGGAAATGTTTTCGAAGAGCTATGCCGAAGTTTTCGCCGGAGACGAACGCTGGCGCGGACTTGCCGTTCCCAAAGGCCAGACCTACGCCTGGGAAGAAGATTCCACCTACATCCGCCGCGCTCCGTACTTCGATGACATGAGGATTCAGCCCTCGCCGGTCGGCGATATTCACTCTGCCCGGGTACTGGCGGTATTGGGAGACAGCGTTACCACGGATCACATTTCTCCCGCGGGATCGATCAAGAAAGACGGGCCGGCCGGAAAATATCTGCAAGAGCACGGCGTCAAGCCCTCCGATTTCAACTCCTACGGCTCGCGCCGCGGCAACCACGAAGTGATGGTCCGCGGAACTTTCGCCAATGTCCGCCTGCGCAACAAGCTGGTGAGCGTGGAAGGCGGATTTACCCGCCACCTGCCCACCAACCAGGAAATGTCGATCTTCGAGGCGTCGCAGAAATATATTGGGGAAGGGACGCCGCTGATTATTCTTGCCGGAAAAGAGTATGGGTCTGGCTCGTCGCGCGACTGGGCCGCTAAAGGGCCGCGGCTGCTGGGTGTTTCCGCTGTCATCGCGGAAAGCTACGAACGCATTCATCGGTCGAACCTGGTGGGCATGGGAGTTCTGCCGCTGCAGTTCCTCGCGGGCCAGAATGCGGAATCGCTGGCGCTGACTGGAGAGGAAGTGTTTGAGATTGGCGGGATCCGCGACGTGGTTGAGCACTTCGCTGCGGGGCGGCAAGTGAAGGTTCGCGCCACTTCTAGTGGAAGTAGCGGTGGTGGTGGGAAGGACAAGGCGATAGAATTCGACGCGCTGGTGCGCATCGACACGCCGCAAGAGGCGCTCTATTACGCTAACGGGGGGATTTTGCAGTATGTGCTGAGGCAGTTGCTGGCGGGGAAACCGAGTGTGGATACTGTGGGCGTGTAGACTGCTGCCTTCCTGATAGTGAAGACTTGAAGGGTGCGCGTCTGTGGTATCCGTTCGAGCGCTGCGCTGGGAATTGCGGAAGCGAATCTAGGCAGGTTTTCGACAGAACTTAACCTGATCGCACGTGCCGCACAGTTCGGCGAGGCTCTCGTCGTCGAGCAGGGACTTCTCCACATTCGCCATTAATTGCTTTCTCGACGGCTTTCCTTCTAGCTGGCAGAAGGTTAAGAGCCCTAACCGTGCGTAGTCCAAGATTGAACGGGAAAGCTCAAGCAGTTTCTTCGGGGACCACTCTTTGTCCTGCTCATCCCCGTGAACGTACTTGCTTCGCACGTTATAGGCATTTCGGACAACGGCTTGGACTTCCAGAGATGGATAACCGAAGCACCGCATCAGTCCGGCGACGCGCATTCCGAGCCGGTAAGACATTTCCACCTGAACATTCTCAAGGAACAGGGCTTCCAGGCAAGCTATGGCTGAAGCCACGGAACCCTCCGACGCAAGCGGAGCGAGAAGCGCCTCACCGTACCAGTGGAGTGCGATGGAAACGAAATCTGGTTTGGGTTGGGGAAAATCAAATTGTGTCGGTAAAAGAGGAGTGATTTCCCTCAAGAAATCGGCGAGGGCGGGGGCGTCTACAGGTGACAGTTCATATGCCTCTCTACCGCTCCTACCTGGTCCGCCAATCCTAAAATTCCTTAGGGCATCGAACGATTCTTCCTCAAATGCGTACATAGAGCTCGCCACCGCTCCCACACGAAAGAGTCTTAGGGCGAGAACTAACTTTTCTACGGAGCCCTGTCGAGCCACGGGATACAGATATCGCAGGCGCAGCTCGGCTATGCAGGAAAAGGATACAGGGAACTGGAAGGCGTGTGCATAGTGCGCTGATTCGGCCGTAACCTTCTCCTGCAAGTCACGTCGAGTCGGACGCCGCAATACAAGGTCGTCCGAAACGGAAATGCTCTCACTAGCCAAGGTCACGCCTGTGAGCCATATCGTGGCCTTGCAGGACCGCTCTCTTGTCTGAAGATCACCTAGAAGGGTTTCCACATGCCTCATTAAAATTTGCGGAGTAGCCGCCGACAGCGAGGCGTGGGCGACGGTGACGGCGAAATTTCTCAGGAGCTGGGTGTGGTGCGGTTCCTGTCCGATCAGCGACTCCGCTGTTTGGAACTCGCGAAGCCTCTGGATTCGGGATTTGAAGAAATCGGATTGATTTTCGTAGTCCCACGCTTCCTCCTCTGCTTGCTCGAGTCCGAAATTCATGATTGTCGGATCAACCGAGTACCTGAGACTGAAGTTTGGGCGTAGGGTGTAGGCGATCCGGCGCATGGCGAGCGTGCCATTCTCATTGCATTCCTTGACGACTGCGACGATAGCGCGTGTCAGCGATTCCAGGGCGCTGGCAACTGGAATGTCGTCTACGCGAAGCAATTCTGGCTTTGAGTAGCTGTCCGGCAAGGAACCGCCTTCCATCGAAGTATATGTGAGCGCCCACTTCTCGCAAAAGGCGCGAGAAATGGGGCACCCTCGGCCGTAATGATCCTGGCAGTTGAAGATCAACGTCAAAGGCAGCGGACAGGAGTGTCCGCTCCACATGGGCGCGTCAAGAACTCGATCTACTGTGGTATAACTGTTATACTAAATGAGATTCCGGTTTGATGAACGGAAGAGCGGGCGGTTACGGGCCAACCCGAAGCGGGGAATCGGATTCGAGGAGGCGCAGGAAATCTTCTCGCATCCCTACTATCTTGATCAGCGCTCGGATTTGCCGGAACAGTACCGTGCGATCGGCTGGGTAGCGGCAGAGTTGTACGCGGTGATTTTCGAGGTGCGGGAGGATGAAGACGGAGAGTTCTACCATCTTGTCACACTGTGGAAGGCAACCCCGCAGGAGCGGCGACTTTATGAACAAAACTCGTAGAACCCGCAAGTCGGTGACGGCAGAAGGCATTGCCCGGCTTGCGGACCAGGGGAAGGATGTTTCGCGGTTCTTCACTAATGCGGGACGGATGATGGGACCAATCCAGAGGGTCAACGTTGACCTGGCCGCGGGTATGCTTGAAGAACTGGACCGGGCCGCGAAGGAGTTGAACATCAGCCGGCAGGCGGTGATCAAAACCCTGATCCGACAGGCGCTCGATCAGCAGTATCAAGCGCGGGAGAGCCGCCCAACCGCCAGGCGCGGCTAGGCATGCGGCCCGCCTAGGCTCGCGTGGAGCGGACACTCCCTTCGGCAAGCTCAGGGCAGGCTCTCTCGCAAAGAACGCGAGAAAATGAGGCACCCAGCCGTGGCGAAAAGGGATTTTACTGCGGAATGGAACTAAAGGCGCGACATGGCTGCGCCACGATGTTCGTGGTCGGGGGAATCGGGTGTGGGGAATGGGAGCGATTCCTGCGCGTCGTTTTCGGGTTTGGTGTCGGGAGAATGTTCTCGCTTGTCGCAGATGAATCCGTAGATGACCAGGCCTGCGAGCGTCGCTGCCACCAGGAGTAACTGTAAGAGTCGTGTGATCATGCCCGTCTTCTCCTCTCTATTTTGATGCCAGCCACACAGGCGGCGATACCCAGAATCAGAATCGCGATGACAATGCTCCATTGCGGCGTGTGCGGTTCGAACAGCTGGTACAAAGGTGCAAATACGATGATAAGCGTGCCCGCCTCGCGAAGCATCTCCCCTACCATTTCAAGCGTGTATTTCTTTTCTGCCAAGATTACCTCAGTGCCGGAAGAAAAGCGTTTATATCATGGTTCGTCGTGGGCTCCGTTTGCTGGTTGATCCAGTGTCGTAGGAGGGTTCCCAAAACAGGAATCGTCGATGGCGCTCCGGTTCTGGTCGGAATGACATGTTGTGGAGGTAGATGGCTTTATCGCAGCGCTTCAAGCGCTGCGCCACCCAAAATCCAATGCTTCGCAATCTCTAGCGGTACGTGCAGCGTTCGGCTAGCGCTCGGCGGCTTTTGTAGAGCAATGGCCAGGCTTCTTTGTAGGCTTCGTAGCGGTAGCGGTCTTTTTTGAGCGGGTCGACGGGGAAGACCATGATGCCTTGTTTGCGCTCGGCGCCGAGGAGGATGGGGGCGGGGATGAGATACCAAGTCTCGACCGGGATGACGTAGGCGGCGAAGAGGTCGAGCTGATCGACGGTGTAGTCCTGTTTCTTGAGGTAGTGGGGCTTGAACTGGCAGAGGTATCCGGTGCCGGTGCGGACGGTGGTGGACTTGACCTGCACGCGAAGAAAGTTTTGCCCGTGTTCGATGCCGACGTCATAGGGGCGGGTGTCTCCCCAGGGCTTAAGGATATGGAAGCCACGCTCGGCGGCGCAAGACATGAAGCGGAGTTCGACCCATTCTCCGCGCTGCTTAAAGCTTTTGAAGTGTTTCCAGTGATCCATAGACGTGGGTACTCCGCACAAAAGAAAAGGCGCGACCCGTGGGCCGCGCCTGGTTTTACAGAGTTTTTACTCTATACTTTTAGTATAGCAATTTGAAATGGGTGATTGGGACATGGTTGGGAGAAATATATCTCCAGGCTTGTCAGTAAGTTAGGAGAAATCAGGTGGTTTTTGCCTCTTGACAGCTTTTGGGCGATTCGACGCGAGAACGGGTTTTCCTGGAATTTTGAGACGGGCAAGTTCTTAGAAACTATCTTTGGAAGACTGCGCCCGTTCCGGCTTCAATTCGCGCAGGAGCAAGCGCACCAGCATGCCGTCGAAACGAGTGCCGCTCATCTTGGCCAGTTCGTCGAGCGCTTGCTCGGGAGTTCGCGCGGCGGCAATGGACTGCTCGGTCAGCATGTTGGCGTAGGCATCGGCGAGGGCGACAATGCGCGCCCACAAAGGGATTTGCTCACCCTTGGCGCCATCGGGATAGCCGGAGCCATCGAAGCGCTGGTGATGGTGCTCGATCGCGTGGCGCATCATGCCGCTGTGGGGCAGGATGGCGACGATTTCAGCGCCGACGCGCGCGTGCATTCTTACCAGGAAGAATTCGTCGTCGGTGAGCGGGCCGGGCTTGTTGAGAATGCGCTCGGGAACGAAGATCTTGCCAACGTCGTGTATGCGCGCGGCGTAGACCAGATCGGCGGCTTCCTCGGGAGGGAGCTGAAGCGCGCGGGCAAGAATCTCGGTGTAGCGTGCCACCAAGTCGCCGTGGCCGGCGGTGCGTAGTTCGCGGGATTCGGCGGCACGGCTGAGGATCTCAATCGATTCCTTGAGCAGCGGCACGTTGCACTCCTCTGCGCCGCCGCAAAATTTCACCAGCATCGAAGTCAGTTCTTCCAGATGCTCAGGGCCGTTGTGCTCGCGCTGCAGAAACCCCTCGATGTAGGCGGAAATCTGTTGCCGCTGAGAAGCAAATTCCTCGCCTTCGGCGAATTCCTCGGCCGCCGAAACCTGATTCCCACCAGAACGCTTCGAAACATACATGCCGGCATCGGCCACGCGGATGATGTCTTCGATGGAGAAGCCGTGCATGGGAAAGCTGGCCACGCCAAAGCTGCCGGTGACGTGGTGCTCGCTGAGCGTGGGGTCGGTGGCAATCCATTGGCGCAAGCGTTCGGCCAGCACCTGGGCCTGCTCCGGCCCGGTTTCCGGCATGAGGATAATAAACTCATCGCCGCCGTAGCGCGCTACTACGTTCGACTGGCGGGATTTTTGTTCCAGGAGCCGTCCGACTCGGGCCAGCACCAGATCGCCTTCGAAGTGGCCCATGGTGTCGTTCACTTCCTTGAACTTGTCGAGGTCGATCAGCACGACCGAGAACGGCCGCCCGGAGCGGGAAGCGCGCTTCCACTCCGCCGACAACGCTTCCCAGAAGAAGCGCCGCGTCTTGATGCCGGTAAGGCCGTCGGTGATCGATTGCTGTTGCAGTTTCTGGAAGACGAACGCATTGTGCAGAGCGGTCGCCAGCAGATCGGCCAGAGTATTGAGAATGAGAACGTCTTGCGGCGAAAAGGCGCTGTCGTTGCGGCTTTCGATGTTCAGGGCACCAAGAAGCGTTTCGCCGTAGGTAATCGGGATGCACAGCACGGAGCGGGATTCGGGCAAAATCGCGCCGATCTGACCTTCCAATCCGTTGTGTACGAGCGCGCGTTCGCCCGTCCGCGCCACGCGGCCCAGAATGCCGATCCCCAGCGGAATCCGTTTGCCCACGGCGTGCGCGGTGGTTCCGGCTTCGGCCTTAATTTCGATCTCCTTCGTTCCATAATCGAGCAGGCCGATGCCGATGTGATCGAAGCTGAAGTTCTTTTGGATTTCTCCGACAATCTGGCCCAGCATGTTCACGGGGTTGTCGCTCGAAATGGCGGTACGCGAAATATTGTTGAGAAACGCCAGTTGCCGCGACCGGCGCTGTTCTTCGGCGAACAGGCGCGCATTCTCCACCGCGACCGACACTTGCCCGGCGGCGGTCATGAGCACATCGAGGTCGCGCTGTTCGAACACAAATTCCCGTTCGGTGCTCATGGCAACCATCACGCCCGCCGGTTTATTGCCCAGCAGGATCGGCGCCGCGCACAGGCAGCGGGCGGGATGCTCTGGCCGGTAGGTGATACCCAATCGCGCCCGTGTCTTCTCCAGATCGGACCGGATGAGCAGCGGCTGGCCCGTGCGGATCACATACTCGGTAAAGGCATTCTCCAGCTTGCGCGACCGCTTGGGCAGAGTGCGATCGTCCTCCACTTCCAACTCGAAACGGATTTCGTCCCCTTCCTGGAAGGCGATGTAGAAGTTGCTGGTGTTGAAAATCTGCCCCAACTCGGAGTGGATGGTGCGCAGGACTTCATCCTGATCGAGCCGCGAGCTGATCGCCTGCCCAATCTCGGTGAGCAGCTCGTACTCCTGGGTGCGGCGGTGCGCGTCGTGCGCGACCACATAGTTTTCGACGGTAAGCCCGAGTTGCAGCGCCAGGCCCACCATCAGCCGCGGACCCGACGTCCCGAAAGCCTTGCGTTGCGCGTGAGGAAACAAAATCACGCCGAACGCATGTTCGCGGGTCTGCAGGCTTACCGCGGTCAGATTGCGGATTTCCGCATCTTTGAGAACCTTCTTGAAGTCGGCAAACGCTCCAGCGGAGCCCACGGGCACCGGCTCGGTCATCTGTGCCAAGTCATGGACGGTAAAAATCCCACCGTGGCGGTAGGCCAGTTCGGAGATGTATTCCCCGGCGCCGGTAGTGGTCAAAACCTCCAGGAATTCCGAAGAGAAGCCGCGTTCGACCGAAGGCAACAGACCGCGCCAGCGTTCCGCGATGTAGATGACTGCCCGCCGAGCGGACAATGCGCCCACGAGACGCTCCAGCGCCGACTGCATGCTGGGCAGCAAATCGTCGGCCGAGAGCAGCCTCCGCGGATCCACGCCCAAGGTCGAGAGCGCGAGCGTATTCTCCTGCACCGCGTTGCGTTCGTTCTCGAACAGCACCATCACCATCGCGATGCCGAGCATCATCTGTGGGACCGGCCCCAGGAAATGGCCGACACTGCCAAACACCTCCATCCAGGGGTTGCCGGACTGAATGGCGCCCATCAGCACCGCCCACAGCGCCAGCGAAATAGCCAGCAATGTGAAGGCAGGTGAGCCTCTCCGGTGAGCGTGCAAATAAAAAGCTGCCGAACAATACAGCAGGACCGCGCTCAAGAAGATCACTTCGAGGCTCAGCGGCCGTTCCCCCATCGGATTTCCGCTTGCCAGCAGACGAACCCGCAAATCGATGCATACCATCGCGGTTCCGGCCAAAGCCAGAGCCCAGTCATACCAGCGGAAGCGGAAAGACCCGCGCGTCAGGCGGGTCGAAACGAAGATGCTCACTCCCATGGCCACCGAGAACAAGGAACTGGCAAAGAATGCCGCCGGCGCTGGCGGACGGTAATAGAGGAATGCATCCAGCGCATAGTGAATGGTGTAGCAAGCCCAGGCAATCTGCCAAGCGAGGAAGTACGCCTGCCGGCTCTGCTGGTAGAGATACCAGAACAACAGACAGAGCAACAAGGCGACGACGCCGGTACTAGTGGCAATACTGTTCATGAGGGCCGGCAAAGACTCCCGCGCAGATTTGCATCAGCGCAGTTAAGAGGAAATTAAGATCGATGACTCATGCTTTCACAATCGCGGGTGTGAACACAACAAGATTTAAGTACACTGTCCTGGTCTTGGACCATTTAGAATCAACCACTTAACCGAGAAGTCGTCGGCCGATCCGCTTGACGATACTTTTCTCACCCCCTTACCATCAGACGTTTAGCTAACCATGCATAAATTTATAGATCCGCCGTCATCCGCTAAGCCGCGGGTGCGCTTCGCGCCATCGCCCACCGGTTTCCTGCACGTAGGCAGCGCGCGCACTTTCATCTTCAACTGGCTCTATGCCCGCCACAACGGCGGCACGATGATCCTTCGCCTGGACGACACCGACGTTGAACGCAACACGCAAGCTTCGGTGGATTCGATTTTTGATGGATTGAAGTGGCTGAACTTAGGCTGGGACGAAGAGTACAAACAATCCGAGCGCATCGAACTGCATCGCCAGACCGCGTGGACAATCTTCGGGAAAGGCCTCGCCTACCGCGACTTCACCCCAGCGCACACCGGCGATGCTGAAAAATCCGGCGCGCAGGGAACCTGGCTATTCAATCGCGGCGCGCGCGAAATTTCACCTGCCGAGAGTGATCGCCGGGCCGCTGCGGGAGAGCCATTTGCATTACGTTTTCGCGTGCCGCGCAAAGGTGGGCAACTTGTGCGATTTGCCGACGGGGTTTACGGCGAGCAGGTGAAGTCCGCCGCCGATATCGAAGACTTTGCCCTGCTTCGTTCCGACGGCATGCCGACCTACCACCTCGCTTCCTGCGCCGACGACGCCGACTTGCGCGTCTCGCACATCATTCGCGGCCAGGACCATCTCTCGAATACTTTCAAGCACGTACTCATTTTCGAAGCCGCCGGATTCACACCGCCGCAGTTCGCCCACCTGCCGCTGCTGGTCGCGCCCGACGGCACCAAGCTTTCCAAGCGGCGCCACGGTTCTGTCGTTAGCGTTACCACTTACCGCGACGCTGGATTTTTGCCGGAAGCGTTCATCAATTTTCTCTGCCTGCTGGGCTGGTCGCCAAAGAACGACCGCGAGAACATGACTCTTCAGGGGTTGATTGAGATTTTTTCTCTGGAGGGCATCAACCGCTCGAATGCGGTGGTGAACTTCAAGGAGCCGGCTGCAACTCCGGAGGAAACGTTCGATCAGAAAGCGGTGTGGCTGAATGCCGAGCATATTCGTGGCTTACCAGTGGAGGACTTGAGCGATCGGCTACTGCCGATCGTCCGCGGGGAGGGATTCACTGTAGCCGCTGCTAAGATGCTGCGGATCGCGCCGTTGATTCGCGAACGAATCAAGTTGCTGCGCGATGTGCTTACCGCCGCTGACTTCTTCTTCGTGGACCAGCTCCCGCCCTACGACCCGGCCGAGCTTATCCCGCAAAAAGGGGACGCGGCCATGGCACTGAAAGTACTCACGCGGGCCCGCGAAGTGCTGGCGAATGTCGAATTTAAACACGATCCGCTAGACCGGGCTCTGCGCGCCGCCGCGCAGGAATTGGGAGTCAAGGCCGGACAGATGTTCCAGCCTGTCCGGGTCGCCGTGTGCGGACGCAAGAATGCGCCGCCGCTGTTTGAGACGCTGGAAGTGCTAGGCAAGGAGACGGTGCTGGAGCGCATCGAGCAAGCGACACTGTTGAACATCACGTAGCGGTCTTCTGGAGTTACTGTGGAAGCGCGCCAAGCAAAACCCCGAACCGTTTCCAGTTCGGGGCCGTCAACCTGTCCAGTTAACAAGTTCATTATCGAAGACCCGCTTCCTCAGGTCAGCGTAACTTTTGGTAAACAGCAGGCGGTTGCCGTCGCGCCGGGGCTCCATGCACACCTTGGCTTGCGATAAGATCAAACAGTAATGAATCCATCGCATCCGCCAAACGAAGCCGGAGAAAAAGCTGTGGCTGCCTCGCCGTCGCCCGCGCCGTCGAACTTCGTCCGCGACATTATTCTTGAAGACCTCAAGACCAAGAAGCACGACGGCCGCGTGCAGACGCGCTTCCCGCCCGAGCCAAACGGCTATCTGCACATCGGTCATGCCAAGGCGATCTGCATCGACTTCGGCCTGGCCGACGAATTCGGCGGACATACCAATCTTCGCTTCGACGACACCAATCCCGAGAAAGAGGAAACCGAATACGTCGAGTCGATCAAGGCCGACGTGAATTGGCTCGGCTTTCAGTGGGACGGATTGTTCTATGCGTCCGATTATTTCGATCAACTCTACGAATGGGCGGTGAAACTCATCAAGGACGGCAAGGCTTACGTAGACGACTTAACCGCCGAGGAGATTCGCAAGCATCGCGGAAGTCTCACCGAACCGGGAAAGGACAGTCCGTATCGCAACCGATCTGTCGAAGAGAATCTGGGTTTGTTCGAGCGCATGCGCGCGGGCGAATTTGCCGATGGCTCGCGCGTTCTGCGAGCGAAGATCGACATGACCTCGCCCAACCTCAACCTACGCGATCCCGTGATGTACCGCATCCTGCACGCCGAGCATCACCGCACGAGCGACAAGTGGTGCATTTATCCGATGTACGACTACGCGCACGGGCAGTCGGATTCCATCGAGCGGGTCACGCACTCCATCTGCACCCTGGAGTTCGAAGACCATCGCCCGCTCTACAACTGGTTCATCGAGCAGTTGGGCATCTTCCCGTCGCGGCAGATCGAGTTCGATCGCCTGAACCTCACCTACACGCTGCTGAGCAAGCGCAAGCTGCTGCAACTGGTGCAGGAAGGACGAGTGAGCGGATGGGACGACCCCCGCATGCCCACGCTCAGCGGCATTCGCCGGCGCGGTTATACGCCGGAGGCGGTGCGCAATTTCTGCGGCGCGATTGGCGCGTCGAAAACCAATGGCTCAATCGAGCTGACCATGCTGGAACATTTCGTTCGCGAAGATCTGAATAAGCGCGCTCCGCGGGTGATGGCCGTGCTGCGTCCGCTGAAAGTTGTGATCGACAACTATCCGGAAAATCAGGTCGAAGAGATGGACGCAGTGAATAATCCTGAAGACGGGAGCGCGGGCACGCGCAAAGTGCCGTTCTCGCGGGTGCTCTATATCGAGCAGGATGATTTCCGCGAAAATCCGCCGAAAGGGTACTTCCGGCTCTCGCCGGGACGCGAGGTTCGCCTGCGCTACGGATACTTCGTCACTTGCAACAGCGTGGTCAAGAATGACAACGGCGAACTAGTTGAGGTGCATTGCGCCTACGACCCCGCGACCCGTGGCGGTAACGCCCCCGACGGACGCAAAGTGAAATCGACCATTCACTGGGTCTCGGCGGCGCATGCTGTCGATGCCGAGGTGCGGATCTACGAAAACTTATTCACTAAAGAAAATCCCGGCGACGTTGAGGAAGGTCAGGACTTCACGGCGAATCTGAATCCGAACTCGCTCGAAGTCATCCAGCAAGCGAAGCTGGAGCCATTGCTCGCGACGGCGCCCGTCGGCGGCCGTTACCAGTTCGAACGCCTGGGATATTTCTGCGTCGATCCCGACTCGAAGCCGGGCAAGCCAGTGTTCAACCGCACCGTCGCGTTGAAGGATACGTGGGCGAAGGTGGAAAAGAAGCAGGGCAGCAGAAGGTAAAGATTGCGGCAGAAATGTTGGCCAAAGTGGGCCAGTCTGCGGGAATCGATCCAGGGAAGGACTCCGCCCCTCAGAATGTTCTCCTCGCTAAGAAGCGTCCGCTGATGTCAGGGCCAAGGTCACGGTCGACACCCAGTTGCTTAACGCTTTAATGGTGAAGGTACAAGAGTGGGGTGCGCTGGGGGCGTGCGTTTGGACAGTTCAGGCCCTGGCTAGTCATTGACCCGCAGTTTTCTGTGGGGAAGGTCGGTGAGAGTGTGACGGCGTAACGTTCGCCGGGAGGTTGTACTTATGAAAAATGCGAAGATTCTCGCCATGATCGTCTCTATTTTCTGCTTGATTCCAGCAGCACATTCGACCGTGCAATCGATCATTAACGCTGCTTGTCCCGCTCCCAACACCGTGCCGGGCGTTGCAACCCTGTCTCCCGCCGGAAACTATTCCGTATCGGGCACCGTGACCCTCCCCTCAAATTGCGCGCTGATCCTCAACAACTCGACGATTACGTGGACCGGATCGAGCAGCGGTGACCTGATTTCGTCCACAAAAACGTCCAACTCGCGCATCGAAGGTCCGGGCACATTGGACAATTCGGAGGCTAGTGGAAGTCCCCAGAGCCACACCATCGAGTTCTTTGGAGTTAACAATTCAAGCGTAACGGATTTGACCATCACCGGCTCCGCCCAAGCCTGCTTGGTGCTCTGGGGCGTTTCGAATATGAGAGTTCGGAACGTGAGCTGCAGCAACTACAGCCATGCCAGAGGTGCGAAGAGCCCTGGGTTCAATATCTACAACGGCGACGGACGTAACGTGCCAACCTCGACGGTAAGCGCAGACGTTCAAGTGGATGGAATAGTCTGCGACGAGAATCCAAATGGCGGGGGCGCGTGCCTTTTCGCGGATGGCAACAATCGGCATTCGTGTGCCGCTCCGTGCTCGCAGGCAAACCTCCGGATCAAGGTCTCCGGCACAAACGTTATCTATGCGGAAGATGATGGGGTTGAATTCGATCACACAATCGGGTCCATTTCACAAACACATTGCGGAGCCAATGCTGTGCATCATCAGTGCGTCTTAATAAGACAGAGCTCTCAAGACGTAGTCAGCGGCACGACCTGCGAGGCTGGCAATGTTTATTGCGTAGAGGTAGCGCGCTTTCTAAGCACGGACGATCTTGTGGACAACATTGTAGTTTCCGGGACCGCCGCGAACGGAACCACAAAGGAAGGCATTCTGGTTTCTAACGCCCCGAGCGGCAGCATGACCAATATCGTCATTGATAGGGCGTCCATCGAGGGGTCAATGACCAGTGACGGCGTCCGTTTCGCCGCCCCAGGGCCTTCATCCACATTCCGGCATTTCGTCCTTAATGGAGTGGTATCGCGCAACAATCAGAAGAGCGGGATTCTCCTGCGGTATGCGCAGGACGTGCGAGTGAGCGCAAGCGAAGGCTCTGACAACGGTCAGGGAAACACGATACCGTGCGGTGGGACGATTCAACAGAACTATACGTCCGCGCTGTACATCAGCAATTCAAGCGACGTAGTTGTAACCGGATTCCGAGGCTTCGACGACCAAGCCATGATGACACAGTGTTTTGGTCTTACCGTAGACGCTACGAGCAGCCGCGTAACTGTGAGGGAGTCGGACCTGCGGAATGATCGTGAGCGCAGCGGTATCGGCGTGCACGACGCAGGGAGAAACGACTCGATTTCCTACCGCAGTTCTCCTAAGTTCTAGCACTTGGGCTAGTCGGCATCAGTTTGAGCGGCTGGGATACTTCTGTGTCGATCCTGACTCGAAGCCGGGCAGGCCGGTGTTCAACCGGACGGTGGCGCTGAAGGATACTTGGGCAAAGGTGGAGAAGAAGCAGGCTGAAAAAAATAGGATCACAAAGAGGGGCCCGACGCGATCCGGACCGGCCCTTGGAGCCTGACAGGCAGATATGTTACCAATTGCACGGCCTCTTCATCTTACAATTTGAAGCGCTGTATTGACCGAATAACGCGCCCTAGCTAGAGCACGCGAGCTTACGCTTGGCATCCACATGCACACAACCATTCTCGCCACATTTCTTGAGATCTCTCGCACTGTCGTCTCGACATACACTGCCGGCATCGCCCTCTTGGTGATTGGGGCGCTGACCGCTCGAAACGACGTTGCCAAGGCTCGCGGCCTCGATAGGGTCGTCGCCCTCAGCAATCTCTTCTTCGCCCTGCCTCTGGCGGTCTTCGGCGCGGAGCATTTCTCTGCCGCCAGAGGCATCATGCAAGGGGTGCCCAAGTTTATGCCTTGGCCCCTGTTCTGGACCTATTTCGTCGGCGTTGCATTGCTGGCCGCTTCCTTGAGCATTGCCACGAAAATCCAGGTGCGCTGGTCGGGCTTGCTGTTCGGAATCATGATGTTTCTCTTCGTGGCGATGATGGACCTGCCCGGAACGCTCGCGGAGCCCCACAACCGGATTAACTGGGCCCTTCTGTTGCGCGAGATGTCGTTCGGCGGCGGTGGCTGGATTCTTGCAGGAGATGCGCTGGCCACACGGGACGGGCACAGCACAAGCAAGCTCATCACGGCAGGCCGTATCGTAATCGGCGTCGCGGCCATATTTTACGGCGTCGAGCACTTTCTTCATCCCGTCAATGTCCCGGGCGTTCCGCTCGAAAAACTGATGCCTGAGTGGATTCCGGGGCGCGTGATCATTGGCTATCTCACGGGCGCGATTCTGCTGATTGGGGGAGTGAGCGTCCTGTTCGCGAAGAAGACGCGGATGGCGGCTACTTACCTCGGCACATGGATCGCGCTTTTGGTCTTCACCGTCTATGCGGCGATCCTGATCGCCTCGTTCCCAGACCCGAGCACCGACGTGAAGGTCGAGGCAGTCAATTACTTTACAGACACGATGCTGTATGCCGGAGCGATTCTCGCGCTCGCCAGCGCGACGCCACGCACCGATTAGAATGCCGCCTTTTAACCTGTTGCGAAACTTAGGACCACGACCGTGTTGTTCTAAAGCTGGCGGCTAGTTATGCGCGTGTGGGCTTTGCGCTGGGTTGGCCTTGTGCTCTGGCGGTTCCTTCACGACCTTCACTTGAAAACTCACCGGCAAAGTTTTCGGCGGATAGCAGGCGGCGTTATCGCAGGCCTGGTAGCGCAGCACGCCGTGCATCACATATTTTCCCGGCACCACCGAGTGCAGCGGATGCACCGCCACGGCGATGGTGAAGTCTCCGCTGTACACGCTCAACTTTTCATCGGGCGAAAAGGGGAAAGCCGTCTCCTCGCCCGCCGGGTATTCAATCTTCCCTAAGATGATGTCGGTGGGCAGATCCATCTTCAAAGCAGTTGGAATGAGGAACTCCGACTTCGGAGTGTTCGAATTAATGTGGTAGCCCGGAGGCACGCGAAAATTCAGGTTCACCATGGTCGCCTGGGCACGCTGAGCTGTAGTGAGTGGCACGGCGGCCATCGTAAGGGTCGGGGCTTTGCCGGGCATTTGCGCGGAGACACCCGCAGCCATCAGAAGAGTGAGCGCGAGCAGGACGCGGAGACGGCTGCGGCGGCAAGGTTCTGGATTCCGAGAGATCGCCTGATCCATCGTCATTGGGTCGATCGTCCTTGAGCCAAGCTGTTTGCGAAAACTGATGCCTGGCTCGAGGCGGGCTGCGTGTTGAGCGCTTTCTTGATGGCGTCCTCAATTTCGGACTTGCCCCGGAGTCCGATGATTTTGTCCACGATTTTGCCGTCGCGGGCAATCAGGAAGCTCTCCGGCAAAGCGGGAACGCCGCCATATTGGTCGCCTACCGATTCCTTTCCAATCAGTATGGGATAGTTCACGCCCATATCCTTGGCGAATGCGCTGATGTCTTTCTTGCTGGCGTCGTCCATGGCGACGCCGACAATCTGTAATCCTTGCGAGCCGTACTGATTCTGCAACTCGACGAACCAGGGCATTTCGATCTTGCACGGGCCGCACCACGTCGCCCAAAAGTTGAGCAACACGGCCTTGCCGCGAAGATCGGAGAGGCGGATGGTTTTGCCGTCGAGCGACTCCAGAGAGAAATCCGGAGCGACGGAAGATTGTGTGAGGCGTGCGCCCGCCACGCCCGGGAGCCGCGCCTTGTGATAACCGACGTACAACATGAGCGCCACGATGAACGCCACCACGATGAGGGCAAGCGGATTACGTTTCACGGAAAAGACTCCATCTTGTGATCCTAGAACCAAGAAACCTTACAAAGCAAATCGATTCAGGAACGAAAGCCAGTTCGAAATCAGGGTAAAGCGGCCCAATACCAGCAATACACCGAGCGCAATCAACAGGCCGCCGCTGGCCACTTCCAGCGCGTGCATGTGCGAGCGGAACCGGCTGTAAAACTTCAAAAAACGCTCCACCCCCAGCGCCGTCAGCAAGAATGGAACAGCCAGTCCCAGAGAATAAATCGCGAGCAGAATCATGCCTTTCGACAGCGTATCCTGCGCGGCGGCGAGCGTGAGAATGCCGGCGAGAATCGGCCCGATGCAGGGAGTCCAGCCGAAGGCAAAGGCGAAGCCGATCACAAACGCGCCGATGGGCGTGCTGCCTCCCTTCAATTCATGCAGGCGGGTATCGGAGTAGAGCGCCTTGATCTTCAAAATACCGGTGAGGTGCAGGCCAAACAGAATAATGACTACGCCAGCCACAAGTGCGAGCGTGTGCTTGTATTGCGCGGCGATCTGGCCGATTTCGCTGGAGATGGCGCCGAGAGTGATAAATACGACGCTGAAGCCGAGGATAAACCCGACGGAGTTCGTCATCACGCGCCGCATCAGGCGCCCCTGCGACGACTTCAGTTCGTCCACGCCCGCCCCCGAGATGAGAGAAACGTATCCCGGCACAAGCGGCAGGACGCAGGGCGAAAGAAACGAAATCAGCCCGGCGAAAAACGCGGCAATCGGAAGTGGAAGGCTCGACATCAGCTTTTATTGTACCTGCCGGAGTCGTTCTCCGTATCCAATCAGACGATCGGAACGGCGTTTAGTTGCATGCCCACTCGCTAGCGCGACTTTACAGGCGCTTGCGCCGGTGCGCCACCGGAAGGCTCGGTCAATTCGGGTGCGGCCCCCCCAAGCATCTTGCGCAGAAACCCGAAGGGCATGGAGGCCGTGAGCACGGCGCGATCACCCTCCTGCTTTATCTGCAGGCTATCGAAGAAGGTTTTCACGTCGGGGTCCGTGCCATGAGTTCCCACGGCAAGCTCGGCGGCATGGGTAAGGGCGACGAAGGCCGTCACTTTGTCGGTGATGGCGCGGGAGTCGTCGGGGCTTTGAGTAAACGCTTCGGCGCGGAGGTGCACCGCATCGGGCCGCAGATGCAGCGGGCTGAGAGAGCTTCCTGAGACAACGACGGTGGCCGGCTTGGCGAAAAGCGTGTTCCAGCCGGCGGCCTCGGGTACGGAAGGCTGAATACGCGCCACGACCCATGCCAGGCTGGCTAACTGAACGTGTTTATAGTACTGGCGCAAAAGCGCCGGGCCGCCGAAGGGAGACGCCAGGCGCTTCGAGCGGTCCACGATTCCGCGAATCACGGATGGATCGTCAAGATTGGAGGCGGCCACTGAGTCAGCGCTCAACACGGCAACCCGCAACGACCGGCCTTCCAGAACAATCGTGAAGATGTCAACCGAACGATAGTTCTCTACCGATTGGGCGATCTGCCGGAGGTAAGCGGTGAGCCGCTCGCCCTGGAACTTTCCTACGAGGACCTCGGAGAATCGTACTTCTGGAGTAGAACCGCCAGTTCCACCGCCGGCCCAACTGGACGGGTAGTGGATGGCAAAGGCGGCCTCATCGAGATCGCGTTCGAACTGAAATTCGGTTTCGCGGAGGAAGCGCTCGTATTCGGGATCGTGGCTGACGGCGGGCAGTTCGTTACCCGAGTTCGCCCTCCGCGCCCAGCCGAGATTAACGTAAAGAAAGCCGTCCGCCGCGGGCAACAGCCGGGCCGGCTCCGGCGGAGCATGCTTGCGCAGTTGGACCGCCAGGGTCACCGCCGCCGCGAACACGACGACCGCCAAGACGATGGGGAAAGTGCGCCTAATTCGCATGGAATGCGGTCAGGGCTGAAATCATAGCATTTTTGGCGGGAGCGGCTCGTCCTCATCTGCGAAAACCGCTGGCTGATTGCTCTGTTAACAAATGAAGCGTACAGCTCGGCGCGACGTTTTGGAAAGCGGATTAATTTGTATGCTTCTATAATTGGGGTAGAGAGTCTGCATTATGGCAAACCGCTTCGACAACAATGCCGATGGAACGGTTCGAAAGATTGGAGAAATCCTGAATCGCGTAGACCAGCTTCCGGTACTCGACAACCGCTCTCCGAACGAAATCGTCGGTTACGACGAGAACGGCATCCCCGCCTCCGTAACGCCTCCTACGGAGGCCGCCGCAGCTCAACATGCGACGGATACCGCAAAAGATCCTGACATGGAAGACTGGAGGAAGGCCTTCGGCGACAACATTCCACCGGTCGTCAAAGAATTCCTCAAATATCGTCACCGCGAGTGGGAACTGGAGATGGAAGCTGACCTGAAGGCACGTCAAGAGGCCAAAGCTGGGCGAACTCAGAAATCGTGACAGCGGCCTGCGCGCTGGAACTCAAGGTGGAACGATTCTGGACGCTTGACGATCGGCAGGCGAAGCTGGCGAAGGCGCAGGGGATGAAAACCAATTGACTGGACTTGGCCAACCTTCGGCACTCATGAAGTAAAATTTAAGGACGCATGAGCGCGAAAAAGCAATTCTCGATCCGCCAGGGAATCGAGCCTGAGCCAAAGCCCGCTTTGGACGAAGCTCCTAAACACCTCCGCTATTTTCTACTCAAATACCTTGAGAAGAGATTCACGGCATATCCGCATTTGGCGGCGGAGATCCTTGAAGACTTTCTTCACGATCCAGCTATTGGGAACCTGTTCCGCAATCCGCATGATCCTTCAGCCTGGAACAAAATGTATACGTTCATAGATGCCTTCAAATGGTGGCAGATTTATGATTTTACCGAAGCAATTTATAACAACGAGGTGGACGACTATAAGCGCAGCAAATACGTTGAGGCTTTGAATGCTGTGTTAGATGAGGAAAATATCAGCTACCGCATGAACTATCGCGGTCAGATTTTTTACAAAGGTTCCGAATCCTTTGAGACCGCTGTTAATACAGCGAGGTCCGTGCTCGCCGCAGCTGGGAGAAACACCGCCAAAAATGAGATACATAAGGTACTGGAGGATCTGAATAGGCGGCCGCCCGATCTGACTGGAGCCCTACAGCACGCGATGGCGGCCCTAGAGTGTGTGGCCAAAGATGCTTGCGGCGAGAAGGCTGAAACGTTAGGTCAAATCATCAAGAAACACTCGGAGCGATTTCCCCCGCCGCTCGACGACGCTGTAAGTAAACTCTATGGATTTGCATCCAACCGTGGCAGGCATATCACAGAGGGTACCGAACCCGAATTTAAGGAGGTGGAACTGATCGTAGGCGTTGCTGCCACAGTCGCAACTTACTTGAGTCGTTGAAACCCCAACCTCGATTGCACAATCAAATTCTACTCCTCCTCTTCCTTCACCTCGCCCCGCTCTGCCTTGGCCTTCTCAATAATCTTTTCCTGCAACTGTCCCGGCACCGTGTCGTAGTGGTGCATTTCCATGTTGAAGCTGCCACGGCCTTGCGTCATCGAAGTAAGGTCCACGCCGTAGGTCAGCATCTCGGCCATGGGAACCTCGGCTTTCACGACGGTGTTGCCGCCCTTATTGTCCATGCCCTGGATGCGCCCCCGGCGACTGTTCAGGTCGCCCATGATCGAGCCCGCGAACTCGTCCGGAGCCGTGATCTCGACCGCCATCACCGGCTCGAGAATCGTAGGCTTGGCCTGTTCCATCGCCTTTCTAAAGGCGATGCGGCCCGCCATCTGGAACGACATGTCGTTCGAATCCACGTCGTGATACGAACCGTCATAGAGGATCACGCGGAAATCCACCACCGGATATCCCGCCAAATACCCGCGCCCCGCCGCATCCTTGATTCCCTTTTCGATCGCGGGAATATAGTTCTTCGGAATTGCGCCGCCAAAAATATCGTTGACGAACTCAAACTGTCCGCCTCGCGGCATCGGCTCCATCTTGATCTTGCAGTCGCCGTATTGTCCGTGTCCGCCGGTCTGCTTCTTGTGGCGGCCCTGGACATCGGCTTTGCCGCGGATCGTCTCGCGGTAAGGCACCTTGGGCGCTTTCAGAACCACTTCCGTGTGGTATCGCTTCTTCAACTTCGCCACCACCACTTCAATATGCTGCTGTCCCGTCCCGGCGATCAGAAACTCCTGCGTCTGCGCATCCCGGAAGAAGCGCAGCATGGCGTCCTCTTCCATCAGTTTGTGAATTCCCGGCCCCAGCTTGTCTTCGTCGGCGCGGCTCTTCGGCTCGATGGCAAACGTGATCGCCGGCTCGGGCAGCTTTACCCGCGGATACAGAATCGGAGCGGCTTTGTCTCCCAGCGTGTCGCCGGTGATCGTGTCTTTCAACTTCGCGACCGCTCCGATATCTCCTGCGTGTAACTCCGTCACCGGCACGGCTGTCTTTCCCTGCATGATGGAAATATGCGACAGCTTCTCAGCCGATCCGCGCGAGAAATTCTGTGCCGTCGACTCGTTCTTCAGCACACCGGAAAAGACCTTGAAGTACGAGATCCTGCCCGCAAACGCGTCGGACACCGTTTTAAACACATACAGCGACACAGGCTCCGCGTCCGTTTCATGCCGCTTGGGAGCGTCTCCGTTACCCGCGGCTGCCGGTTCGCCCTGCACCCACTCGTGCTCGGAAGGCGCGGGAGTGTAGTCCACAATAAAATCCATCGCGCGGTCGGCCCCGATATTGCCCAGCCCCGAGGCGAATATCACCGGAAAAAGTCTGTCCTCGCGAATCGCATTGTGCAGCGCCGGGATCAGGTCTTCCTCCGCAAGCGTTCCTGCGTCGAAAAACTTCTCCATCAGCTTGTCGTCGCCCTCGGCTATGAGTTCCACCAGTTGCTCGTGAGATTCCTGCACCTGGGCTCTCATGTTGGCCGGGATCTCGGTCTCTTTCCCTTTTCCGTTCCCGCCCAGTTCGTAGGTGTAGGCCTTCATGCGCACCAAGTCGACTACGCCGCTCAAGTTCTTCTCGCTCCCGATCGGCAGCTCGATTGGGATCACGTTCCGCCCGAACGCGTTGATCAGCGATTCCAGCACGCGCTCCGCATTCGCCCGGTCGCGGTCCATGCGGTTCACCACAATCAGACGCGGCGTCTTGTACTCTTCACAATCGTTCCACACGCGCTGGGTTACTACTTCCACGCCGGCCACGCCATCCACCACCACGATTGCCGCGTCCACCACCGGCAGTACCATCCTAGCCTCGTGGACAAACATGTTGAACCCGGGCGTATCGATCACATTGATCTTCGTCTTGCCCCACTCCACGTAAGCTGCGGACGCCGCAATCGACATCTTGCGCGCAATCTCTTCTTCGTCGTAGTCGGTGGTCGCCGAGCCGTCGTCCACGCGGCCGAGACGCGGCGTTGCTCCCGCCGTGTATAGCATCGCGGACAGGAGCGAGGTTTTCCCCGCATGTCCGTGCCCCACGATCGCTACGTTGCGAATGTTTTCTCCGGTATAAACTTTCACGAGTAGGCTCCTTCAAAGGCGTGGAAAGAGGAAGGCCCAAAAGAGGATCAGGATAGGAACAGGCCAAACCAACATCACCCGCCAAAACCTAGGATGCTACCACGCGGGAAGCGGAAGCCTCAACCGGACGCTTCCCAACTCGGTCCGGCCGTCGTATACTCGCCTTTTCGCCATGCTAGGCAACCGCACCAACGAGCAGTGGATCTCCCAATACGCCTCCAGCCACCAGCATCCGGTGAACCGGGCCTGCCATACGCTGGGCATTCCGACTATTCTGCTTTCGGTCCCGCTTTTTGTCGGCAGCATCTTTATTCACTGGCTATGGCCCTACGCTCTCGCTCTTTTTGTCTTGGGATGGATTTTCCAATTCATCGGCCATGCCTTCGAAGGCAAGCCCCCGGAATTCTTTTCCGACTGGCGTTTCCTGTTCGTCGGCGTCCGCTGGTGGTGGGCCAAGATCCAGGGCAAAGCCTGAAGCGCTAACCTTCCCAGCAAGGAGCAGTTATGTTCCCTCAACTAGCGCGCTTCACCGACCTCGGTCTGCTGCTCATGCGGCTTATGGTCGGCCTGGTCTTTGTCACCAGCGGCTATAGCGATCTCGCAGAATCCACAACCCGCGCCAAAGCCATTGGGATGAGCAAGGCTTTCACCATCTTCCTCGGCGTCGCCGAAGTGGCTGGAGGCCTTGGCGTGGCTGCCGGAGTCCTCACTCAGCTCGCCGCTTTCGGTCTCATCCTTATCATGTTCGGCGCAATCGAGAAGAAACTTTTTGTTTGGCACACCGGCTTCTGGGGCGATAAGGCGTCAGGCTGGCATTATGATCTGCTTTTTGTCCTGATGAACCTGCTCATCGCCTTCACCGACGGCGGCAACTACGTGCTAATGAAGTAACCTTGCCCAATCCGTTTTTTCCTTCAAATCGTACTCCGATGGAAACAGCTCGCAAGCAACCACAGCAACCGCCGGCTCGGCGGCAGATTTGTTGCTTTCGGTGTCTGAAAATTGATAAGCTTCGAGCACCTTAGGCCAGCCATGCATCGACTGATCGCCAGATTTCTGTTGCTGGTCGCGCTTGTGGGCAACCTTGGCCCGCTGGCTGTGGCGGCTGCCGCTGCGCCGCCTCATGCGTGCTGCGTCCGCAGGGCGGTTCATCCGTGCCACGCTTCTCAGGCTTCGGAGTTGGTCTGGGAAACCGGACAGCTCGTCATCCGAGGCTCCGGTTGCTGCGACCACGATTGCTGCCGCGCTGTCACCACGGCCCAGTGGGCGCATCCCGAGCCGCGAGTGGCTGCCTCCTTTTTGCAAACCGTTCATGCCCAGGTAGCCGGTCCCCAACCCGGCTCCCCGGCTACTGCGTCCGCCGAATTCCAATCCACCCGCGCCCCGCCCGCCTGCTGAAGCCGCCTCCTTTTGCTTGAGTTTACTTTCGCTTGTATAGCGCATAGCTGCGTTTCTTGCCGGAACGGGCCTGAGCGCTTCTGGAGTCAAGAGTCGGCGCCGGGTGCGCCCCTAGCTCGAAACCACCTGGAGACAACAATGACTTACAAGAAGACCGTTACAATGCTGGCGTTTTTGCTGGCCGGCGTTTCCGCCTTCGCCAACGTCTATGGCGCGATCCGCGGCGTTGTGCACGATCCGCAACATCGCCCGGTTCAGGGCGCCATGGTGATGCTGAAAGCGAAATCTTCAGACTGGGCCAAGACCGACGCCACCGACGCCGACGGAGAATTCCAAATCAATGCCGTGCCCTTGGGCGACTATACCGTTTCGGTTGCCAGCAAGGGCTTCGCGCAGACGGCACAGGACGTCACGGTCATCTCCGGAACGGTGCCGGTCGCTCACTTTCAATTACAGGTCGCATCGGCGCACGAGAAAGTCACGGTTTCCGCAGCCCAGGCCATCGTAGCCACTGACAGCGCCACTCCCATCACTTTGGTGGATAGCCACGACATCGCACGCACTCCCGGAGCCGACCGTACCAACAGCATGGCCATGATCACCGACTACACTCCCGGCGCTTACGTCACGCACGACATGCTCCACATGCGCGGCGGGCACCAGACGACCTGGCTCCTTGACGGCATTCCTTTTATTAACACCGCCATCGCGCAGAACGTGGCCCCACAGTTCGATCCTAAGGACTTGGAATATGTGGAAGTCAACCGTGGCAGCTACGGAGCGGAGTTCGGCGACCGCACCTATGGTGTTTTCAACGCAGTTCCCCGCACCGGTTTCGAACGCGACAAGGAAGCTGAACTCGTCCTCAGTGCGGGCAATTTCTACCAAACCAATGATGCTCTTAGCTTCGGCAGCCACACCGAACGCTTCGCCTACTACGCCAGCGTGAACGCCAATCGCAGCAATCTAGGCCTGCAACCGCCGGTTCCGCAGGTGGTACACGACGCCGTCAATGGCGTCGGCGGTTTCGGCTCTTTCATCTATAACGTCGACCCTTCCAATCAACTCCGTCTGGTGACCTCGCTCCGCCGCGACTATTTCCAGATCCCTTACGATCCTTTCCCCAACGACATCGAAAACAACCCTGCGAGCGATCAGTACACTCCGAGCAACGGCCTGCGCGATGGTGAGCACGAGGCCGATGCCGGCCTTCTCTTCACCTGGCTCCATACCTTCAACTCGCATCTCCTGACCACCGTCTCGCCCTTCTACCATTACAACAGCGGCGATTACGCAAGCAATCCCAATGACATCCCCATCGCCACTACGGAAGACCGCGGCTCTACTTATGTTGGAGGTCAGGCCAGCCTAGCCGCCAACTACAAGAAGAACGACCTGCAGGTCGGATTCCTCAGCTTCTACCAAAGCGATAACCAGTTCTTTGGAGCCGTTTTCAATGACGGCAGCGGAATCCCAACCATCGCCGATTCCGAGCACCCTAACGCAAACCTCGAAGCCTTCTACCTCGACGATAAGTTCACACCTTTTCCATGGCTGACGCTCTCCGCCGGCCTGCGCCCCACGCGCTTCTCCGAAGGCAACTTTGCCGTCACCGCGAGCGCGCCGCCTGTTCACGAGTCCGCCATCCAACCGCGCTTCGGCGTAACCGCTACCATCCCTCGCCTTCGTTGGACATTTCGGGCCTTCTACGGACACTACTATCAAGCGCCGCCGATCGAGACCGTTTCCGGTCCGGCCTTGATCAACTACGCTCTAGGGCAACAATTGGGATTTGGCACGCTCCCCGGCGAGCGCGACGAAGAACATCAGTTTGGCGTGACTATCCCTTACCGCGGATGGGTCCTCGACACCGACAACTTCCAAACCAACGTCATCAATTTCCTGGACCACAACAACATCGGCGCTTCCAGCATCTTTTTTCCTCTCGCCGTCTCCAACGCCCTAATTCGCGGGTGGGAACTCACGCTCCGTTCTCCACGCTTCGCTCACCGCGGACAACTGCACCTCGCCTACTCCAACCAAATCGCGGAAGGCGCCGGTACGATCATCGGTGGTCTCACCGTGCCTGGGGCGATCTCTCCCCAACTCACTCCGCTCGACCACGACCAGCGCAATACGCTCAACATCGGCGGCGATATCACTCTCCCTCGGCGCGCCTATGTTTCCACCAACGTCTACTACGGCTCCGGCTTCAGCAACGCTTTCCCCGGTGCGCCGTATCCGGGCAATTATCTGCCGCAGCACACCACCTTCGATATCTCGCTCGGAAAAGACTTCGGAGAACGTTTCACGGCGTCCCTCACCGCGCTAAACGTCGCCAACCACCGAGTCGAGTATGACAACAGCCTCACCTTCGGCGGGTATCACTGGAACAATCCGCGCGAAATCTACGTTGAACTTCGCTATCGCTTCCACTATTGAAGTCGGAGACAAGAAGTTCGGCGATAATGGAAGGTTGAATCAAATATGACTGAGCCATTGCGTTCATTTTCGTTACGTCTTGCATTATTCTGCCTCTGCGCCCTGCTCGTTTTTTCCGCCGGCTGCAATCGCGGAAAGTCTCAGCCAGACTCAGCTACCGCGGCGCCCGCGGCCAAGCGCTACTCGCTCCGGGGAAAAGTCATCTCCGTCGACAAACAAGCTGGAACCGCCAACATCGACAACGAACCCATCGCCGGCTTCATGGACGCGATGGTCATGCCCTACTCGTTTAAGCCGCCCACCCAGATCGATCAGCTTCAGCCGGGCGATTCCATCACCGCCGATGTCGTCGTCGAACCGGACAAGTACTGGCTGGAAAATGTCAAAGTCATTGGCCATTCGGCAACTCTCGAGAAGCCCACGTCTGCGGTTCACATCCCGATTCCCGGCGAAGAAGTGCCGGACTTCCAACTCGTCAACCAGAACGGCAAACACATCTCTCTGCATCAGTATCGCGGCCAGACGCTGCTTCTCACGCTCATCTATACGCGCTGTCCGTTTCCCGATTTCTGTCCGCGCGTCAGCCAAGAGTTCGCCGCAATCGATCGCCAGGTCCGCGCCGATCCTGCGCGCTACGGCAAGACTCACCTGCTCAGCGTCAGCTTCGATCCCGCTCACGACACGCCCACGGTTCTCCGCGCTTATGGCTTCTCCTGCGCCGGAAGCAAGGATCCTGCGCTCTTCAAGCATTGGGAATTCTCCGCGATTCCATCCGCCGAGTTATCTGAATTCGCCGATTATTTTGCCCTGACTTATAAAGAAGAAGGCGGATTGATCACGCATTCGCTCAGCACTGCGGTGATCTCTCCCGATGGAAAGATTTTCAAGTGGTATCACGGCGCGGACTGGCAGGCGTCCGACCTGCTGCAGGATATCGCCGCCGCCACCGCGCAGCCGGTCAGTTGAACCTGTGACCAAGAGCAAAGAAATAGCGAGGAGAAGCACATGAAGTACGTTCTGATTCTGTTAGCCGCCCTGGGGATTGTCGCTTCCGCTCTCGCCCTGCGCGAGCATTACCGCACCGAGGGCGATTCGCCGTGCAGCATCAACGAACGCTGGGACTGCGGCATCGTCAATCACAGTCCCTACGCGACGCTGGCGGGCATTCCGGTCGCCGTTCTCGGCATCGCCGGATATTTGCTCATGGGCGCGCTGGCCTGGCGTCGCTCTTATCGTTTTCTCCTGGCTGTGGCGCTGGCGGGGCTGGCGTTTTCCCTTTACCTCGCCCGCATCGAGGCGCACGTGCTCGGCGTGTGGTGCATCTATTGCGTCATCTCGCTCGGGATAATCTCGCTAATCACATTGCTCTCATTGGGAACCACGGTAGCGTCGCTATTCCGCAAGCCATCCGAACTTTCCCCATAAGTGGTTGGAACCAAGACGGACGATGCAGGAACAGCCGATGCCCATGTGGGGACGAGCAAATGCCCATGTGGGGACGGGCGCATTCGCCCGCCCAGCGAGCGAAGCGAGCCCCCCACAAGCACAGCCGCCGGGAACATCGCGAACGATTTAGAGCCTATACCGGGCAAGCTCCAACCGGCTCTTGATGAGCATCCCCCAGTCCCCCCTGTAACACTCGTAACAGTAGCTCTTTTTCTTAGTCGGCGGCACGACCGGGCTTAGCATGACGCAGGTGATTCGCCGGACTCCTAGCACTAGCGATGCTGGGATCAGATACCACGCGTTGACCGGAATCACGTACGCGGCGAACAGGTCAATTTGGTCCAGGGTGTAGTCTTGCTTCTTCCCATGGTTGGGCAGCAACTGACAGCAATAGCCATCGCCACGCCGGTAGGTGGTGGACTTGACCTGCACCCGCAGAAAGTTCGGCCCACGATCGATCCCAACATCGTAAGCTCTGCAGTCTCCCCAGGGCTTGCACACCGCAAACATCCGCCCCGCGGCCTCCGCCATGAACCGCAACTCCACCCACTCCCCGCGCTCCTTCAAGCTCCCGAATCGCTCCCACCCCTCCATCTCCGTCCTCCTCAATTTGCGCACCTCTCCAACAGGTTGTCATTCCGACCGGAGCCGGAGCGAACGCGACCCAAAACTTTGTCCTTCCGACCGCAGCCGGAGCGAACGCGACGGCGGAGTGGAGGAACCTGCTTTTCCCCCACCTACCCGCCGCCCTCGACCACCAAAAGAAAAGGCGCGACCAATAGGCCGCGCCTTCAAAATCTTTACCCTATATATAGAATACCAAGTTGAGAGGGGTAAATGGGACACGAAACCCGAATTTATATTTCCATTCTTTCCTTCACGTTAGATGGAATCGCGCGATTTCTGCCTATTGACAAGATTTTGCCGGAACCGACCTCCGGAGTCTCTGACACGCCGCAACACTACTCGCGACGCCGGCGCGGAAAGAGCGCCATCCAAGAGGACTGTTGGCACGTGCGCCACAGTGCAGTAACGGTACTCGTTGGAACGTTGTAGAAGAAAACGTTTAGGCCACCGGGATTGCCGTACCCGAGTAAGCGGTCTTCAATTCTCGCGTCCTCCCAAATTCCTTTCTTGTCCGCTAGAGCCTTTCTCCCGGCCCACTCGAAGGCATTCCTTGCTTTTTCGATCGAGTCTCTGCTGTCGAACACACACGCCGCGTCGCGGAAGCAAGATGTCTCATCGGGCGCGATAATGTGCCCGTCCACGTTCCCATGGCCCAAAAGCTCTTTTACAGCTTCCGTCAGCGCCCGTAGGCCATCGCGGCGTCCGACAAGGAATAGAAAATCGATCTTTGCTTTCCTTAATATGGCTAATTTTGTATCCGCCAACCGGTCAACATGCTTTTCGTTGACAAGCCACTCTTCCTGTGGTCGCCCTAACCACTGTTTAAAGACCGTTCTGGACTGAGTCGCTGAGTAGACATTTTCATCGTAGAAAATTACTCTCCCGGAGTCTTGCAAATCGTTGGCGCTTCCCAGCACTGCCTTGGGACATTTTGCCAATCTGTTGAGATCAGGCATTAGATAGCTCAAAAGGCGTGAACTTGTTGTTCCACCTCCAAGTGGCACCCACTGTGCGTCCAGTGCCTCGACCCCGAGATGATCCAACCCTATTGAGAACGCATCCATCATCGCCGCTCTGTCCCAGAACCGAACATGTTCAAGAATTCCAAGCGCAGAGGGGATGTCTTCGCTGTTAAATTGCAGAAGCCAATCGACAATCCTGCCCTTTGTGACATCCTCGCTTGTACCCGACTGATAACTCCTGAATTTTTCACCCAGCTCTTCAAGGATGGAGTCGTAGGGCGCCAACAGGTCGATCTTTGGGGCTCGACTATTTAGATATACCCGCCGTTCTGAGAGAGCTTGGGGAACGGGTGCCAGTTCTGTGTCGATACCACGCCGCCCTAGTTCCGCAGAAAAATCTGCGAGCTCCTGAGGTGGAATTTTTGCGAGTTGCCAAGACCATTTGTCGAAAGACAATTCGCATTCTTCCTTTACGACATCGCGAAAGGCCAGATGCACGGCGACACGATGCTCGATTGGGCAAAATACGTAGCCAATTAGCTTTTGGCTTTCGTACGCCTCCGACCATTTCTCGACTCGGAACATCTGGTTATAAAACTCCACGTCGGTGTCCTCGTCTCCGACGAAAAACTTCGTTTTCTCGGCGATACCTTGGACATCTGGAAGATCGACGACTAGGTAGGCGTCTTTCAGTTTTTCTGCGTCCGCCGTCTGGCCGTAAGTCGTGAGGTATAGCTGTGCTTTCTCTCTGACCCTCGTTCTGAAAGCCTTTGCATGTGCCGAAGATCGAGGGGCAACAAGGCGTTTCAACTTTCGCCACCTCAGCGTCACCCCGTCCGATTCGCTGATCAGTTCCGGTCCGAAGGCAAAGGCGCGGACGAAGATCGTTCGAAGTCTGATCCCTGCGACGATTTTCTTCGCAACCTCAATTCCAGGTGTCGAGGTTGAGGGGGGCGGCCATTCCTGCTCAAAAAATTGCGACTCGGAAAGTCTTATGTATGTCGAGACCTTACGGAACTCTGGATTGTCTTTCTGGAGTAGCTCCATTGCATTGACCACAGCGCCCTCCGCCGCCCTGACCTTCTGGTGGTTATAGAGCTTGTCATATAAAAGTACGCGGCTAACCACGAGATCCTCGAACGCTCTGGCTCCGCCTCGTTGGACTGCAAGTACTTGGATCGCCTGATTTGAGACCACACCGGAGCTTTTAGCATATTCGGGCAATTTACTCGCGGGTACAGTCACAGTGCACATTTTCTCTAGTAGCCGCTCGACGTCGATTGGAACGGCAAGTCCGGCCATATAGCTGTCGCGCGACATGTAATCGAGTTTGTCTACGTCCAGAGCGCCCGAGATAATTTCGTTCATGAAGGGTCGGTCAGAAAATCGACCGCGTACTATCAGTCTGGCAACATCCCAGACAAGGCGGTCTGTTCTGCCCTGCCAAGACGGGACGTTTGCCAATGTAAGGACCTCGGTGAATTCAGGGAGTAAAGTGATGAGTGCCGATAGCAGCTCTCCCACTGACGGACCTTTTTGTGAGCCGAAAAACTCTTTAGCGTCCCGAAGGGCGACCTCCATCGTCGTCTGGCCATCATCCAGTTCGAGCTGGTGTATTGCGCGCTCAGAGACATGGCTTAGAAAGCAGTGGCCAGCATCGTGCATAATCGCGGCGATACGTAGCATTACCTCGTCACTGTATGGAATGGGGTCGTGCACGGCTCGCTGAACCCGTGCTCCGCGGGCGCGAGCATTGCGGTTGATGGACTCGATGACACGCTGTGTCTGGTAGAGTGCCCCGATTGTGTGCTCGAATCGTGAATAGCTTGCCGCCGGATAGACTAGGCAGGCAAGACCGAGCTGACGGATGTTCCGAAGCCGTTGAATCAGGGGCGAATCCAGGATTGGCAGCTCCCACGACTCAACGCGAATCGTGTGCCAGATTGGATCATTTATGACCTTCGGCTCCTGCGGCAGGCCCCGAACCCGCAGGTGCTCGAGGTAATCGAGCAAAGGTTTCTCGAAAACCTTCTGAACCTCGGCTTGGAGGTGAGCGAGGCTAACGGGCAGTCCGTGCCAAAGCGGCCGTGACATTCACACTCCAATGCGATCAAGGAATATTTGAACGACTAGGCCCGTGACTCTTGTAGAAACATCGCTGCGAGCTTCTTGAACGCAGCTTGTTCGCCGTGCTCTTCCAGAATGGTTTCCCCGTCTTCTGGACTAAGGTTTATAACGATGCGCCCATACGATGGATTCGGCGAACTAATGAGCAAGTCGCGCTGCGCACGCGCAAGAAACTTGTCGAGCCAACCGCTTAGCTGGTAGAGGGGATCGTAATCGACATCGTGGGAATCCACTCCCAAGATCTCTGGCTTTTGAGCTTCAGCCAGAACGTGCCTGAACGCCCGGTGGAGTTTGTTCTGGCTGACTGTAATGTTGGTGTCTCCGGTGGTCGCTAACGCGGCAAGAAGGCCCTCGGCAAAATCATCTGGCGACATGGCTTTTGCGGAAATCAACTCATCTACTGCGGCCATAAATTTTCTCCAGGGGGAAGTGACGGGTCTGCAACTAAACCGAAAAACGCTGACACGTTAACATGCTCCGAGCGCTCTGGCAAGGAAAACCCTGCGACAGCCCAAGCAGACGGTGGGAATCGGCGGGGCACCAATGAGATCGCCAACTTAAAGCAACATTTTACAGCAACCTCGCCGTCTTGGGTGGCGTTACCAAAGGGCATGTAAAGTTTCTCTTTACGTAAAGTATTACTTGACACAAGCTGCGTGTCAAGCAAAACTTGTCAAAGCTTCCAGGAGGGGAAATGGGCCAAGTTGGGGATGCCTTTGCTAAGGCTCTGAAGAAAATGTTGACCGACGACAAACTTACGGTGACTAAGGCGGCGAAACGCATGCACGTAAGCCGACAAACTCTCCATTCTTACTTAAATGGGAAGCTCCCCCGTCAGAAACGGCTTAATAAAATAATGAGTGACTACGAGCTGACGCTCGGTCTCAACGAGCAGTCTTTTGATAAGACGGCATTTGTAAAGGAGGGGCCGAAAGCACTCCCCGAGTGGCGCCAGCTCACACTTTTCGAAGCCCTGGACTCGATCTCTTCACAGAATCTTCAAGTCAGTGTTAAGCGAACAGGCAGGGTTTTTAAAGTTCACGTTGCGATAGACATTCCCGCGTAACGCGAGTACCCAACACTTATATTAGATATCCAGATTCTTCACATCCAGCGCATTCTCTTCAATGAACTTCCGGCGCGCTTCCACGTCTTCGCCCATCAGCGTGGTGAAGATGGTTTCGCACTCGGCGATGTCTTCCAGTTTCACCGACAGCAGAGTGCGGCGCTCGGGATCCATGGTGGTCTCCCACAACTGCGGGGCGGTCATTTCGCCGAGACCTTTGTAGCGCTGCACGTCGTAGCCGCGGCTGCCTTCTTTCTTCACATATTCGAAGAGCTCGCGAGCGGTCGCCTTCTCTACCGGCTCGATTACGGCTCTGTGCTTGGGCGCCTTGGCGGTTTTCTTTCCGGACTTTCCGTCTGATTCAGCCGAGTCGTCCTCCGCGGCATCATCCTCCGCAGCTTCGTCGCCGTTGCCGCTTGCCGCGCCGGCTTTGGTTACAGCTTCCACCACAAACGGCGGCTCCAGATACGGCTCGATCTGCTTGAACTTCGAAATCAACTGCCGGCACTCCGCGCTGGAGGCCAGTTCCCAGCTGATCACGTGCTCCGATCCCTGCGAGTTCACGAATCGCACTTCCCATAGGTTGTGCTCTTCGTCAAAAACCGCTTCCACGCTCTTGAACTTCCGGTCTTTCTGCAGCTTCTTCAACTCCCGTTCCAGCCGCTCGATCTTTTTCGGCGGCGTCTTCTTGTCGCCCTCAAAATCCGCATGCTTCGACAAATCGAGCTTAGGAAGCAACTCGGTAACGCTCTCGTCGCGCAGGCGCTTGTTCACCTTGTCGAAGAAGTTGAGATACTCCTTCAGCACCGTCATAAAGCGCGTCAGGTTCGCGCCCTCCAGCTTGGCCGCGCCCTCGCCGTAGCGCACGATCAGCCCGTCGGCCGCGCGCTTCAGCATGACTTTGTCGAAGGCATCGTCGTCTTTGATGTACTGCATCGACTTGCCCTTCTTGATGGAATACAGCGGAGGCTGCGCAATAAATACGTTGCCGCGTTTGATGAGCTCCTGCATGTGCCGGAAGAAAAACGTCAGCAGCAACGTGCGAATGTGCGAACCGTCCACGTCGGCGTCGGTCATGAGAATGATCTTGCCATAGCGAACTTTCGTAGGATCGAAATCGTCTTTGGCGATGCCCGTGCCGAGCGCCGTGATCATGGCGCGAATTTCCTCGTGCGCCAGCATCTTGTCATAGCGGGCTTTTTCGACGTTAAGAATTTTTCCCTTGAGCGGCAGAATCGCCTGGAAGCGGCGGTCGCGGCCCTGTTTGGCAGTTCCGCCAGCGGATTCGCCTTCGACCAGAAACAATTCGCAGCGGTTCGGGTCGCGCTCGGAGCAATCGGCGAGCTTGCCCGGCAGCCCGCCGGAATCGAGCGCGCCTTTGCGCCGCGTCAAATCGCGCGCCTTGCGCGCCGCCTCGCGGGCCCGCGCCGCGTCTACGGCCTTGTTGATGATCTTGCGGGCCACAGGAGCGTTCTGTTCGAAGAACGCTCCCAGCCGCTCGTTGATGAACGCCTGAACGATTCCGGCGATGTCGGAATTTAGCTTGCCTTTGGTCTGGCCTTCGAACTGCGGCTGCGACAGCTTGACGCTGATCACCGCGACCAGACCTTCGCGCACGTCGTCGCCGGTCAGGTTTTCTTTTACGTCCTTGAACAGGCCCATCTGCTGCCCGGCATAATTAATCGTTCGCGTGAGCGCCATGCGGAAGCCCGAAAGATGCGTGCCTCCATCCACCGTGTTGATGTTGTTGGCGAAGCTGAACACCGACTCCGAATATCCGTCGTTGTACTGCAAGCCGATCTCCATGGCCACGCCGCTGCGTTCCGCTTCCATGTAAATCGGTTTGTCATGCAGGACTTGTTTACCGCGATTCAGATGCTTGATAAATTCCGCAATGCCGCCGTTGTATTTGAACTCCGAATGCTTGGCCTCGCCGCTCTTCGCGTCGGTCGAGCGCTCGTCGGTCAGCGTAATCAGCAAGCCCTTGTTGAGGAAGGCAAGTTCGCGCAGGCGCTGCGCCAGCGTGTCGTAGTTATATTCCACCGTCCCGGTAAAAATGCTGCGGTCGGGCAGGAAGTGAACCTTGGTCCCGCGCTTCTTGGTGGCGCCGGTTTTCTTCATCTTGCTGGTCGGTTCGCCCTTGGAATACGTCTGCTGCCAGGTCGCACCGTCGCGCCAGATTTCCAAGTCGAGTTCTTCGCTCAGCGCGTTGACGCACGAAACGCCAACGCCATGCAGGCCGCCCGACACCTTGTAGGTCGACGAATCGAATTTCCCTCCCGCGTGCAGCGTAGTCATCACCACCTGCGCCGCCGAAACTTTTTCCCCGTCGATATCCATATCGTCAACGGGAATGCCGCGCCCATCATCAACAACAGTGACACTGTTGTCGATGTGGATGGTGACTTCGATTTTCGTCGCGAAACCGGCGAGCGCTTCGTCGACGGAATTGTCCACCACTTCATACACGAGGTGGTGCAGGCCGAGATCGCCGGTCGAACCGATGTACATGGCCGGGCGTTTGCGCACCGCTTCCATACCGCCGAGCACTTTGATCGAGTCGGCGGTGTAGTCGCTGTTGCCTCCGCCATTTCCGGCGGTGATCGGCGTCACATTTCCGTTTTTTGTTTTGGTTTCGACGATGGGAGTATTAATCTCTTTGGTGGCCATTCCGCTCCGCGGGAGAATGCCCGACTTTCTCTCAGAACCGGGCCCGGTTACGCCTTGAGAACTGACCTTGAAAACCCGCCCCAACCCAGCTCCGGACTGTGCCCAAGAATTGAGTTCAAGTTATTGAAATGTCTTATACTTAGGTTCGCTTGGCGACTGACAAAATTATACCACGAATGTGGGCATTTTCTGAGGCGAGGCAGGGCCGGAATCGTAGGAGTTAGCATCATTTTGGGACGAGGGATTTCACAATTCGGGTGCACTTTCCAGTCCGCCTTTCGCCTAGATTGCCTGTGCTACAATCATTCTATATCTGTGCTACGGAGTCCGATATGGCGAAGCTTGCTGTTCGTCCTGCAAACCGAGAGCGATCAAAGCGTTCCCACTTCCGCCAAAGCAAGTTTAAAGAGGTACTGGTCATGGCGGAGCGCGAGGGTTTGCTTGACGGCGGCCGCACGCAAGTGGTTCGTGGCCGGATGCCGGAGGCGCTTGTCTCTCAGGCCAAGAAGCGAACAGGCATTCAGTCGGATACGGATTTGATCGAGGTCGCGCTCGCCAATATCGCCATGGGGGATGAATACGCCGAGTGGTTGCTTTCCCGTCAGGGTACGGTCGATCCTGAGGTTGATCTTGAGTTCTGAGTTATGGCGTAGCATTCGACGTTACAAGCCAGAAAGATACACTCGGCCTCTTCAGCGACGAGCCGACTCAGAGCTGGACTTCCTTGAAACGGCTAAATTCAGACCGACCAAGCTTCTGTACGATACAACCGTTTACATCGACGTTTTGCAAAAACGCTTCCCGGAAGCTGGCAAGCCGATGCTGGGGGCCGTCGAGGCATGGCATTCTCCGGTAACGGAAGCCGAATTGGCATCAGGCATAGGATTGCTCGACCCATCCCATCCCAAGACCCGCCAGTTGATTGACGAGATTGCTGGTGTCCTCGATCAGCGTCCGATCCAGCGAATCATCGCTCCTGACGTGGTGATCTGGCGCGAGGCAGGGGTTCTCTCCGGCATTTTGGCGCGTCTGCAAGGCTTCGACAAAGATCAGCGGCGGCGACTGATGAACGATGCCTTGTTGTTCGTGACCGCAAGGCGGCACGGTTGTACGCTGCTGACACGGAATGTCGGCGATTTTGATTTGATGCAGCAGTTGGAGCCGGCGGGGAGAGTGTTGTTCTATCGGACCTGAACTCGCGGGTCACTCGATACCAAAGTTTATTGATACTTCTAGCACCCCGCGCTTATCGTGGCTAGTGTTTGGCGGACGTCGTCTATGTATCTCAAAGCCCCGAGCGCTACTCGGGGCTTTGGCTTTTTAGGATCTTGCTGGCGACAGGAACGAATTGGGGGCCGCTGACCGGATGAGGGCTTACTGAAGGGTGACGGTAGAGCCAAACGGATAGAACAATCCCTAGAACGTTAGCGATACAGAACAGGCTCAAGATTCCAATAATGCCGGCTGTGACGCCACCGAGCCGGGGAGGTCGTTTCAGCCATTTGTCCGTGTCATTAAGAATCTGAAGATGTTCGTTTTGGCCAACAGTTGTACCGACGGCTAGAGTCAGCCCAGTTGGATGCCCTTCCACGGGTTTGTTTAGGCCGATCTGTTCCGCCAACAGCGTTTTCTTTACGACGGTCCGCCGATAATATTCATGGCCCTTAAGAACATTTCTGATGCCAATGAACGAAGACAATAGTCCGATTGAGAAGACGCCCGCGACGACGAAATTTACGATCGGAGCACCACCGATCTTTAACAGGCCAGCAGCAATCGTGATAAGCCCGCTGTTCAAAGTGAGGTAGTACGCCGTCCGATCCCAGTTGAGCCTGACTTCGAACCGATATTCCTCCACGGCGACTTTGTAGAGGTCGAGCAACTGATGGTTTGAGAGTGCTTCGGGCACGGAGAGCTACATTTTACTCTCGTAGAAGCTAAGGACCCTCAAGAATGTGGGAGTGAATGCTCTGCCGCCGGAAGCCTGAAGTTCGTGGATCACATTCCTTGGCAGGAACTCGATCCTCTCGATGTGGCCCTTATCGAAATGGAAGGGCCCGTCGCTGGTCGCCGCAAAGACGCCGATGAACTTGTCAGACCCCTGATCCACCATCGAAGTCTTGCCAACGTAGCGGAGTGGAAGGTTGTAGACACCTAGCTCCTCGCTGAGTCGCCTCTCCGCAGCGGCTTCGTAGGACTCCCCAGCAAACAGATAGGCCGCCACGGAGGAGCCCCAATAACCAGGGTGGCGAGTGCGAGTACTGGCCAGTTGCTGAACCAATAGTTCACCGCGCGAGTTGAAAACGAGATCGTGGACAACGCGAAAGCTAGCTTGCTTGGTGAAGACTTCGTCCCGATGTATCAGCCCAATCGGCTGGTCGTTCCGATTAACCCTGTCGATGACCATTCCTTCAGTCACGGTGGCCATAGCGCAGCCTCCCAAAGCTGGTCAATTATATTTGATCATCTTGTGGATTTGTCAAATATAATTGACTACCACCGTGGAACGAGCTGCCGATTCCGAGGATTTTGCCCGAGCATTTGGAAACGCCCTGGACCAGTTCCTGCGAAGGGAGGGGCTGAACCAAAGCGCCGCCGCGAAGGCGTTGGGGCTGGGAGATGAAGGAAAGGCCCGGCTGAATACGTATTGTCACGATTCTCCGAAGGGCGTAAGGCGAAAACCAAACGCTGAAATGCTTTATCTGCTTTGCGTTAACCTCGGCTTTGCTTTCGAATACAAGGGATACAAGATAAGCGCAGCCACTCTAAATGGCAGTGGGAAAAAGTCAACTGAAAAACCCGCTGAGCAGCTGCTTATTGAGTTCGATGGTCAATTTAATTTGACCGATCAAACCGGAACCGTCTCGATCAACGTCAAGCGGCCTCCGGGGCGTATCGAAGTGGCCTTGTCTATAAGAGGGGCATCGTAGGGCCAGCCAGTTTCAACTTCCGGCACCCCAGCCCCTTTCGCGTCGTTATACAATTACGCGTCATGGGCGGCCAGAGCCGATGGATCGCGAAGCTGAGTCCCTATATTTTCTCGCTCGCGTGTTCGGTTGCGGTTGGATGGATTAGCTACCACTTTTTTACAACTTCTATTCGGGAAGCTCAGCTCAGACTCGGAAGCTTAGTGGTTGACGGGACCCTTTCTCTAATCAACGGGACCGAACGCTGGTCCGCGACGGCCGAGAACACAGGTCCTTTGCCTCTATCGAACGTGAGCTTAATTTTCCGTGCGGAGGCTCTCTCGAAGTCAACCCTCGGGACTTGTACTTCCGAAATTCCCCCGCCGAAGCCGTGCATCCAGATCGAGCCACCGGTTGGCAACGCAACGCAGTCGGCGGACTCGGAAATTGTCGCGTTGGGCGTCATGCCGCCTAAGGACCGACTCGTCGTAACCATTTTCTTGCCCCCCGATCACCCGTTAGTACCCGGGCAGCAACATGTTTCGTCCCGTTTCTCGGGGTGGTCTCGCTCGGACGCAAATCCAACCACACCCATACCTTGGCGCTTGGGGCCATCAATGGCGGTAGGAACCTTCACTATCGGGGGGCCTCCAGCTTCCCCGGCACCGAAGCCGAAGAAAAGGAAAACGAACTAACAATCAGTTGGCGCAGCCGGCCTCCCACTTTCACTTTCCGGCACCTTCAACCCCTTCTCCACCATCTAACCAACTTGCCCTGATAAGATAGATGTACAGGGGTTCCGACCCATAATGCCAGTACCTGTTTCACAGATGTGGACGGTTACGTCCTACGTTTTGCGGCAGAAGCTCGCCGGGCGCAAGCAGTACCCGCTCGTGCTGATGCTGGAGCCGCTGTTCCGCTGCAACCTGGCCTGCGCTGGATGCGGCAAGATTCAGTATCCCGCCCACATTCTGAAGAAAGATCTCTCTCCCGAAGAATGTTTTCGGGCCATCGACGAGTGCGGCGCGCCCATGGTGTCGATCCCCGGCGGCGAGCCGCTCATGCATCCGCAGATCGGCGAGATCATTGCAGGCCTGGTCGCACGCAAGAAATATATTTATCTGTGCACCAACGCCTTGTTGCTGAAAGAAAAGATTCATCTCTTCAAACCGAGTAAATATCTGACGTTCAGCGTTCACCTCGACGGCCAGCGCGAAGAGCACGACCTCGCCGTTTGCCGGGAAGGCGGATACGACATTGCAGTAGATGCGATCAAAGAAGCGCTCAGCCGCGGCTTCCGCGTGACCACGAATACCACGCTATTCGACGGCGCCGACCCCAAGAGTGTCCGCGCCTTCTTCGACGACATGATGGAGCTCGGCCTCGAAGGCATGATGCTCTCGCCCGGTTACTCCTACGACAAAGCGCCCGACCAGAAACACTTCCTCGGCCGCGCCCGCACCCGCCGCATGTTTCGCGCGATTCTCTCGAACCGCAAGAAAAGTTGGAAGTTTAATCTGTCGCCGCTCTTTCTGGAATTTCTCATGGGCAAGCGGACTTACCCCTGCACGCCGTGGGGCATGCCCACCTACAACATTTTCGGATGGCAGAAGCCCTGCTACCTGCTGCAGGATGGCTACGCGGAAACTTTCGCGGAACTACTCGCAACGACAGACTGGAGCAATTACGGAACCGAGTCCGGCAATCCCGCCTGCGCGAATTGCATGGTCCACAGCGGATATGAAGCCTCGGCGGTGAACGCCACGTTCAGCTCGCTCGGCGGATTCCTGGCCACGGTGAAAGCCACGCTCTTCACGGGCTATCGCGATAAAGAAGCGCTGCGCCTGTTGGATGAACCGCAAGCGCCTGTTCATCCGCTCGTCCAGATCGCGCCAACCGTAGACGTGTTGCACGAAACTCGCACGTAGCGGACTTCAAAATCTTAACCACAGAGGACACAGGGCTTCACAGGGTAAATCGTCGCGATTGAGCTCATGACAGGCAAAGAATCCGGCCACATCGACCACGAAGCGGCGCAAGCCGTGCCCCACGCCAATCCTGACGCGCTGGAAGTCGCGCCCGGCACCGCCCATGAAAATCTCGAAGGCTGGATCCCGCAACTGGCCAGTGACGAAGAAATCCGCATCGCGCTCGAAAAAGCCTTCGACTACCGCGGCGACGTCACCATCACTCGCAAGGACGGATCCAAGATCGAAGGCTACCTCTTCGACCGCCGCACCGGAGCCACGCTGAAAGATTCCGCGGTCCGCCTCTACCCAAAAAACTCGAACGAAAAAATCTCCATCTCTTACGCGGACATCGCCGCCCTTGCCTTCACCGGACGCGACACCGCCGCCGGCAAGAGCTGGGAAGCCTGGATGAAAAAATACGCCGAGAGAAAGGCCGCCGGAGAGAAAGACCTCAGCCTGCGCCCCGAGCCGCTCGAGTAGCCTCTTGAATAGCATTCCCGTCCGTCTGCGCTTACAATCGACCGGCAGCCCGTAATCACGCAAGGAGGGCCGCCTCCATGCCCCGCCTTTGGACGTTCCTCAACTCCGGACTAGGCGTCTGGTTTTTGACTTCCGTTGTTGTCGGCGGTTTCACCTATCTCTTCTCGAGATACCAGAAAAGCAGCAAGGAAGAATCCCGCAAGGCCGAAATCCGAAATCGCCTTAACCTGGAAATCAGTACCAGAATCGCCGAGGGCCTCATCGCCTTGCGGCTCGACAGCAAAAGACTCGAGAAAGGCACCGACTACTGGGTGACCTACATCTACAACGAAGCGATCAATTACCTGGATAATCGCGTTACCTACGAGTTGGAAAATAAGACCCTCACGCCGGATTTTTCCATCTATCCCGAATACAAGCAGAGAAGCTTCCGCTCGCTCACCTTCGAACTGGGCCCCCTCGCTGACGAGTCCATGTTTCCCACTCTGCGCGAGGGCAGAGCGATCTACAAGCGTTTGGTCGAACTCGCCGACGAGGTAAATCAAACTACATTGGACAAAGACGCGGCTCGTGCCGCCTTCAAAACCAGCATCGAGATGCTGGAGCGGCTGCAGGCCAATTCATTCTGGCAGCAGCCGCTCTAACCATTCGGTCTCGAACGCAGTTTCGCAACGATGCGCTGTCTCCGGGCAGGCAAAGGGAAAACTCATTTTCCGGTTGCCGCAAAACTCAGCCCTTGCACCAACTCTTCCACCTCATCCTCAGTCCCGCCAATAAACGTAAACGACACCGCGTACCCGCGCGCCAGCATCACCAGCGTCGACTGCCGCATGACTCGCGTGCCAACATCCTTCTGGAAATCTCCCCGCACCAGCGTCTTTGTCCCAATCTCAACCTCATAAGGCTCACCCGCCACGTCGAATCCCTGAGCCTTAGCTATCTCCGTCAGCGGCCCAAGATACTGCGCCGCCTCCTTCAGCCCGGGATACGCAGCCACCTTCTCCGCGGCAATCAGGATCGACGAATTCACATCCTCGCCGCGCGCCAGGGGCGGCCGCGAAAAGGTTGCCAACAGAACGCGCCCGGCTTTGCCCGTGTCCGCGGCTGGCTTGCCTGCCGGCGCCGTTGCGTCACCACCTTCTTGCGCGTCCATCTCTTCCGTCCGCAATACCCAACCCACCGGAATCTTGCAGGTGAATCCGAAGCCCTGATTGCGGTAGACGCCGTTGCTTACCGATCCAGCGTCCAGATGGGGGTCGGCGCCGGATGCGGGTTTCCTGACATGCGGTGCGGAAGAAGACGTATTAGAAGAGCTCGATTGCCCTTGGGAAGTCTGCTGGGCTTGGCTTGCCGGGACGATCAGCAGCCCAGTCATGGCAATTAGAAAAACAAAACCGAGGCGAAAATTCATCTCTTGAATGTTACAGGAGTAGCGGCTGGATCCAATCGGGGTGACAAGCCTTACGGCAACGTGCGCCGCGCAGGCTTGCCGCTGTTGGATTTGTAATCCGCCGGGTAAAGCACGACACACCGGTCACGGCCTTCGCCGTCGCTCTCGGTGCGAAGATCGGCTTCGTCGCGCAGAGCCAGGTGGACCATGCGCCGTTCCCGCGACGACATGGGAGCAAAGTGGAAGGGCGTGCCCGTCTGCCGAACTTTTCCGGCGGCTACGCTCGCGGCCAAGCGGAGTTCCTGCAGCCGCAACGAACGCTGATTCTTGCAGTCGAACGAAATCTTCTCGTGCTCGCCGGAAGGCAGACGCAGGATTTCGAAGGCCAGCAGTTCCAGGGCCCGGAGCAGTTCTCCACCGCGATCGAGCAGCAGCGTGGAATCCGGACCGGAGAAGTCGACGAAAATCTCCGGCTTCTCCCAGTCGTTCAGCGCCGGAGGGTCTACGACAATGCGGTATTTCAGGTGAAGGCCGCCGTAAGTGACCACGGACTGCAAGAATTCGTTGACCTTGTTGGCGGCGGCGAGTTTGTCCATAGGGAGGCTCTTCGCTGTTAACTCTTGGCTTCTACCTTGAACCTGGAACCCTTAACCACAGAGGGCACAGAGTTCACAGGGAATACGTTTCGCTTGAAACCAAATCTTATCGTAATACCGGAAGCGCTTGCGCTCGAAACTAACAGCTAAAGGCTACGAGGTAAGAGCTGGTTCACTTCTCTTTCTTGCGAGCCCGCTTTTCCATCATTTCGCGCATCTCCCGCCCCAGCTTGGTGCGGTTCATGATGGCCTGCTGCGCGATCGAAATCAAGTTGCTCTCGGTGTAATACAGGTTTAAACCCGCGGCCAACCGGAAGAAGATGAAGCCCATCATCAGGGGCATCATCACGGTGAGCATTTTTTGCTGCGCCGGATCCACGCCGGCTTGCGGCGTCATGCGCTGCACCACGACCATGCTCACCACCATAAAGATGGGCAGCACCCAGTCGGCAGACGATAAATCGGTAATCCACAGCCAGTGCGCATGGCGCAGCTCGAGCGCGACACCCAGCATTTTGTAGTAGGCGATCAGGAACGGGAACTGAATGAGCATAGGCAGACAGCCGCCCGCGGGATTCACGCCTTCTTTCTTATAGAGCGCACTGATCTCCTCGTTCATCGCCGCCTTGCGCGGATCGCGGAGCGTGTACTTCTTGTACTTCTCCTGGATGGACTTGATCTGGGGCGCGACGCGCTGCATCTTCAGCATCGACTTCATCTGCGTAATCCGCAGCGGAAGCAGGGCCACGGTGATGATGAGAGTTTGGATCACGATGGCCCATCCCCAGTTGGGATAGACGTGTTTATAAGTCCACTTGAGCCACAGGAAAAGCGGGCGCGCCAGGATGCCCCACCAGCCGAAGTCGACGATGCCACGCAGATCGGGGTTGTCGCCCTTAATAGTGGGAATGGGGACGGCATCGAGCACGGCCAATTCTTTCGGGCCAACATACATGCGTTCGATGGTTGAGCCGCGAAGGTTACCGACCGCAGCGCCCAGGAGTTCGACGTTGGCGTCCTTCGAATTTGACCCCATGGGATTGAAACCAGGCTTCTGCGGAATCTCCATCGCGTAACGCAGCGTCACCATTGCCGCGGACAGGGGATCGTCGGGGATAAAGATGGCGGTGAAGTATTGATCTCCCGTCCCGGCCCACTCGAAGGGACCCCGAATCGTGTTGTCGCCGCTGATGCTTTTGATCGCCAGGCGCGAGACGAAACTGGGGAAGACAAGGGCGGTGTGCTCGGTGGAAGCGTCGTTGTGATAGTCGATGCGGGCGGCGGCGTAGGCGGCTGGAGTCGCCTGGTCACCGAACGCGGCGGGCCATGCAGGTGGGGCAAAGATTTCCGCGCCCTTGTAGACGACCGAGGTTTCAACGTTCAAGACATAAGTGTGGTCAAAGCGAAAACTCTTGCGGACCACAACATCCTGGTCGGCATACTCGAAGGTGATTTCGGCCGGGGCACTGAGCTGGCCTTCGCTCGAAGCGACGTAGAGCGCCGAACTCAGCTTGTTACGCACCGTCTCATCGTAGGTCCACAAGGAAAGAGGATAGCCATATTTCTGCGCCGCCGCCGGGTTCACCAGATCCAGCGGACCATTCTGAGCGTCGTTATCGAACTTCTTCAGGATCCAGGATTTCACCAGCGCACCGCGATTGGTGAAAGTGATTCGGTAGAGATCGTTCTCGATAACCGTTTCGGTTTCCGACGAAGCCTGCTTACTGGCCGTGATGGCAGGTGTTTTCGCGGAAAGCCCTCTGGCCGCGGGTGCCGGCGCGGCCACTGCAGAAAGCGCAGCGGCGGTTTGCTCCGGCACCGGCTGTTTCTGCGCCGGGGGAGCCGGCGGCTGCGGCATGTACTTTTTCAGGAGCGGCTGGAACACAATGAGGGCGACGAAGGTCAGAAGAAAGACGAGAAGCAGCCGCTTCTCCGCGCCGGGTTCTTGTTGGGGATTCTTAAAGTCGGCCAAAGTTTAATTACCGTCTCAAATTCTTGGCACGCACGCCGTGCCACACTTTTCCAAGGATTGCTTTCCAGCCGCCGTACGCTCTACCGGGTCATAACCCGCCCGCGCAAACGGATGACAGCGCAGCACGCGGCCCATGGCCACCCATGCGCCGCGCAGAGCGCCGTAACGCTCCACGGCTTCCATGGCATATTCGGAGCAGGTCGGCACGAAGCGGCAGGCCGGGGGGAAAAGAGGCGAGATGGCCCACTTGTAAGCCCTCAGTAATTGCAGCGTGACGAATTTGGCGCACTGCTTCAAGTTTAGCTTCCGGCTCCTGGCGTCGCGCTCTTATCTGACCCCGCCGCGGACGCGGCCTTTACCGACAACTTCTGCTCAATCACTGCAAAGGCCCGCGCCACTTCTTTCAGCACGTCAGCGAAGTCGGCGGCCAGCAGCGACTTCTTGGGATTGATCACCACGTCCGCCGCAACCCCAGTAGCCGGACGCGTCATCCGAACCGCCTCGCGCAGACGCCGCTTCATGCGGTTACGCTCGACCGCGCCTCCCAGGGCGCGGCCAACGGTGAATCCCACTCGCAGCCCGTGTGGCGCGGACTTGCCATGAGCCGCAGCCGAAGGGACCCCCGCCCGCGTCTCCGCCTCCGGGCGCGCCCAGAAGAACACCGTCATGGACGCGGAAAAATGCCGCCGTCCCTGCTTGTAGACGCGCTCGAAATCCGCGTGGCGCAACAGCCGCGCCGTGCGCGGGAACCGTGCTCTCTTTGGCGGCATCGCGGAATCCGGTGGTATTCCCGGCGCGGCATCAGCCATCAAGCCCTCATGCGGCAACAGGCGGCTGCCCGTCTCGACTGTGGAAATAAGTGGCACCAGAAAGGCTACTCGCGGAATCCGGGTTTCACGGAAACCCGCTTGCGCCCCTTGGCGCGGCGGCGGGAAATCACCTTCTGGCCGCCCTGGGTCTTCATGCGCGTGCGAAAGCCATGCTTCTTGCTTCGCCTGCGCCGGTTGGGTTGGAATGTACGCTTGGGCATGAAAAATAGCTACTCCTGGTTCCGTCGACGGTGTTAGGGCAAACGATGAGTATAAATGACAGGGTGCCACGAGGGCAAAGGGACACGCCCCGTTCTCCCAACCCTCAACTGAAACAGATCGAGATCTTTCCGGATTACGTAAATAAATCCGTCGTGGTGCTTCCGCACAGAAACTGCCGTAAACCTATTGCCCACGCTTGCTCACATCAACTCTTCCTACCAACTGCTCGATATCGGCAAGCCAGCTCGCCCCGCCCGTTGAGGACTCGTGACCATCGCGATTGCACCGCGTGCGTTGCAGTTACATCCTCGACACTTGACACGCGCCGCACTTCGCGTTCTGAATGAGCGTGCACCCCAAAATTTAAGTGCAAGATTTCCGTGCGACGAAAAAAGTTTCGTGCTACTATGCGGCACTGTTCGAGTTTGCAAGAATTCTCATTCACCAGGGCAACCGCGCACGATACAAGAGGCGCATTCCGCAGTACACTAAGAGTTCCATCAGCAGGGTAGGTAGAAAGCATTTTTTAACAGGCGCCCTCAGCCAGCCGCCGGACGCCGCGGCGGGTATTTCATACTATGTCAGTCCCGAGCCCAACACTCTCTCCCAATCCGTGGATGCGCATCCTCGATGCGCTGGAAAAAAAGATCAACCGGCACTCCTACGACACCTGGTTGAAGCCCACGCGCTACAGCCACGCCAGCGGCGGAATTTTATTCGTCCGTGTGCCCACCGCGGAGTTCCGCCACGTCGGCGACAAATATGAGGACCTCATCCAGGAGGCGATCGACAACCTGGGCCTGGAGTTCAGCATCGTGAAGTTCGTGACGCCCGAGGACGATCCGGCGGCAACGGCGGTGCGCCACAATGGCGGACTCTCCGCGGCCACGGCTCCGGTCCCTCCGGCGCAGGCCCGCTTCGACTGGGATGGTGCGGCGCAACTGAATCCGCGCTACACCTTCGACGCTTTCGTGATCGGCTCCGGCAACCAGTTCGCGCACGCCGCGTGCCAGGCCGTCGCCGAGCGTCCTTCCAAAGCCTACAACCCCCTGTTCCTGTATGGCGGCGTTGGCATGGGCAAGACCCATCTGATGCAGGCCATTGGACACGAGGTGAAGCGGCGGCAGCCGCAGGCCGCCATCTGCTACATCTCCAGCGAGAAGTTCACCAACGACATGATCAACTCGCTGCGCTACGACAAGATGACCAGCTTCCGCGACAAGTTCCGCGGCGTGGACGTGCTGCTCATCGACGATATCCAATTCCTCGCCGGCAAGGAGCGCACGCAGGAAGAGTTCTTTCACACCTTCAACGCGCTGCACGACACGATGAAGCAGATCGTCATCGCCAGCGACCGCTCGCCCAAGGAACTCGCTGAGATTGAAGACCGGCTGCGCAGCCGCTTCGAGTGGGGATTGATTGCCGATATTCAGCCGCCTGACCTCGAAACGAAAGTGGCAATTCTTCAGAAGAAGGCCGAGCAGGAAAAAGTCACCCTCCCAACGGATGTGGCCCTCTACGTCGCCCAAAATATCCGCTCGAACGTGCGCGAGCTTGAAGGAGCGCTCATCCGCCTGGTTGCACACTCGTCGCTGATCGGCGCGGAGATTACGCTGCCCTATGCGCAGCAGGTGTTGAAGAATTTTATCGACTCGCAAGCGCGCAAGGTGACCATCGAGTCCATTCAGAAGATGGTCGCCGAGCAGTTTGGCCTTCGCCTGGTCGAGATCAAAGCCAAGGATAATTCGCGGGCCATCGTTTATCCGCGCCAGATTGCGATGTATCTGGCCAAGCAGATGACCGAGGCGTCGCTGCCTGAAATCGGACGTCAGTTCGGGGGAAAGCATCACACGACTGTCCTGCACTCCGTCGAGAAGATCGAAGAGGTCCGGAAGAACGACAAAGATTTGAACAGGCTGCTCAATAAGCTGACCGAGCAATTGGGCGGATAAACGCCGTCATTTTTCGTGTTTTGCACCGCGCGGCGCGGTCTTCCTTTTTCTGGTCTGTGAATGGCATGTGGAAACTGTGCAAGCGGCGGACTAAATAGTAAAAGCGGAAATCTTGTTGTCGGGTCTGCGCTGAGTTCGGGACCGATTTCTCACACGAAGGGATCGCGTCCAACGCGGTGACAATACGTCAGTTGGCAAAGTTTTCCACTTCTCCGCTCTGCCTACTGATACTGCTGGTTTTATAGGTTTT